>Ga0315286_10001060_pt1 | contig 24494 bp, 15 predicted proteins | sample YL17G10_0_MG_FD_205038 | JGI IMG/M metagenome (GOLD analysis project Ga0315286, IMG submission 205038) | Sediment microbial communities from Yellowstone Lake, YNP, Wyoming, USA - YL17G10_0 | ecosystem: Environmental > Aquatic > Freshwater > Lake > Sediment | place: USA: Wyoming | collected...
GAACAGGTCGACGGGATCAGCCAGGCGGAAGTCGTCGGCGGCGCGGAGCGCGAGATCCTCGTCGAGCCGGACATCGCGAAACTCGCTATGTACGGGATCACGATCGAGGACATCCGAACGGCGCTCATCCGCAGCAACATCACGTTTCCAGGTGGCAAAGTCCGCCAGGGGCCGCTCCATCTCAGTCTTCGGATCGTCGGGGAATACGAATCGCTCGCTGACATCGCGGCGACGGACATCGTCCGCTCCGGGCAGTCAACGGTGAAAGTAAGCGATGTCGCCCGCGTCGTCGACACGGTCAAAGAACCCGAGGGCATCGTTCTCCTCGGCCCGGACCCCGTGGTTTCCTTTCTTTTGTACAAGGAGCCCGACGCGAACACGATTCAGGTATCCGACGAAGTCGACCGGGCTCTCGGGGTGTTGAAGGACGAGCACGGGGCTTTCGAGTACGAGTTCGTCTATCGCGACGCCGATTACGTCCGGTCGTCCTTCGAGGGCTTGTTCCAGTCGCTAGTCATGGGGGCTCTCCTCGCGTTTCTCGTGCTTTTTCTCTTTCTCTACGACTTCAGGAGCCCGCTCGTCGTCGGTCTTTCGATCCCCGTATCCATCATCATTACGTTTGCCTTTCTCTATTTCGCCAAGGTCAAACTCAATTTGATGAGTTTAGGCGGGCTTTCGCTGGCGGCAGGGATGCTCGTCGACAACTCGATCGTCGTGTTGGAGAACATCAACCGCCACCTCACCGAGAAACGCGAACCGAGCGAAACCGGACCCCCGTCTTCGCGAGAGAGCGACGACATCGAGCACCAACGCTTTGTCGCCGCCGCCACGGTCAAGGGCACAAAAGAGGTGGCCGGCCCGGTGATCGCCGCCACGCTGACCACCGTTGCCGTCTTCTTCCCCGTCGTCTACGTCCCTGGGATCGCGGGAGCGTTCTTCCGCGACCAGGCGCTCGCCGTCGTCGTTTCGCTTCTCGTATCGATCGGGGCCGCTCTCGTCCTCCAACCGATGCTTTCCGCCCGAATCCTCGCCAAACATCACGAGTCGACCCTCGGCATTTTTCGGTATTTCCGGCGGGGCTTCAAGGTCTTGCAGGACGCCTACCACGCGGCCGAGATAAGGGCGCTCCGGCGACCCGTGTCTTTCACGATCGTTCTCGTCATCTGGCTTATCGGCACCGGCGTGATCGCCTGGTTCCTCGACAAGAGTCTGATGCCCGAGCGGAGCTCCGGTGACCTGCGGATCGACGTGGAACTTCCCACCGGGACGCCACTAGAGGAGACAGCGTCGTGGACGGCGTCGTTCGCAGAGTGGCTCTCCACCGATCGTGACGTGAAAACCGTATTCAGCCAGACGGGCCGGACGGAAAAGACTCTCGAGTCGTTGAACGAGTACACGGCCCCACACACCAGCCGGATCCGCGTGATTCTCGCGCCGGGCCGAGGAGGACGCGAGAAGGGTCTCCGGATACAGCAGGCGGTGACCGATCGCCTAAAGCAAACTCCCGAAGTAACCGTCCGGTTTCGCGAAGAAGGAATCGGACTTGGCGAGATACTCGCCGCCAACGAATCCGCTTTCAGCATGGGGATCGTCGCGGACGACCCGCTCGCCGCCGTCCGTGTCGCCGAAGAGATCACGGGGCGTTTTTCCACCGACCCGGTGCTTAGCGGCATGAAGGTCGATCGCGTCATCGGCACACCGACGATTCTCGTCAGGCTCGATGCCCAGGAGATCCACCGAAGCGGGCTCGACCCCGACCGCATCGCCGCTGAGCTTCGAGACCGGATCCGCGGCGTCGAAGCAACAACGTTCAACGAAGTCGATCAGCGGATCGATATCTCCGTCAGAATCCCCCGAGATGAACGCAGGGATCTCTCCCAGGCTCTGGACACTCCGATCGAGCTCCCGGGCGGCGGATCGGTGCCATTGCGGTCTTATCTCGATGTCGGCGAAGAAACGCCGTACCGCGAGCTCACACGTCGAAACCAGAGACGCATGGTGACAATATCCGCCAACATCGAGGGCGGCGCCGCCGACGCCGCTTGGCGCAGAGTGATGTCCGACTCCACCCTCTCCGCCCTCCCCGGCGGCGTGAGCATCGTTAGGAGCGGTGAGCGCGCCGAGATGTCCAAGAGCTTTCGCGATTTGGGTTGGGCGTTGCTTCTGGCCGTCGTCCTCGTCTACATGATCCTCGCCGCGCAGTTCGAGTCCTTCGTGGATCCTTTGATCGTCGCGTCTTCCATCCCGATCGGTCTCGGCGGGTCGATCCTCGCCATCGCGGTCACCGGCGGATCGATCAACGTCCTCTCGCTCATCGGGATGATCGTCATCATCGGAATCGCGGTCAACGACGACATCCTCAAGGTCGACACGATCCGCCGGTTGAGACTGGACGGGATGGACGGGTACGACGCGATTCTGGAAGCGAGCCGGCTGCGTCTGCGCCCGATTCTCATGACCAGCGTCACGACGATACTCGGGGCTCTCCCCATGGCTATCGGGATCGGCAGCGGCGAGCAGCTCCAGAGGCCTCTGGCGCTCACGCTCATCGGTGGGCTCATTTTCTCTACGGTCCTGACGCTCCTCTACACACCCGTGCTGTACATGATCGCGCACCGGATCCGGAGGCCGTTGGAATGACGCGGTTCTTCGTACGGCATCCGGTGGCCACCTGGATGATCTTTGGAGCCTTCGTGCTGCTCGGCGCGTATGCGCTGCCCCGGCTGCAGATTGAAGCGATACCCGAGACAGATCTCCCAACCCTCACGGTCCAAACGTTTTGGAACGGCGCATCCCCTCAGGCCATCCAACGCGCCATCACGGTGCCCGTGGAGGAAGCGGCACGGAAAGTCCACGGGGTAGAGGAAATCAAATCGGTGAGCCGGGCCGGGTGGTCCCAAGTGGAGGTGTCCTTCCGCCGCGGGGTCGATATCGACTTCGCACGGGTGGATCTCAATGAACAGTTGGGCGTCGTCCGCCGCAATCTCCCACTCAACGCGGAACAGCCGCAGATCGTCCCTTACATCCCCGAAGAGTTCCGCACCGAGCAGTATTTCACCTTCAGTCTGGAATCGCCCCTGAGTCCCAACGAGCTCAACGATCTCGCCGAGCAGTGGGTATTGCCGCAGCTCCTTGCCGTCGAGGGAGTCGCCGACGCGCGGGTCCAGGGAGGAGCGCGGCCGCTCATCAAGATTTATCTCGACCGCCGCAAGCTCGAACTCTACGGGATCACCCCGGATGAGGTTTTTGTCGCGCTCGACCGGCTGGACGATCTGGAAGGCGCCGGAACGGTATACGACGCCGGCACGGAGAAATACGTGGCTCGGCGCGATCCGGTCCGGTTCAACCGCCTCCCCGACGCCGTCGTCGCAGCGCGGGGCGGCCGGACCTTTACTTTGGCAATGCTCGGAGAGGCGCGAAGAGACTTCGAGGATCCGGTGTATTTCGTCCGTTCGGACGGGAAGAATGTCGTCCAGGTGCTCGTGGAAAAACGGAGCGGCGCGAACTCGATCGCGGTGAGCCGCACGCTCCGCGATGCCCTCCCGCGGATCGAACGGCAAGTCCCCTTCGACGTGAGGTTCCGAATCGACGAAGACCAGGGGAAGGAACTGGAATCCAAACTGAGGGAACTCGCCTACAGGTCCCTCGTGATTCTCTTCCTTCTCTTTCTGCTCCTCGTCATCACCCTCCGTCAGATCCGCCTGACGGCGATCGTCACCGGATCGATCGTTTTCGCCATCGTCATTTCCCTCACCCTTTTCTATTTCCTGCGCATTTCGGTCAACTTCATTACCATCAGCGGGCTAACCGTTTGTTTCGGGATGGCTCTCGACAACAGCATACTTGTCCTCGACGCGATCCACCGCCGTCTCGCGGCGCTGTCGCGCGCGGAGAGCGCCGGTCTCTCCCGGCGCTCGAAGATGAGGATCGCGGCGGAGACCATCATCGGCGGGGCTCGTGCGGTGATATTCCCCATACTCGGGTCGACCTTCACCACAATCGTCGTATTCGTCTCCTTCATCTTTCTCTCGGGGCGTCTGGCGCTCTTCTACGTCCCTCTCGGGGTGTCGGTCGCGACGGCGATGATCGCATCCATCTTCGTCGCGCTCGGGTGGGTGCCGATGGTCCTCAACGGCGTCTGGGCCCGACCGATGATCCGGCGATCCCCGGACGGCCCCAACGAATTGGCGGGCGAGGAAGACCTTGTCCATTACACCGAGGAAACGGTGGATTACGATTCGCGTCCGCCCTTGATCGAGAGGATCATCATCTGGAGCCAGAAACTCTGGTGGATCATCGTGCCGGTCACCCTGGGTCTCTTGGTTTGGGGAACCTACGTGTACGACAACAAGGTCATCAAGGGAGGCTTCTGGAGGCTTCCCAATATCGAGGAACTCGTCGCGTACATGGAGATGCCATCGGGTACCGACGTAAAGCTCACGTCCGAAACCATGCTGCTCTTCGAGGACGCGCTCCTCCCCGTAAGGGACGGCGTCCGGATGCGGTCGACAACGTGGGGCAACCAGGCGTACCTTCGCGTCGAGTTCGAGAAAGACGTCCTCCGCTCGCAGATCCCGATGCTCTACCGGCAGCTTCTGATGGAACAGGCCGACAAACTGGGCGGAACCTCTGTTTTCATTTCCGGCTTCTCCGAGACCCCCTACGTCAAGGGATCCTTTGGCGGTTCCACCCTCAACTCCATGATCAAGATCACGGGGTACAACTCTCGTAGGCTCTCGGAAATCGCCGACAGGGCCCTCGCCGAGGTCCAGAGGAACCGTCGTGTGCGAAACGCCCGGATCACCACGGGGTCGCAATTCGAGAGAATCTTCCAGGACGAGGTCGTGATCGCCGTCGACCGCGAACAGCTCGCCCGGCACGGTCTTTCCGTTCTCCAGGTGGTCGGCCACCTGCGGAGGCTCCTCGGCGTAGATACGCCGGCGACGATCCTCATGGACGACGACCAGGAACGGATACAGCTTGCGTACTACGACTCCGAATCCATACAGCTCGCCGACGCCGAGCAGACGATGCTTCGCACACCTTCGGGAGAGGTGGTGAGGCTCGGGGAGGTCGTCCGGGCATCGACCCGCCCGCTTTCGGGCTCGATCACCCGCGAGAATCAGCGGTACACGACGCACCTCAACTGGGAGTACGTGGGGACCGATCAAATGCGTCTGGCATTCATCAAGAGAGTTCTCGACTCTCTCGATCTACCTTACGGGTTCGACGCCGAGGAGAGCGAGAGGGAGTTCTACACCGAAGAAGAGGAGGAGGAACTCACGCTGGCCATCGCGCTCGCCGTCTTGCTCATCTTCATGGTCCTCGCGGCGCTCTTCGAGAGCTTGACCATCCCGTTTTTCGTCCTCCTTTCGATCCCAATGTCTCTCGTCGGGGTCTACACCGCGTTCTGGCTCACCCGCTCCTCTTTCGATTCGTCGGCGCGGATCGGGCTGATCCTGCTCTTCGGTGTCGTGGTCAATAACGCGATCCTTCTCGCCGGCGAGTTCAGAAAGGAGGCGGCCCACGTTCTGAAGACCTTCACGGGGGGAGACCCGTCGAAAAGACTCGCCCTCTTTCCCGACACCGCGGCTCAGCCCGGCGGCGTCGACTTGTATGAACTTCCCCGCTCACAACGCGCGGGCCTTCTTCAACGCGCCATCGCCCGGGCCACACGGATCCGTCTTCGATCGATTCTCCTCACAACCGGCACGACGATCGTCGGGCTCGCTCCCCTGCTTGTCCACTTCCGTCAAACCGAGGACAAGGACATCTGGGAGAACCTCGCTCTCGCTTCTATCGGCGGGCTCACATCGAGCACGCTGCTCATCCTTTTCTCCATGCCCGCGATTTACTACCTCGTCACCCGTTTTGCGGGGTGGCCCTGGCGGGACGCCTGGCAACGGTCGGGCCGGCTCGCTCGGACCGTGATGGTCACCGGCGCGCTCTACGGTGGAGCGTTGATCTCAGCCCTCGGCATCGCATTCTATGCGGCCCACATCGCCTACCGCGCGACAGACCCCGGGACGGAGGTAGCCCTTCAGGATTCTCACCGCGCGATTCTCCGGGTAGCCGGTGTGGTCTTCGCCCTTGCATTGGCCATATGGGCATCGATGGTCTCTGGGCGCGGCTCCTGGTGGAAAGGTCTCCTCGCCTATGCGTCGGGGATCCTCGCGGCCGCTCTGGTCTTCTCCGCCATGAACCTCCTCGATCTCGCTTTCCTGAAAAGACCGCTCGGACTTCTGTGGATCGAATCCAACGCTCTCATTCTCGCTGGCGTCGGGCCGGCGATGATCATGGGCGTATGGCTCTTCAGTCGGCTTCGTTCTTCGCGAAAAAAGACGGCGGTAGGATTCTCTTGATAACCGCCGAACCCCTGATTACTTTGTTGGAGACAAACAACGGACCGCGTGTTCACCGTTGGGAACGCCGCGGATCGCAACTTCGGCGTTAGGAGGAGGAGTCGGTCAGATGAACGAGGAGACGACCTATAGCTGGCGCTCAAGCGACGGATCCCGCATCCGCATCGGCGCCGAGCCTTCGTATATTCATGGCAATTTGTGCCGGTTCGTGGTGGATCCGCCGGTATACCCGGGCGGCGCCTTGCATGTCCCGTCGTCCACCGGCGAGAAGTCCGCGTTTTCCCCGCTCGCCCGGAGAATCCTCGGGCTCGAGGGGATTTCCGACGTTCTCATCGCGGGGGATTCGGTCACGGTTACGACCGCCCAACCCGCGGACTGGCATGAGATGGGGAGCGCCGTCGCCCAGGTGATACGCGAACAGCTCGAGTCCGGAATCGTAAGCGTTTCCCCCGATCACAAGAAGACCCTTCCCCCACCGGAGTCAATCCGCAAAAAGGTGCAAGAGCTCATCGACCAGGCCGTCGCTCCGGCCGTCGCTTCGCACGCCGGCCGGGTTACGCTCCTCGACGTCCGCGAGAACAACGTGTATCTCGAGTTCGGAGGCGGGTGTCAGGGGTGCGGGATGTCGCACGTCACGTTGAAATACGGTGTAGAGCGCCTGATCCGAGAGCACATCCCCGAAGTGGGCGAAATCCTCGACACCACCGACCACGCGGGAGGCAAGAACCCGTATTATCGCGCGGCTCCCAACCGTTGAAATTCTCTGCGCGCTCCGCGATCTGGTTCCTTCCGGTTGTCTTTCATCGACCGTTCCCAACGACGCCGATTCTCGCGAGTATCTTCTCCATGAGGCACCTTTCCATGGTCATGAAGTGTTCTCCTTTTTTGTCTTCGATCGGCACACAAAAACGGTGCCTGATCGTAAGATCAGGCACCGTTCACTAACTCTGTTCAAGCGAGCGAGCGCTTATTCGCCGTAGAGAGATTTCACCTGTCCCCAGGTGGTGTCCTCGGCGGGAACGTTGCACTGGCAATGCGGAAGGGCCTTAATGATCCCTTTTCCGCCGGTCCCGAAGATCAAGTTGTTCGCGCAGTCGACGACCTCGATCTGGCCCGAGGTCGGCATGCCGACGACGGGATAGTAACAGCAGTTCGGGGTCGCCCCGTTCGTGAAGAAGTTGATCGTCGATACATGGATCGGGCTGGCCTTGCAAAGCCCGTAGCCGATCGATACGCCGATCTGGGAGTTTCCGACGGTCACCGGGAACGGGTTCGTGTCGGAAAGGTACATCGCGGTGAAGCAGGTCGGTTTCGGCGCCCAGTACGCGCACGCCGTCGCGCCCGGTGTGTTGACGTGAACGGCGTAGTACATCGTCAGACCCGGACCCGGATCCGGCAAATTACAGTTCGTGCCCATGGGGTCGGCGAAAAGTCCGATGCTCCCCGCCTGGGCGAAGACCATACTCGCCGCGAAAAGCGCGGCGACCGTTAGGAATACCACTCTCTTCATATCGTCAATCCTCCTTCGTACAACGTACGCTGTTGAAGCACTGCAGCTGCCAACTCCAGAAGCTCGGGCCGCCATCCCGTGCGAGCGGTGCAGTGCGACGGCCATGCTCCAGTGTTGCTGTGTTATTATATCACAAGTGGGAATCCCACGTCAACCCGTCAATTCTGCGGCGCCCCGCCGGCCCGAATCTTCGGGCCCCCTCTCGCACGGTCGGCCAGGAACTCACCGCCCCCGGCCCGCTGACATGGTATTCCGCAAGATTTCCGCCGACTCCCTGAACTGCCGCCATGGGTTGACTTTCGGGTGCCCGCCGGCATGCCACAGCCCACCCGTAGCCCCCCGGCTTCGGCAAAAAAAAGTCGTACTCTCCACCCCGCCCCTATTCGCCGACCACCTGGACCACCACTTTCCGAGCGCGGGGACGGTTGTCGAAGTCCGCGATCACGATCTGCTGCCATGTCCCGAGCAGCATTTGTCCATTCGTGAAGGGCACCGTGTGGGATGTCTTGAGAAGAAACGAGCGCAAGTGGGCGAATCCGTTTCCGTCGTGCCAGGTGTCATCGTGGTGATAACGTTCGCGCGAGGGCAGCAGCCTCTCGAAAAACTCCGGGAGGTCCTCGAGCAGCCCCGGCTCGAACTCGATCGTGCTCACCCCCGCCGTCGAGCCGACGACGGCCACGCAAACAAGCCCGTCCTTCAGCCCGCAACGGTTGACACACTCACGAACCCGCTCCGTGACATCCTCGATGTGGCAGAAACCCCGAGTCTTCACCGTAAAATCGTAAGTGTACACGCCCATGGTTCCGCGATCGTATCAAAGATCCACTCTCGTGGATACCTCACCCGCCGTCTTCCCCGTCCGGGAGATCGCCCGGAACCGCAACGTCGACCACGATCTTCCACGAACCATCCGCCGTCCGTTGCCACACCCAAAGGTAGCTCGCCGTCCGAGCCTCCCCATCTTCCCAGCTAAGAACCCCGTACGTAAACCCGAGGTCGTTCGACGCGGCGAGATCTCCCCCCATCGCATCGATAAACGACGCGGCGCGGTCGCCGCCGACAACACCCAACGCACCACTCTTTCCTCTCACCGCAATCGACCCGCTTCGAAGCACGAGAACGTCGTCGGACGCAAACTCCCGATAGGCGTCCCCTATCCCGCGCGCGCCCCACACTTGGAAATACCGTTGGCTTGCGTCCCGCAACAGACGACGCTCCTTCTTCGTATCGGCGGAGTCCGCAGGGGATGCACTCCCTTCGAACGCGTACTCTGGTTGTGGATCGTGCCTCGCCCCGTCGCTCGACCTGGGGTGAACGATACCGACATCGATCGCGACCTTCCATTCGCCCCCCGGTTTTCTCCGCCACACGGAAACGTACTGACCGAAAACGTTTGGTTCGGCGCCCTTCTCGCCAAGCGACCACGGTCCCGTCGTGTACCCAAGGTCGAGCGCTGAAGAAATGTCCGCAAAGACGGGTTCCCACGCAAGCTCCGCGCCGGTTTCGGGGCTCCGCAGATACCATGCGGGACCGTTCACAGGTTGCGGGCGGAAGACGATGGCGTCTTCGCCGAGGTTGGCAAGAAAAGCCGTCTTGATCCCTTGTTCCCGGCACAGCGACGCGAACAAGCGTTCCGCCCGAACGAGAGACTCGAGACCGGCGACCCGCTCCCGCGAGGGACCGCACCCCATCGAACCCAAAGAGGGGCTGATCGCAAGCGCGACCACCGCGATCAGCGCTTTTCGACTGCGACGTAGTTTCGTAGGTCCGCTCCCGTGTACACCTGTCTCGGCCTGGCGATTTTTTGATCCGGTTCCTCGAGCATCTCCTGCCACTGGGCGACCCAGCCGACCACTCTCGCAATCGCGAAGAGAACCGGGAACATACCCACCGGGAAGCCGATCGCCTGGCAGATGATTCCCGAGTAAAAGTCGACGTTGGGATAGAGCTTCCTCGAAAGGAAGTATTCGTCCTCCATGGCGATTCGTTCGAGCTCGAGCGCGATGTCGAGAAGCGCGCTCTTCCCGGTGACCTCGAAGACCTGCGGCGCGAGCTCTTTCAGGACGGTCGCCCGCGGGTCGTAATGCTTGTAGACGCGGTGTCCAAAGCCCATGAGGCGAAACTCGCCCTTCTTGACTCTCTCGATGTAGTGCGGCACCTTGTCCTTGCTCCCGATCTCGGCGAGCATGTGAAGCACGTGCTCGTTCGCCCCCCCGTGGAGGGGCCCGTAGAGCGCGGCGGCGGCGGCGGCCACCGCGACATACGGATCGGCGAGTGAGCTCCCCACTCCCCTGATCACGTTCGTGCTGCAGTTCTGTTCGTGGTCCGCGTGGAGGGTGAACAAAACATCCACTACCCGCTCAATGGCCGGATCGGGCCGGTACTTCGACTCCGCCATTTTGAACATCATGTTTAGAAAATTCCCGGCGTAACTGAGATCGTTGTCGGGATACACGTACGGATACCCCATGCTGTGCCGGTACGCGAAGGCGGCGATCGTCGGCATCTTGGCGATCAGCCGGACAATCTGTTCCATTCTGTTCTCTTTCGACCGGACGTCCTTCGATTCGGGATAGAACGTCGAGAGAGCGGCTACCGTCCCGATAAACGATCCCATGGGGTGCGTGCCGCAGCGGAAACCGTCCATCAACCGTTTGAGGCTTTCGTGCATCATCGTGTGGTAAGTGATTTCCTGCGTCCATTCGTCGAGCTGAGTTCTGGACGGGAGCTCTCCTTCCAGGATGAGGTACGCCACCTCGAGAAAGCTGCTTTTCCGGGCGAGCTCATCGATCGGGTAGCCCCGATAACGGAGAATCCCTTTCTCGCCGTCGATGAAAGTGATAGAACTCTTGCACGACGCTGTATTCATGAAGCTCGGGTCCAAACTCAACAGCCCGAAGTCCGCCTCGGACACTTTGATTTGGCGGAGATCCATCGCCTTGACCGCCGCGCCGTAGGTCGGATACGTACCGTAGAGAATCGGCACCTCGTATGTCTTCCCCGTACGGTTATCGGTGATCGTCAAGGATTCCTTTTTGCCGGGCATCAACCTACCTCCTCGTTGGGCAAGGACCTTCAGCACAGGGCGCGGGGCGATCCAATTCGCGCCGAGATTATCAGAGCGGGCGCGGCGCCGCAAGCCGCGAACGATCGTGACCCGACCCAAATGTTTGTTAAATCGTTCACGAGCGGACTGTCCGATCACCGCGGGTCGGCGGCTATCCGGGGATGTCCCTCTTCGCGAACCTCAGAGCCGCGGCGCAGAAAAACGCACCGGTGGCGGCCACGAGCACGACGACGTTTTCCCAGAGATTTCTCTCCCCGAGAATGAGCTTATGAGGCTGATAGTATGTGAACACGTTCACGGGGACGACGACTCTCAACGCGTCCAACAGCGGAGTGAGAAAGTGCAGCACGTAGAACGCGAGGAGAACCGCCGCCGTCCACAAACCCGTTCTCGCCCCCTTCGTCGCGCCCGCCGAAACGAGGAACGACGCGGACTCCATCACGAGGGAGACCAACCAGAGATTCAGCGCGATGCCCGCGAGTCTGCCCGCGGCGCGCCACTCCAACGTGTGAAAAAGCGCCGTTGCGGCCAACGAACCGGCGAGCGCGCAGGCCACGACGGCGAGGTTCATTGCCGCGCCCGCCGCCCACAGCGAGCCGATCAAGCGCACCCTCCCGACGGGGTGCGCGAGAACGACCTCCAGGCTTCCGTCCTCGATGCCGCCGCTCAAGTGCCGCGCAGCCACCGAGACGGCGCAGATCGCGAGGAGGACCATCACGATCGGATGGTTGAATCCCAGGGCCGCCGCTCCTTCCACGCTCATCCGGCTGATCAGGGTCTCGTTGACCATTAACCGAAAGCGCTCGGGCAACTGGTCGAGCACAGCGGGGAGGAGCCCGCCCGTATCCACGCCGGTGATTGCGCGTATGATGAGAAACTGGAGAAGTCCCGCGGCGATACCGGCGAACACGACGAAGCCCCGATGGCTCCTGAACACGACGACCGGAATCGAGTACCCGCTCAACTCAACTCCCCCGGTAGTAGGTTACGAATACCTCTTCGAGGTCGGGTTCGGGAAACACGAAGTCCTCAACGGGTAAACCGGCGAGATGTGCGAGGAGGGAGCGCGTATCGCCTTTGACGAGAAACTCGAAGCTGAGGCCTTCTTGTCTTACCAGATCCGCCCCCGGAAGCCGGAGTCCCTCGACGGGCTCGCGAAGCCTGAGCGTCAGCCGCCGGGCCCGCTTGGCCTTGAGCTCGTCGAGTGTCTCGAGCGCCACAAGCGTACCCGCGCGAACGATCGCCACACGATCGCAAACCTTCTCGACTTCGGGCAGAATATGCGACGAGAGAAAAACCGTTCGCCCCTCGCGCCGGACCTCCGCGAGGAGCTTGTAGAACTCCTCCTGCATCAGCGGGTCGAGCCCGTTCGTCGGTTCGTCCAGAATGAGGAGATCGGGCCGGTGCAAAAACGCTTGGATGATCCCCAGCTTCTGCCGGGTTCCGTGCGAGAGGTGTTTGATCCTGCGCGAGAGGTCGCCCTTCGAGAATCCGAACCGTTCGAGAAGCCCACCGTCGACCGGCGTTCGGATCCCCCTCAAATGGAGCGAGAAACCGAGGAACTCCTCCGCCGTGAAATGGGGGTACGGGGCGAAATCGCCCGGGAGGTATCCGCAACGGCGCCTTATGTCGAGCGAGGCCTTTCCCAGCGGCCGTCCGAAAACTGAAACGCTCCCACTTGTCGGCCGGACCAGATCGAGTACGATCCGGATCGTCGTCGTCTTGCCGGCGCCGTTCGGGCCGAGAAACCCGAATATTTCTCCTTGCTCGACCGTGAACCCGACGGACTCTATACCACGGATCTTCCCGTAGTACTTGGTCAAATTCGCGACGGAGATCACGGGTGAGTCCACGGGATCGACCTCGCTCTGCTTGGCCCCGGTGCCCAAGCCGTCCTCCGCGATTTTGCCCTCGTTCCTAAAGACGACTTCCTCGCAGCGCACCGCCTCGGGAAGGTTCCAGTAGACCGTTCCCAGGGTTAAACTTCATATACCTGCTGATGTCCAATCCCTCACTAGTTTTCGACCGCCGATGTTGAGCTCACTCGGAGAATCGGGATCCAACGCCCACTTAATCCGCTGTATACCCTCGGTGATCTCTCCGATCGTTCCGCAGTAGCTCAGGCGCAGATAACCGTCCACGCCGAAATCGATCCCCGGAACGGTGAGCACCTGCACCTTGTCGATGAGAAACAGCGAGAGCTTGTGCGAGCTCTTTTCGTAGACCCTGAAATCCGCGAAACAGTAGAACGTTCCGTCCGGATTGGCGACTCTTACGCCTTTGATCGTGTTGAGCAGCGCGACCATGACGTTCCGGTTGTTTTCGAGCGTGACGCGAAGACTCTCCACACCCGATTGGATCCCGTTGATCGCGCCGACCGCCGCCATCTGCGACACCGCCGACGGACCCGACGTCTGGTGTCCCTGGATGTTCCCCATCACCTCGATGAGACTGCGGTTCCCCACCGCCCAACCGATTCTGAACCCCGTCATCGCGTATTGCTTGGAGACCCCGTTGACGGCGATCAGCTTCGACTCGTCGATCGGCTTCTTCGCGTAATCGAACGGACTGGGCGCCTTCTTCCCATCGAACACGAGGCGGTGGTATATGTCGTCCATGATGAGACAGAGATCCCTCTTCTCGCAAAATTGGACGATGTCGGAAATGAACTCTTCCGTGTACATCGCGCCCGAAGGGTTGTTCGGACTGTTGATGATGACCGCCTTGGTACGCGGCCCCACCCGGGCCTCGATGTCCTCGATGCGCGGTTGGAACGTCCCGTCCTTCGGGAGAACGGGAACGCCGACGGCGCCGCAGAGTTTCACCATGTCCGGGTAGCTCACCCAATACGGCGCCGGAAAAATCACTTCATCTTGGGGGTTGAGAACGGTCTGAAGCGCCACCATGATCGCCTGTTTCGCCCCGCCTGAAGCCATCACGTTCTCCTGGGCGACGCGCCGGTGATAGTATGCGTCCGTGTATCCGACGATCGCCTTCTTGAGCGCCGGAAGTCCGTCGGCGGGTGTGTATCTGACTTCGCCCGTGTTCAGGAGCGCGCTCGCCGCGAGAATCGCATCCACAGGAGCCTTCGTCTTCGGTTCTCCCCCACCCAGATGGATCACCGGATCCCCTTTTTCCCTGAGCATGGCCGCCTTCTGATTCAGGGCAAGCGTGGATGAGGCTTGGATCGTCTTGGCAATTTGACTAATGCTCACAGCGATACCTCTGTATGAGTTGAACAGCGTGCTCTCTCTGTAGAATTCGAGTACTACAGATTACTCCGGGCCGAGCGCAGCGGCAACGGGTTTCTCTGCGGTCCCGGGGGGCGCCGCCGCTTAGAGTGAAGGGAGCCCCTCGTGAAAAGCCGAACAACCAAATAGCGCATAACCACCTGCGGGCGGGGCTCGTCGAGCCCCGCCCGCAGGAGATATTCATGCCACGCTTACTTATCCTCTTCCGTGAGTCCCATCCCGCTTCGATCCGGATACTTCGGCCGCTTCGCTGGTTTGTATGGATTTCGCTCGAGCTCATCAACCATGTGATTGATCGCCGCGTCGAGCTGCGGATCCTTTCCCCCGACCATTTCCGCGGGGTCGTCGACGACTTCGATGTCGGGATCGACACCATGACCTTCTATCCCCCACGTCCCGTCCTTTTCGAAAAACGCGAACGCCGGGGCGCTTATGAAGGCGCCATCGATGAGCGGCGGGTTGCCGCTGATCCCCACGAGTCCTCCCCAGGTGCGCATCCCGATGAGCTTGCCCACGCCCGCGGCGCGGAACCAGAACGGGAAGTAGTCGCCGCCGGACCCCGCGAGCCCGTTGATCAACATGCATTTCGGGCCTTGGTGGGCATCGGGAGGCCACGGGAAGACCTCGTCCCTGTCGCGAAGCGCCCAGTAGTTGGCGATCGGCCGGTTCAAGAGCTCGACGAACCGGGTCGGCACCTGCCCGCCCCCGTTCCACCGTTCGTCGATGATGAGGGCGTCTTTGTCGACCTGACCGTAGAACTGCCGCACGAGTTCGTTCTGCCCGGGGATCGAGGTATCGGGAACGTAGATATAGCCGACTCGGCCGTTTGTTTTCTCGGCCACGTACTTGCGGTTCTTCTCGACCCACGCCCGGAAACGGAGGTTGTACTCGTCGCTGTCGAGCTTGACGAGAACGTGCCGCGCCTTATCGCTCACCTCTGGCTCTTCGCCGACGGTAAGAACGACCGCCTGGTTCGCAAGACCCGCGAAGGAGGCCCACGGATCTTTCTTCGTGTCGACCGGCACTCCGTTCACCGCGAGCAAGTAATCCCCCTCCCGGACATCGACACCGGGCTGGCTCAGCGGGCCGCGGCCGTCCACGTCCCACGCCCCTCCTTCAAGAACACGCGTGATCCGGTACGCGCCGTTCTCGAGACGGAAGTCACACCCCGGCATTCCGACGGACACGTTCGGCGTCTCCTCGACATCGCCTCCAAAGTAATACGCGTGTCCGACGTTCAACTCGGCGATCATCTCACGGATAACGTAGCTCACGTCCTCGCGTGACGCGCAGTCTTCGATCATCGGCTCGTACTGTCTTCGGACCGCCTCCCAGTCGACCCCGTGCATGTTCGGGTCGTAGAAGAAGTCCCTTTGAATACGCCACGCTTCATTGAAGATCTGACGCCATTCCTCGCGGGGGTCGAGCTGGACGGTCATCCCCGACGTCGACACGAAGTCTTCGAGTTTCTGGTCGGCTTTCGCGTCCACGATCGCCATCCGGTTCTCTCCCCCAACCACGAGAAGCTTCTTGCCGTCCGCAGACATGGAAAACCCAACCACGTCCGATGCCACCGTCTTTTCCTTGTCGTCGTCCTTTTCCGCCTTGACGTCGAGTATATGGATCGACGCCTTTGCGCCCGGGACTTCTTCGTCGTCATCGTCTTCGCCCCGGGACGGGAACCGCGTATATACGAGTTTCCCCTCGTCGTTCACGGCAAGCTGCCCGAAATTCCCGCGCCGGACGGGGAGAAGCACCGCGCGGTTTTCGAATCCGTCCAGATCGATCTTCACGGGTTCGATTTTCTTCTCGCTCTCCTTCGGGGTCTCCTCGTCGCTCTCCTTGCCCTCCTTGTCGCCCCGCTTGTCCTTTGCATCCGAGTCTTTGTCTTTCTTCTTGTCTTTGTCGTCCGCCTTATCGTCGGAGTTCTTGTCCCCTTCGCCCTTCCACGACTCGTCGTCGCTCTCCGGGAGAAGCGGGGACTTGACGTCCTTGTTTAGAGGCACCGCGTATAACCGGTCGGTCTTGGCGTATATCCACGTCGTCCCGATGTCTTCATACATGGGCGACGAGAACTCGCGAGCGCTCGCGAAATAGAGGTACTTGCCGTCTCGGTCGAACACCGGCCACGTGTCGTTAAACATCCCGCCGGTGACCTTGTGCTTCATATTCGCGTCCACGTCGTAGAGCCAGATCGCGCTCGGGGTGACCATCCGCTCGGCGCGGTTATATGCCATCCACTTCGAATCGCCCGACCAGCTCACCGGCGCGGTTCGGGCCCACTCGACCAACTTGTCGACCGTTTTTGTTTTTCCGCTCTCGACATCGGCGAGGTACAAGGCGCCCGTCTCGTCCCAGAAGCAGATCTTTTTCGAGTCCGGCGACCACGTAGGACGGTAGAGAAACCCCGCCCGCAGACTCGTCACACGCCGGGTTTGCGCGCGCCCGTCGGACTGGATGACGTAAAGATCATATTCCCCGGTTTCATCCGAGAAATACGCGATCCACTTGCCGTCCGGGCTCCACGACGGAGAACGCTCGGCGCTCCCGCTCGTCCGCGAAAGATTGAGGGGTGCCCCTTTCTTGGCGGGAAGAGTCCAGATATCACCTCTCGCTTCGACGACGGCGCGTTTACCCGTCGACGAGATATCCCGCGCGAAAATGAGGTCGCTCGTGTCGACCGCCTGGACGCGTACCCTTGGACGGTCCCCCGGGATGGTGACCGGCACGCGACTTGACTTCTCGGTCCCGAGATCCAGAAGGTAGATGTCAGCGGAGTGCTGGAAAACGATCTCGCCTTGCCCGTTCGACCCCGGCCCGATCGACGGCCACTTGATGTCGTAGTCTTTGAATTCGGTGACCTGCCGGTTCTCGCCGGTGCCGGTATCGTACACCCAAATATTCAAACGGTGTCCGCTCCCCGCGTCCGACATGTAGTAAAGCTTCGTCCCGTGCCACATCGGCTGAGAGTCGGTCCCCTCCCAACTGGTGATTCTTTTCGACGTGTGCTTCGTCAGGTGAAAAAGCCAGATGTCCGTCGCCATTCCGCCGCGGTACCGTTTCCACGTCCGGGCGTCGTGGCTGTGGGGTGTGTACGCGAGCCACTGGCCATCCTCGCTCACGGACGCGTTGGCGCCGTAAGGAACGGGAAGCTTCTCGGGCATTCCACCCTCCGCCGACACCGTGAAGAGTTCCGGCGCCCTCGGATAGTCGATGAACCCCCTGGAGAAGAAGATCAGCCGGCCGCCGGGGGCCCAATCGGTGAGAACTTCATCGACCGGGTGGTGGGTCACGCGGAAGGGAACCCCGCCCGTGACCGGAATCGTGTAGAGATCGACATCTCCGTCGTAGTTTCCGACGAAAGCGATGGTCCGCCCGTCCGGGCTGAACCGAGGAAAGGCCTCCTCCCCCGCCGGACTTGCCAGCGGCGTCGCGACGCCCCCCTCCTTGGGTACGACCCAGAGATCGTTCGCGTAGAGAAACGTGATCAGGGTCTCGCTCACGTCCGGGTACCGGATCATCCCCCCGTGGGGCTCGGCCGGCGCCGACACACCGGTCGTAGGACCCAAAACGACGGCCACGATCACCATGAGGACTGCCAGTTTCGTCATGCCACCCTCCTTCGAAGCACCCTGGAACGGCCAATGCGTCAAAGACCGACGCCCCGCCGTTCGAGTCGCGATCATCGTATTAACAAGAGACCGCCCCCTCCACACCGCGCCATTGTTGGACGACCCGGCCGGTACGGGTGACAGCGTCTCTCCTCCCCTGGTCCGCGTCGAATCGACAGACAATCCGGTGGATCCGGAGAGGTTTAATCCTTACATACGAACGGGCGCGAATAAAGTTCAACTTCACGACGCGACACAGCTCCGGCGCAGCCCTAGCGGTTCGGGCAGGTCCCGCGAGGCCACAATGGGCTTTTCTACCGGCGGAGGTTCATCATATACTCCTTCTTCCCCAAAACGGAGTCTCACCCAGGAGGCAACCATGCAGCTCGATATCTCGATCGAGACCCTCCGCGGACTGGGTCTCGACGGCGACGCCGCAGGGGCGTTGTCCGAGAACCTCCGCGCGGTGCCGAGCGGCGCGCCGGCGCCCGACACCTGGCGTCTCGTGTCCCGGACCGTCCTGTCGCCGGACGTGCCGTTCGCCGTGCATCTTCACTTGTACAAACTGATCTTCTCGGGATGGGACTGGTCGAACGGTCCGCCTCCGGCATGGACACCCGGCGATGATGAAGTCGTCACCTCGAACATCGCCGCGCTTTGCCGGCGAGCCGGGCTGCGGTCGGTCCACGATCTCCACCGGTGGTCCGCGGACAACCGCGAGGAGTTTTGGCGGCAGATCATCCAGACGCTCGGAATCCGCTTCCGTACCGAGCCCCCTTCCGTCGTCGACCTCACACGGGGTATCGAACAGCCACGCTGGCTCCCCGGGGCTCGTTTCAACATTGCGGAGAGCTGCTTTCAAGCGGGGGAAGATTCTCGCGCCGTCGTATACCAGCGCGAGGGCGGCCCGATCGAGGAGTTGACGGTTGGCGAGCTCGACAGGCTCTCGAACCGGTTCGCCAATGGCCTTGTCTCCATGGGGGTCCGTCGCGGCGCGAGCGTCGCGATCGCCATGCCGATGACGGTGGAGGCCGTTGCCGCCTATCTGGGGACGGTCAAGGCGGGATGCGCCGTCGCGTCGATCGCCGATAGCTTCGCACCCGACGAAATCGCCACTCGGCTTCGAATCTCCGGGGCTCGGACGGCCGTGACTCAGGATATCGTCGTTCGCGGCGGCAAGACGCTCCCGATGTACCAGAAGGTTGTCGATGCGGGCGCCGAACGCGTCATCGTTGTCCCCGCGGGCAGCAAGCTCCAGGTCGCCCTTCGGCCCGATGACACGCCGTGGAACGACTTTCTATCGATGAACGAAGGCTTCGAGGCGATCGCGTGCGACCCCGACGATACCACGAACTTCCTTTTCTCATCGGGGACGACGGGGGACCCAAAGGCGATCCCCTGGACCCACACGACACCGATCAAGTGCGCGATGGACGGGTACCTTCACCACGACATCAAGCCGGGAGAGGTGGTCGCCTGGCCGACGAGCATCGGCTGGATGATGGGACCTTGGCTCATATACGCGAGCCTCGTCAACCGGGCGACGATGGCCCTGTACTACGGGGCTCCCGTCACGCGCGAGTTTTGTGAATTCGTCCAGAACGCCCGCGTGAAAATGCTGGGTGTCGTCCCGAGTCTCGTCAAAGCGTGGCAAAACACGGGTGCGGTGCGCGGTCTCGACTGGTCCTCGATCAAGATGTTCAGCTCGACGGGAGAGTGTTCCAATTCCGACGACTACCTCTATCTGATGTCGCTCGCGGGTTACCGCCCCATCGTCGAGTACTGCGGAGGAACGGAAATCGGGGGCGGCTACATATCCGGAACCATCGTCCAGCCGGCATCCCCGGCGACGTTCTCGACCCCGTCGTACGGGCTCGACTTCTACATCCTCGACGATCGCGGAGAGCGGTCGAAAAACGGGGAGCTCTTTATCGTCCCACCCTCGATCGGCCTTTCGAACACGCTCCTCAACAAAGACCACCACGAGGTCTACTACGCGGATACCCCGCCCGGCCCGCGAGGCGAACTCCTCCGGCGGCACGGCGATGAGACGGAGGAACTGCCCGGCGGGTACTACCGGGGACACGGGAGAGCGGACGACACGATGAACCTCGGAGGCATCAAGGTGAGTTCCACCGAGATCGAACGGGCGCTGTCGTCGGTGGAGGGGGTCGTGGAGACGGCGGCCGTGGCTTTCAACCCGCCACAGGGGGGCCCGAGCCTCCTCGTCGTGTACGCCGTCACGAAGCCGAGCGCGCCGGCCGATAACGATCTCTTCAAGAAGGAAATGCAGCGCGCAATCGCTACCCGGCTCAACCCGTTGTTCAAAATCCACGACCTGGTCCGCGTCGACATGCTTCCCCGCACAGCCTCCAACAAGGTCATGCGACGGGTGTTGAGGAATTCGTACTCGCAATCGCGCTGATCCCCGGATGCAATGAAGAAGGCCGTGTGACGAATCCAAGATTCGCCACACGGCCTTCTATTTCGGTCGACGCTTCAAGAGCGTTTCGCCGTCTCTACTCCGAGTAGATCTCCTTGATCGCCCCCCAAGTCGTGTCTTCCACGGGCACCGTCGTGTCGTGGGAGAACGCCGAGAAGCACTCGCCACCGTCTCTCTTGAGATTGTAGTTCTCATCGGAGAAGGCGTAAATGCGGATGCTGGTACAGTTGGCCCACGTGAAATGAACCGTGACGATATCGGAATAGTTATTGCCAAACGTCGGGGTCGTCACCACGAGGTCCCCGATGGGGTAGTACCATCCGAGCCCACTCTGATATAAGGACACCCCGTTCCCGTTCACCGTCATCGTCGGCACGCAGAACGACGGAATGACCTTATCGAAGACGAGGAGCACATTGACGTATGTGATCGGGGCATTGTTGAACCCGTCGATGACCAGGTCGAAATCCGTGTCCATCGTGTACCAGCCCTGGTTCTGGGAGTCCATGACGAATCCCACCAGGTTCGGGGCCTGATACACATTGTACGCTATCTCGTTGGTGTTGATGTCGATCAACACTTCCCCGCCGCGGTCGTACATGGCGTCGTAGAGCGGATCACCCGGTCCCACCGTGTAGTATTCGGCGGGGTCGTAATGGTAGACGCACGTGGTCCCCGGGTACACCATCAGACAGGGATCGGCAAGAGCCGTAGACCCGAGTACGAGCGCAAAAACACATAACGCGGCTGAAAAACAAACTGCCTTCAATAACCTATCCAACATAAGCCCCCCTTTTTCGTGGCTGTCGTTTGCCGGGATGACCCCGACCGCGTCCGGCCCTCGGACCTCTAAAGACATCCGATCGGTGAGTCAACCCCGTGTGTCTAGCTGCGCCACCGCGCCGCGCTTCCCACTGGATCGCGGCAACGATTCGAGAGAGAGGCTTTCGTATCTGTTTAGCCCACGGCTGCTGCCCCTTGCCCCCTCGCTTTTCTGATCCGGGCGGTATTATACCACAAACAGGCTATTCTTTCCAGCGGTAAATCGGCGATCACGGCCGAAGAGTCAGGCGGATCGAAAGAAACTGCCCGGTTCCCGCCTTCACCTTCGTGGCGGGTCTGCTCGGCCGGTTTCGAGCCGAGTCCTCCCCCCCCCCGGTCCGCCGCCGGACGGGGCACTGGGGTTTCTTGCCTTACGGATGCGGATTATCACTTGAAATATCTAATCTATTCTGTTAAACTAGTTTTCCAGGCATCGAACAATCGACGGGGAGAGACTTGTGGCGATCAGAAGCCGCCCCAAGAAAGGGGCCTGCGTTGTGGCCTTGGTACTCTTCCTGGCGTCGCCTGTGTCAGCGCAGCTTGGGAACCAGTTATCATCGTACACAGGACGAAATGCCTCTGGTTACCTCGAACCCTTGGTGGACGCGTTTGGCGCAGACTTGTACGCCGGGCTCTACCATACTGCGCGCATACCCGAACGCGGGTTTCATGTCAGCCTGGGAATCACGTTCATGTCCGCACGTTTCTCGGAAGCGGACAGGACTTTCACCGCCGTCACCGAAAACGGTTTTCAGCCTGAACAGTCGGCGGAAGCGCCGACTGTTGTCGGCCCCCGGGAGGCGGTTTACGTCGATGGCGAATCGGGGACGCAGTTCGCCTTTCCCGGCGGGTTTGATCTGGCGTCCTTCGATTTCGGAGTGCCGCAGCTGCGACTGAGTTCATTCTACGGCACTGAGGCTCTGATCCGGTTGGGTCTCTTCTATCCGGGCGAAGCCGATCTTGGAGATATCAATCTGTATGGCGTGGGGATCCGGCACAGCGTATCGCAGTACATCAACGACTTCCCCATCGACGTGGCGGTCGGCGCCTTCTGGCAGCGCTTCTCGCTGGGGGATAACGAAAGGGGTGGTGATCTGGTTTCAGCGGAGGCCTGGAGCGTGGGCTTCCAGACGAGCAAACGATTCTCATGGCTGGAACCGTATGCGGGATTGGCCTACGACGATTTCGGGCTCGAGCTGTCTTACGAGGGGGACACCCCGGAAGACAGAATCGAGATGTCCCTCGAATCGGAAGACCACTTCCACATGACCGTAGGGCTTTCCGTGAAACTATGGTTTGCGGCCGTAAATGGCGAGTACAACATCGGCGGCCAGAACGCTTTTGCGTTGGGTATGGCCGTGGGTTATCCATCCTTCTCCACAGGAGAGTGATCGCATGAAGAAGTCAGTTTTCACAATGCTCGCGTTTCCCGTCGCGTGCATCCTCGCGCTCGCGAGCGGCTGTGTCTACGACAGCCTCTCGAGCCAGGTCGTCGTCACGGAAAAGGTGAACGTTCAGTTTAAGGAATATCGTGAGAGCCCGTCGATCGGAAGCACCGTGGTGGCCGACCAGTTCAAGACACGGCTCATGGATATTCTCAAGGACAACAACGCAAAGCTCAGCGACATCCAGAGCATCACCATGGTGGCCGGCCAGTACAAAGTCGCGGCGCCGTCCACGGCGAGTCACGACTGGAAGGTGACCGGCAGGGTGACGATGAGACGTCAGGACAACCCGATAGGTCCCGTGACCGAGGGGCCGGCCACGTTTGTCAATCTGACGAGCCAGTCGCTATGGGCGGCCAAGGGCAAACCCGTCCCCGCCGATCTGAACTCAGCCGGCGTGGCGATCGTCAATAACGCTCTCAAGGACCTCAAGAACGGCGGAGATCCGAGGCTCATCGTGGAGATGGTAAGCGACACCATCGTGCCGGCACCGAGCCATTCGGATCCCTTGGAGTTTAGCTGGCTGGCCGAGGTGACGTTCCAAGTCGTGATCAACGTCAAAGTCACGGGCAAGTAGAGTACCGGTTATGCGAGCCTGCGTAGGGGCAATGGTTCAACAGCCGTGAGCAAGCGGCTTCACCTCGGCGAAGCCGCTATAGACATCGGTCCAAACGAGAGGAGCGTCTACGATGAGACGAGTGGTTTTCAAGGTTGTCGTGCTTCCGGTGCTCGGCATTCTCGCGCTGGCGGCCGGATGCGTGTACGACGACATGTCGAGCCAGATGGTGGTGACCGACCAGATCAGCGTCACCCTCGATGAGTACCGGGAAAACGGTACGCTCGGCAGTACGGTGGTCGTCGAGGAGTTCGCCGACGACGTGTACAAGATGCTCGACAAATACGATTCGAAGGTCAAGGACATCAAGAGCATCAATGTGGTGAGCGGCACGTACCGTGTGGCGCGACCTTCACAAGCGGCGCACGACTGGGTCATCACATCGCCGGTGACGGTCCGCCGCCAGGATAACCCAAACGGCCCCGTGACCGACGGACCGGCAACCTTTGTCAATTTGACGAGTCAGTCGCTTCAGGCGGCCATGGGCAAACCCGTCCCCGCGGATCTCAACTCGGCCGGTGTCGCGCTCATCAAGCGCGCGCTCGACGACCTCCTCTTGGGCCAGGACCCCCGCCTGATCCTGAAGATGGAGGGCGGTACCATCACGCCCCAGCCGAGCCCCAGCGACCCGCTCTCGTTCAGCTGGCGCGCCACGGTGACCTTCCAGGTAGTTATCCAGAAGAACCCCGTGGGCAAGGGCAAGTAGCATTCGACCTCTCGCGGTCGAAGGATCGATAACCTACAAGGGCCGGCATTTCGCCCGTGGAAGGCCGGCCCTTTCGCTTTCGCTAAACTTCGATCGTCACTCAGTGGGTGTCCCACAGACCGTTGGAGGCTCGAAATGGCGGGAGCTCCCGCGCGGCGGGCTCACACGATCCGCTCCGTGGAGACGGTCACTCGTCTTGGGGGTACTCCTGCACCTCGTCGAACTTGTAGTCCAGCTGGATGCCCGCTTGTCTGAACATCTCCTCCGATTCGTCCGCGAAGTGGTACCGCCGCTCGCAAACGACTCGCTTGATACCGCAGTTGATGAGGAGCATCGCGCATGTCCGACACGGGGTCATCCGGCTGTAGACCGTCGCCCCGGATATGGACACGCCGAGCCTGGCCGCCTGACAGATCGCGTTTTGCTCGGCGTGGACGGTACGCATGCAGTGCTCGGTCACCTCCCCGTTCTCGTGCGTCACCTTCTTGATATGGTGCCCGACCTCATCGCAGTGCGGAAAACCGCTCGGCGCGCCGACGTATCCGGAAACGATCAGTTGCCGATCCTTCGCGATCACACAGCCGCTCTTGCCGCGGTCGCACGTCGCCCGCTTCGATATCGCGTGGGCGACCTCCATGAAGTAGTCGTCCCACGAAGGGCG
>Ga0315286_10001061_pt1 | contig 24481 bp, 22 predicted proteins | sample YL17G10_0_MG_FD_205038 | JGI IMG/M metagenome (GOLD analysis project Ga0315286, IMG submission 205038) | Sediment microbial communities from Yellowstone Lake, YNP, Wyoming, USA - YL17G10_0 | ecosystem: Environmental > Aquatic > Freshwater > Lake > Sediment | place: USA: Wyoming | collected...
CATCGCAGACACTGCGCATCCTTATCATAATTATACGGCAATCTCGACATTGAAAAATACCTCGGCGTATGCTTAATAAATGCCGGCGAGTCGCTCGTTTCTGGGTCGAACATCAAAAGGCCGTTGAGAAACGATATCGTAATTATTCCCGCCATATCCGGGCTGTTACACGACTCCTCCGCAGGCCAGGTGTTCAATTCCCTCCGGTCCGAAATATACACACCCTCAAAGCCCGTCATATTCAGCAGAATATTCCTCACCAGCCCCGTCGTTACCCTTATCGCCGGCTCAGGCGGCTCATATCCGAACTTTGGCCTGTTTGAATCCTGCAGGAAACCCGTCACAAGCGCAGACATATCACCGTCGCTGGCTCGCGTATATCGCCCTTTGTGCCAGTCGTAAAACTCACCCCGCCACCATCGCAATTTCCACTCCGCAAGCTTTCCGTCCCTGTAATGTTCCGGCGGGCTGTCATCTTCTGGATGCCAGATGTAATACTCACCCAAAAACCCCTCCGCCAGTTTATCCGGCTCGTAATTAAAATTATGGTTTGTCCTCATAATGTCATCCTTGTTTGGTTGACTTTCACGCACGAGTCACTATAATTTGTGAAAAATAACAGTTATTACGAACTACTTTTAAGGAGATTCGTGCTATGGCTGCGAGCGATAACAAAATCCTGATGATTATCCTGGCGATTTTCCTTCCACCTATAGCGGTTATGCTTAAAAGCGGCGTCGGCAAAGACCTCTTGATTAACATCATCCTGTTCGTTTTCTTCTGGATTCCCGGCGTCATCCACGCCCTGTGGGTAGTGACCAAAGTAATCAACGCTCATCGCTCGTGACTCGTCGCTCGAAAATAACGAGTCGCGAGGCCCGAGTCACAAGTCACGATTTCACCTCCGCTACAAGCTGCTTCGTCAATGGCGACTGATTCCTCTGTGCATCCTTAAACGCCTCCGCAGAATCGGGATTTGTCTTCTTGAAAATCTCATTCGCTAAAACAATTTCCTTCAAAGCGTTCGACTTCGCCTTTGCGTCCTGCAAAAAGCTCATAACCCTTATCGCCCCTGCCCCGCCAAACAGCCCTGCCAACGCTATCCCCAATTCCAGTGTCGAATCCGCGATATCCCATCCGTTAGGCCTTTGGCTCGATTCCTTTATCGCCGTCGCCGCAAGCCGCCTATTCGATTCACTCAAAACATCTTCCGCCGTATTAGCTTTCGGCAGCTCCTCCGGCAATCCGCAATATGCCACAAACGCCTGGCTCTGTGTCTCCGATAACCTCGTCAATTCCTGTAACTTTTCCGATGATTGTTCGTTTTGTGCCGTTTGCGATGCTATCGCCGCCGTCCGATTATGCACCCACGCATTCTGCTTCTGCGTCTCGCTCGGCCCAAACCTGATTCCCTCGCAACCGCTCGTGATGAGTAAAATCGAACCACTAACCGCCAACACCATTGCCAATACCGCTCTCGCTTTTCTCATTTTCATTTCCTCCGTTCTTCAGTTAAAATAATAATGTTTTTGGAGAATGACTTTTTATGGTGAGTAAAATCGAACCATTGGATATTGCTCGCAAATTCAAACCAGACACAATACTACTTTGGGAAAAAATCACCGATGCCCCCGAGGCACAGCGAATCATTAAGCTCTTTCCCTCCGCACAAATAAAAATCATAAGCCGTCAGCGATACCTCTCGAATGCCGCTACTCCCGGCCAGGCAATCATTGAAAGCAAGCGAACCCTGATGATTGGCGAAACATCCTCGTTCATCAATGATTTCGACGGCAAACTCGGCTCCCATATCTGCTGCCGTCCGTATTACAAACTCATTCCCATTTCCAACGGCTGTCCATATCGCTGCACATACTGCTATCTCGCCTTCGTCTATCGCAAATACCATCCCTTCATAAAAATCAACGTCAATTACAGCACAATGCTCCGTCAAATCACTAAACTCGTCGATGGTTCGCTGCACAAAATCAGCTTCAATATGGGCGAAATGCTCGATTCCCTCGCTCTTGACCACGTTACAAACCTCACGCCGATACTTGTGGATTTCTTCTCCCGCCTGTCCAACGCCTTCCTTATGCTGCTTACCAAAAGCGCAAATATCGGCAATCTGCTTTCCATCAAACCCAATAACCAGACAGTCGTTTCCTGGAGCATCAACAGCCACAAAGCGATTGAGCAATACGAACTGGATACCGCTGACCTCGACGAGCGAATCAACGCCGCCCGGCTCTGCCAGCAACATGGCTATCGCGTCCGTTTCCGTATCGACCCCGGCATCCTGCATCCGAATTGGCAAACCGCCTACGCCGATATGGTTCAGAAAATGCTCACCTCCACCGAACCCGAAAACATCACCGTCGGAATGCTCCGCCTCGTCCCTGGCCATTCTCGCCTTGCCATTCAGGCATATCCCGCCGAAACCGAAGAATCGCTCCAAAAGCAAAACCTGACCGACCTCGCTTCTGATGGGAAATTGCGTTACCCCGAAGATAAACGTATCGAATTTTATTCCCATATCATCGATACCATTCGAAGTTTCAACAAAACCGTACCTGTCAGCTTGTGCCGGGAATCCCCTCATGTCTTAAATACCCTCAAAGACCGCCGCCTAAGCCCTGCCTGCAACTGCCTCGGCTAAACCAAAATTGAATTTGACTTTCGTGCTCCGCCTCTTTATCCTCACCTCACAAATAACTCTTTAATCGGGATAGTTTTATATGGATGACAAACGCCGTGGAAATCTTTCATTACTCCTTTCTTTATCTTCTTTGGCCTCCACTGCATTCTTTTTCATATTACTCATTATGGCTTTACGCAAAGCAAAAATTCCTTTTAGCGAAATTCAATCTATGCCCATGGAGCAAATGTGGTCACCTGCTGGCAGTCTCTTTTTGATGGGTTGGTTTCCCGGATTTGCACTTGCCATTGTTTCGCTCATATTTTTACGCCGCTCCCAAGGTCCGACTCGCCTATCAGTGGTTTGGGTATTCTCGGGATTAGTAATAATTGCATCACTTGTATGGTTTTTTTCAGCATCCTGGTGGCAAAATGGAGTCCTTCCTGGGTAAAGTTGCTGATGTCTAAAAGTTTTACGTTATGTTTTTGCACTTTAAACTTTCAGCTTTAAATTCGTCTTCCAATTCTCACTTCGAACTTCTCAATTCTAAATTCTTAATCCGGAACTCGTGCGAGATTGCTTTCTCCTGAACGGCTTCAACCTTATCCGCCGAGCGTTTCTGGCTTTCCAATAAGCTTGTTACATCCCGCTGTAATGAGTCCAATTGTCTTTGCAGATTGACCCAGCTCCCAAGAATCAAACTGCCTAAAAACGCCAACTGCACTAACACCGAAAGGTTCACCGTCCTGTTCAGCCGCCAGCTTTTCCCAGTTTGCCTTGTCATTTCCCACTCCTCTTCAATCCGCAATCTGCAATCTGAAATCCGAAATTCTTCTACGCTTCTGCATAAAACACATTCTTCTCTCCCGTCGTGCAAACCAGAACATATCTGCCCGCTGGCAACTGCCCCGCCTGCGTAAAGTTCTCCGCCAGGTTCGTCGCCTTCATTTCGCTTCCTATCTCCACCGGCGACTGTCCTTCCGCGAGCATCTCGACCACGCGAATGTTATAAACGTTATGCGAGTAGTTGCTTTTGACTTTAGCCGCGAACGCCGTCGTCCCTGTGCCCGAGCCTGTAACCCTCGCAACCTCGCCCGGTCCCGCTGCTGTTTGCAGTTCATTGTTCATAGTTCCCTGTTCCTCCTGCGGACTACTTTCAACTCCGTTGTCTGCTTGGCGAAATCAATTCGCACACGCTCAACGACGCTTACGCTCCTGTTATCGCTGCGTATCGAGAATATGTCCCTGTCCTCTGGATTTGTTTTGACAATATCCCCAACCTCAACGCCGATAGCCAGATAAGGTGTCTGCACGTCAAACGTTTCAATCGCCGCCGACTCTGCTTGCACACGTCTCCTGATAAATTGATAAAGCCCCGCCGAATCATCCGCCTCATCCGCTCCGTTCGCCGAGCCGGCAAACCTGCTCCTGCCCGTAACTTTGCGATACCCGAACTTGCTCCCCGCGTTGATAACCCGCTCGACCACAGGCGTCGCTGAACCCACCGGCCCGTCGGCAACGCTGCAAGTCAGCCGCTCATCACTCACCACCGATGCCGTTATCCGAACCCGCAAAGCCCCCTTTAATGCCGCCACCCACGTCTCAATATCCAGTCGGCTGCTCGAAAACCATATCTCGCACTCGTCCAGAAGATTCTCGAACGCATACGGATACTGTCCCCAGTGCACGCCCCCGTCGAGCGAATACTCCAGAAAATACCCAAGCGACCTGCCCTGCGAATCGCACGATATCGCGGGCCAGAACCGCCTCCGCCTGTGAATGTATTTGTCCGTCCCGAATACCGCCTCAAAGTCATACGCAGGCCCCTGACTAAACGGCTCATTCGTATATTCGCCCGTCTCATTCAGACACCACTTCCGCCACACGTCACGCACCTTGTGAAACTCAGGGTTCGTCGCAGGCGAAAACTTCTCGTAATCTGTGTCCTCATCGTACCAGGGCCAGCCCTTTATCAAATCAAACGTCGCCTCAAAAACCTTATAGTCGCCCTCGCCCATATACCTGTGCGTCACGGGCCAGAAACCTCCCTTGCTCGAAACCCTCCAGATATTCGTCTTCGATACACTCAGCCGTTCATCTGATTGTTGCAGATTCAGCTCAACGCTTCTACCTGTCCCAAGCGCAGTCGAGGGGCCTGTCCCCTTCCTGTAAAATACTATTCCCTGGCTCGGCCCGCTCTCGCCCAACCTCGGCACGAACTTAAATCCCAGCCCCGCCTGCTCACAACACAACCCAATCGCCTCAAGCAAACTCTTTCCCGTCACATCCAGCTCACGCACCGACTCATCGCCCGCCAACGCCGTCAGCCGTTCCTTCTCAGGCAGCGACAACTGACCCGCGGGCAAATACTCGCAAAGCAAATACTCAATCACATCTGCACAATTCCAAAATCTCGCCCCAGCCGCACCGGGATTCGCCGCGAACAATCTCACCGTGTTTCCATTATGCTCAACTGGTTCATTGCTGGCGTTCGCCTGACCATCCTCATTAAAAACTGTCCCCATCCCCTCAACAAAAACAATGCGCTCATCGATATCTATCGCCTGACGACCAAATACTGTTATCCTCTCCATCACCGCGCTGAAGTCTCTTGCCATTACCTCCGCGTCCTCAAGCGTCTTCTCGAATCTCTCCACCTGCCCCGCGAATATCACAATCCCTTCCGCCCCGCCCGCCGGATAAAGACTGTTATAAAGCCATTTGATAGTAATCGGCTTGCCTATTTCGACCTTATCTTCAATCTGCTCTCCGTTTGTATGCCATCTCATCCTTGCCGAACCAAACTCACTGCTGCCCTGTACTATCTCCACAACCTCAAGACAGGAACACAACCTTCCCTCGATAAATACAAATGCTCCGCCCGCTGGTATCGTCAATTCCTTCCGTTCTGGCTGATATATATCCACCCTGTTCGTCATATAACACCAACTATCCCAATCGCCTCAACGCTTCTTCCTGACGTTTCAATCTCAACTATCTTCGTCGAACCGTTTTCATTTCCCTCGCCGTCCGCCGCCCTCACCGCGAACCGATACCGCCCATCCGCAGACCTATCAATCTTGTGCCTGTAAACCCTCCGCCCCTTATACTTCACTACCGCGACCGGATTTTGATAATCAATTTCACCCGTCCCGTTGTCCCCATAAATCTTCATCTCCGCAGGCGCACTTTCCCGCCCTGAGCTTAGTCGAAGGGCCTGTTCCATCGGACAGTAATGCCAGACAATCTCAACCTTCCCATCCTGTCCCTGTTTCGCTCTTAGCCCGACAATTTCATTCGGCCTCGTCTTGCCCAATTTGCCGTCATTATCAATCGCGACCTTCACCGCCGCTCGCAATGTCCGCTCAATATCTCCGCAACCGTTCGCGCACCGTACAACGTAAAAATAAACCTCTCCCGCTTCATTCGATAAGTAACTCGGCAAACTTATCTCATTCGCGTCCGGCTCCACCACGGCTAATACATTCTCAAAATCAACCCCATTCATGCTCCCGCCGCGATACGCTATCCGACATCCGCCGACCCTCATCCAGAACCAGCCCAGTGTCGTTACTGTCCCCAGCTTAAAACCGTTCGCCGTCTGCCCCGCGAACAACGATTCTCTCATCCACGCCCGCCTCATCAGCTCACCGCCCTCGTCAAACTCGACTCGCCCTCGTCAGGCGTATGCGTCAGTATCACCGTCTGCCCGTCATCGTCGTAATACCGAATCGCCCCCGTCAGCTTGTCCTGCACCGCTTTGTTCAGCAGCATCTTCGCCACCTTCTGCAGCGATTCGGCATTAATCCCCTCTACGCTCCCCGCGTCCACTCTCCCCACGGCGTCGATTTTCAGCTTGTTCGCGGCGCCATTCGTGAATAAAGCCACAGCCATCGCCGACGCCCAGTTCGAGTCCTGGTTGGTGATGGTCCCGGTAACAGTTGACGGGTTATAGGCACAGGCGTTGACGATTACCTGCCCTGAGCCGGTCTGCCTTATGTCCGTCGCCGTCCCCGCGCCGGCGGTCGTGAATATCGAGCAGTTCTTCAAAACCAATCTGCCGTAATTCTGAACCCTCACGCCAAATATGTAGCCGTTCGTAGAGGAACCGCTCGCTGTCATAATACAATTCTCGCACACGACCAGCGTCGGTATCGCGCTTGTCCCGCTATTCAAATCCAGTCCGCCGCAGCTGCCGGCTCTCGATGGTTGTGTCCCTGTAAATACGCAGTCCCTGAATACGAACCGCCCCTTGCCGACGTGAATCCCCCGGTAATCACCCGAACCGGAATAAGCGCCGTCGGTCTCAAAAATTACCCGCTCGCACAGAACGTCGTAACACTCTCCCATGTTCCCGCCGTCATACGTCCCCTTCAGACGGCAATCCTTAACAGTCACCCTCGTCGCCCCGTAGATATACAGCCCGTCGTATGTCCCGATGATGTCGCAGTTCTCAAAGACCAGATTAGTGCTTGCTGAGCCGCTTTCCACCGCTTTATTTGGATTTGCGGCCTCAATCGTCAGATTCCTTACGACGGTATTGCTGCCTATCTTCAAAGTCGCGTTATAACCACTGGGATAGGTAATTTTGCACAATTGTCTGTGTGTGCCGATGATGGCAAGAGCCTTGTTTGCGCCTGTCGATGACGCGTCAATCGTTTCGCTGTATGTCCCCGGCCAGATAATAATCGTATCCCCGCTCGCCGCCGCGCTTACCGCCGCCCCAATTGTCAGCTTCGCGTCATTCGCCAGATTCACCGGGTACTGCCCCGCGTGCCCGCTGTTGCCGTCGTTGCCCACCTTCGCAACGTGCCATACCCTGCTCGAATCATTTATGTAAATCATTCTACGCTCCTCTTAATTCCTAATCTCAAATCTCAAATCTCACATCTGAAATATTAGATTCTTTTCTCTACCCTGCTCTCATCAAAACCCTGCAATCCTCAATCGCCGTTATATCCCCGCCCGAAGTTGTTACTATTGCCAATCGAACGTGTGGCGTGGTCGCCATATCAGGAAAACCGCTGTATCCGTTCGTTACCAGAACCCCTGCGTTCGTCAGGTAAACGTAGATGCTCGCCTTGTCATCTGCCAAAGTATTGCCCGACGACCCCGCGTAATTCACCTCCTGCGTCCCCGCCTGGAACTTCCCCGCCTTCACCCCTATATCCAGCCCGCCCTCGTCATACACCCGCAAATCATTCGCCCGCCTCGTCGCCTGCAACAGCCGATACAACATCCTGCGAAACTGCAGATAATAAGGCGACTGCCCCGTCGCTACGTACTCAACACCCGTCTCGTCGTCCGCCTGTAAATTCAACAACTCATTGTCACTCGGATAAACCTCTGCCATAATTCCGCTCCTTTACTTTTCGTCTTCAACCTCAAGCATAAGTGCATTCGTCGTTTCTTCAAACGACAGCACATCCAATCCTATCGCAGGCCTCGCCGCCGGTATCACCACTACCTCTCCCGTCTCGCTCGCCGCACTCTCATTGCCCCTCTCATCAATAACCTTCACCCCGAACCGATACGCTCCCGCGTCCAAAGCCGGACTCACCCATTCGATAACATCCGCGTCAACTCCGAACTCACCCAGCCCAAAACCGCCTATACCAAACCCGACTCCGCCTGCCCACTCATAACCAAAATCACCTTCCCCGAACCTGGCTAATCCAAACCCTGCCTTATCCTGCCAGCAACCCCAAACTTGTCCTCCGCCGATTAGATGCTCGTAGTCAACCACCCCGGTCCCATTGTCAAAATAAACCTCAAACCTCGCTCCCGCCGGCAAACGCTGACTCCGCAGCAAACTCAATCTCACCCTCCCGCTGTCCCCATCGCCTCGCTCCAGCTCATCACTAAAATTAACATCCGCCTCACTCGCCTCAACCGCAAACACCTCCACCATCGCCGCCTGCTCATAACAACTCGGTGTCTGCACCACCATTTCCCTCTGCCCGCAGCCAACCGTCGTCCCCGCCAACCGCCCGTTGACATACACCTGATGAATCTTGTTACTCCAGGCCGAGCGCCATCTCACCAAACAAACCCTCGGCCCCTCAACAACCCCGCCGTTCGACCCCACCCCCATCGGCAGTTCAAAAACCCTCACACCATTTATCCCGCTGCTAATAAGTCCCATCATCACACCATCAACTGCGTATAAACCACTTCGTAATCCCCAACAACTCCGCTTCCGCTCTCCCGTTCGTTCTTTACGCTAACCGAATCAACCCGAATGTTTTCAAACCTCTCCCCCTGCGAACCAACCAGCGTATGCGTGTCCCCATCTATAAAAGCCGATATCGCTCCAACTTTGCTGTCCAGGTCCGCCTTGCTTCTCGCCCGAATCTCGCCCTTTTGCCGAATCTTCCTGCCCCGCTCACCAAGGTCGATACTAATCACGCCATCTAATCCCGCCGCCGACCTCTCAATGCTCTCTCGGCCAAAACTGCCAACCTCAATTTGCGACTCTCCCTCGCCGAACAAATTAATCCCATCCAAATTAATCATACGAAAGCCCAAAATAATCAGTTATCAATCTCGTATCAGCCACCCGCATCCGCCGAACCGCACGCTGTCCGCCACGCCGTCGCCGTCCTTGTCTATGGCGACCCGACATCGCTCCATCCACTTCCCAAACAACTGCTCGTAATGCTGCCATTTCTCCTTCAAATTCTCTCCGCCTGCACCGCTCGCTAACATTCTGTATGCCGCTGCTATCGTCCCCATCGCGCCCAACTGATGAACCTCATCCGAATCTAGAATCGCGTCCGCAGAAACATCTCCGATTGTTTGTCCCGGCTTAATCCACAGATACTCCACCAGCCGCAAGCTCACCTCCGTTATCTGTGGTTTGAATGTGCTTATCCGATGCGTGATGTCACTGCCGCCCCCAGGCGATATCGGGTCCGACTCCGAATCTCCTCGCAAAACCGACACGCAAAGTTGAGTCGCTGAATCCACCGCCGCAATCTCGTATGCCCCGTCGAGCACCCCGTCCGCCGACTTCAGGTAAACACAATCGCCCGCCTCAACTCCAGCAGATACAAAATTAGCCCCGCTCGCCTCGAACGTCGTCCCCGCAAGTTCGCCTCCCGTCCCCGCCGCCAGAACCTGATTTGCCGGATGAAGCTCCCCGAACAACGCCGGCTCAATCTTCAAAATATCAATATCATTGCATAACCTGACCATATTTCACTCCCTTCAAGCCGGACCCGGGTAGTCCCGATTTATCGGGACTACCCGATATCCGCCAAATACTAACTAACGCTAAGTCCCCGAATAATCCCGTGTGCCGCCTCGTTCTTCAGTTCCACCGTGTACTCGCCTATCAGTTCGCCGCACTCATAATCACCAGCGCTGGCCAATGGCTTGAAGTGAAAACTACGCCCCGCCAAAGGCAATACCGCTATCCGTGACGAATCCAAAAGCAGAACCGTATCCTGCGGTAGCCACCGTGTCGTCACTATCCGGCAAACGCCGAAATCGCTCTCGTACACGTTCACCAGGTCGGTAAACTTCGTGTCCCCTGCCGCGTAACTCCTGCTGCTCGACACAAAACTGTTTATCCGCCTCTTCTGAAACCCGCCCACAACTATCAGGTCGATATTCCCGCTGCTGCTGGCCCATATTTTCCTCAGCACATAGTTAAGCTTCGCTTCATCAAGGTCCGCTCCCGTCGGGAAACCGCTGTCGCCTGTTCGGAACACGTTCGTCGCAAGATGCTGCACAACTCCCTTCATCGTGCGCCTTATCGCGTCCCCGCCCTGCGGACTGCTCGTCGGCTGACCTCCGTTGATGACAGTGTTCTCCACGTCCCTGACTAGCTCACGCAACCGCTCCTGCTTCTGATAATCCATCTCGTCCGCCAGACCAAGATGACTTGCCGCCACGTCCGTTCCGCTGACCTCAACCGTCGCCGTGAATATCTGCGTGTAGTTGCCTCGCCTGCTGCGACTGGTAAATCTTGCACCCGGTTTGTCGTCGCCTTCCAATGCCGCGTTACCCAGGATATTAATTACCTGATTGTCCGCAAGATTCTCCGCTGTAGTCCCGGCATACCCGCGGGCAACCGTTAACGTGTTTGTGTTTACTCCGGTCACAAGCATCAGCTCTCGACTTGCCTCAATTTGTATCTGGTCGCCGACTCTGAACCTGCTCCCGTTATCCACCACAAACTGTGAGTCCACGTCCGGATCGGTAAACGTGCTGTCATTCACCGCGTCCTTGTTCGGCAGCAGCTCATCCTCAAGCCACTCGTGATGCGTGCTCGTCGCCTCCCTCAACGGGTCGCCTAATGCGTCCAGTAAAGGCGTTTCATAAGGCGATACTATCCCGACTAAATCCGCCACGTCTTCCGCTAACTCCGGCAAACTCGCCCCCGCCGAATACGTCGCTTTTCCCGTAAATGCCATTTGTTAGTCCTCCTATTCTTTCTTGTCATTCCCGCTTCTTTTGTCATTCCAGCTTTTCTTTGTCATTCCTGCGAAAGCAGGAATCCACAACCTTATTCAACTCAAAACTCAAAACTAAGAACTCAAAACTAAATCCCTGCTATCTGCTAAACAACACTTCTCCTTTTTCTCATATACTCCTGCAAATCACTCCTGCTGCCTGTCCCCGCGGCCCTCTTAGCCGCCCGCTCAAGCGCTCCGGCTCCGCTTCTCTGTTCTTTCGCCGGCGACGTCCTTAGGGCGGGGTTTACCCCGCCGATTGATGTCTCGCCGAACAGATACTGCTTCTCCTTCTTCAACTGCTCCACAACGCCATTCAAATCCGCCTTATCTGTCCCGGCTAATCGCGCCTTGGCTATTAACACCGCTGCCTCCAAATCCCTCGCGCCGGCCGCGGCTAATCGCTTCGTCAACTCCTGCTCCCCCCGCGTCGCTTTCACCTCATCAGCCAACCTCGTCGCTTCAGCCCTCGCCTCAGCCAGTTCTCCCGCAAGCTCCTCGACTCGCCTCTCGGCACTCTGTGCCCGCTTGCGATGCCGTATCGACTCACCGATTGGAACCAACCTTGCATCGTTCAGGTCTTCCTGTTCCACTTTGTCTTCTGACAAACCCTCTTGCGACTCTATCGCGTCCATCTTTGCTTCTCTCCTTAACTCAAAACTTAAAACTTTTCTTCGTCCGCCTTCTGTTCTCCGTTCTCTGTCCTCCGTCATCTGTTATCCGTTTCATATCCCAATTCCCTGAGCACCTGCTCAGCCGGAACACCAATCTCTTTCTTCGCCTTCGCCTCCTCCAGCTTCTCCATCACATTCTCAGGCAGCGGGTTCGGAAAAATTACCTCCACCTCTCTGTCCCGCTCGCTGGTCCTGTAGATGTTCGCCTTGTCCAAAATCTCAAGAACCATCACCGCTATATTCTTCAACCCCTCGCCGTACGTAAATCTCTTGCGGTCCGTCTTCGACAGCATCCCCATCAGCGTCAGCTTCAACGCGACCGCGCTCGTCAGGGTGCCTAACTTGCTGCGAATCACACCCGCAACCAAAGGCGTCACCCCGCTGATTTTGTCCATCGCCTCCCTCATCTCCGCTATGTGCGCACCCTCGCTCGGATGGTCCTCATCGCCGCCAAACTCCTCTATCGCCGCGTCCGGGTTATCCGTATGCCACATCACCCCCGGCGACACTGGCTTCTCCGCGAAGCCCTCTATCCCCTTGCCCAGGTACATCTTGAACGATTGCATCGTTATCCTGCTCGCCCTGTCACTCAATCGCGTGTTCAGCTCGTCCTGTATCGGCATCAATGGCTCAACGTCGCTTTGTCCCTCATAGTAAAATGGCTGCGCCAAATTCTGGATATGCACCACCGGCAAAAATCCCCAGGGCAACCGGCCTTCCGCAATAAGCTCCTCGTCCTCATACCTCTGCCACGCATCCGCCGATGTTATCTCCGTCACGCTCACCACTCTGCGCCTGTCCCCCTCTTGCCCAAACAGCCGCTGCAATACTCCGCCGCCCGTCAGTTGATTCCTCGCCTGCTGAAAATGCTGAACATAGTAAACCACTTTTCGATAATCGTTCTCATCAAGAACAGGCAGTGCCCGAGGCGCCTCTATCAGCTCCAATCCGATTGCGCGTGCCAATTCAAGCACAACCTCGTATGTGAGGTTTGAAGGAGTGTCCGAAATGCGCTCGTAGATTTCCCGGCCAGGCCTGACCATACAATCGACGAACCCATAAACGCCCCCGAGCACCGCCATATCCTGCAAAAACCCGATCCCGCCGTTGGCCGAAAAAACCGCCTTTATTATCCCTTCGATTTCTGCTCGTTTCGTGCCATCAGGCGACCGGGATACCACGCTTATTGGTTTACCAAACAAAAAATCCACCGCGGCGTTCACCCGCCACGCGATATCATTCTCAATCACCACCTCCTTGCGACGTATGTCCCCGACGGGCCTCCCCCCGAACATCCCCGCCTCAGCGCACCGCACCAACCCCGTTATCCTCGCGGGCAATCCATACTCCTGCGCCTGAACATAGCACTTGCCGTTTTCACCCGCCTTATGCTCGATTGTATGAGTACCCGTCCGATGCAAATCCATTATTGGGTTAGTGTAATACTCCCACATCTTGCCGAAATGCGTCTGTACCTCCGCCGCCCGCTCCTCCACCAACCACTCCAGATATTCCGCATCCAGACCCTCAACGACACCATCCCGATTGAATATCGAAAGTTCAAAACTCATCTTCTGTCTCCTGTTTTATGTCTTCTGTCTTCTAACTTCTCACTTCTGCCTTTTTACTGCCGCCTGTCATTCACGAGACACGAGTCACGGCCGACGAGTCACGGTCTTCGCGTCCCTCTACCCTATGGCGCGAACTTGCGCGCTTTTGACGAAAATTCCGATTTTCGAGATGAGCCGAAATGCACTTAAGTCCTTGTGAGACAAGGAATAAAAAAAATTTTAAAAATTCCGGGATTGGTCAAAAAACACTTGCGCGCTTTCGGCGAACAACTGTATGAAACGTTTGTATGATACAAACGTTTCATACGACTGTTTGAGTCCAGAATTTAACTTGTTGTTCGGCAAATACTTACGGCAATAATCGTGATTGAAAAACGCTCAAAAAACAGCCCCAAAAATGACCAAAAAAGAGCTTTAAAAACACGCAAAAATTTAGGGCACGTTGTTGTAAGTGCTTATAAACAAGGACTTTAATGCTGTTTCAAATGTCCCCTAAACGCCATACGCTGCCCGCTAAATTCACCTTCCGCATCCCAAAATCGGCAATCGAAAATCAGAAATCATAAATCATTAAGTCCCCATACCCCCTGTTTTTTATGCGGAAAATCGTGCCCGCGACGAGTCCGTTCTTAGCGAGACCTCGCCGTTGGGCGAGTTTTAGTCCACTTGCCACGGCGAAGTTCTTAACGAAGCTGGGTGCAATCTGCCTGTCCTGCGTAGTTGAACAACGAAGCAGGGTGGTTAAAAATCCGCTTTTTTCTTGACATTCCGAATATCCATCCGGTAATATCAATCAATGCCGACTGGCGAGGGGCCAAATCGGCTAAAGAAGAAGGAGAAGAGAGATGAGAAGCATTTCTTTGCTTACGCTCTTGGTGTTCGCCCTCATTGGTACCACCTATGGAGATGTAACAATAACTGCGACGGATGCCGGCGGCGGTAAACTGCGAATCGGTTATCAGACAACCGGAGCACTTGCGCCTGTTGCTTTCGCTTTGAACATACAACTGAGTAACGGCGCCACTTTCAGCAACGTTACACCGCTAACCCAGCGGTTCCACTACTATCCCGGAAACTTCAGAGATTACATAAACCCGCAAAATCCCAATTGGGAAAACCCTTATTACCTGCCTGTGACCCCTAAGTATGACCCCGCTGCACTGGGCGGCTTAGACACTTCTGGTATGACAATCGAAATGGCAGCAATGCTCAACCCTTATCTCGCGACCAATTCCGACGCCGACTTTGACCAAGATGGCATAATAGATCTCATGGATTTGACTTTGTTCAGCCAAGATTGGCTGACTGGAGGCGGACCGTTTGGTGATCTTTACCCCGATGGCTCTGTAAATTTCCGTGATTACGCTGTTTTTCTCGACGGCCACTTCGATCCCATCCCTGCGTCAGGAGATATTCTCTTGTTGCAGTTAAATGGCGCTGGTATCGAGACAACAACAGCAAACATCTCACTTAATTTGATTCGAGGCGGTATTGTTCTCGAAGATGCCTCCCTTGGCACTGCAATCCTGCCAACCCAGGTCACTGTAATCATTCCCGAACCCGCCACGTTATTCCTTCTCACCCTCGGCGGCTTAGTTTTACGAAAGAGAAAACAAAAGTTTTAAAATCCGTGTTAATCCTGTGTTAATCAGTGTCTAAAAAACTTTTAATTCTCTGTGAGTTCTGTGTCCTCTGTGGCTAAAAATATCTCTGCGGCCTCGGCGGCCTGTTTCTGCGAAAACGAAAAGCTTAGTTTCTAACGTAACATTAAGCATTCGGCCGTGGGTTTGGCTGCGCCATTTCTCACGGCCTTTTTACTTACCCGCAATCCGCATCCCTAAATCATCAATCATAAATCAGAAATGGTTTTGTCCTCCGTGGCTGATTTTTGATATAGTAATTCTATGACTCCGCGCGAACGATTGACGACTGTTCTTAAAGGCGACATCCCCGATTGCGTCCCCGTCTCTCCCGATTTTTCCAATATGATTCCCGCCCGCCTCACCGGCAAACCCTTCTGGGACCTCTACCTCTACAACGACCCGCCAATCTGGCAGGCCTATATCGACGCCGCGAAACGCTTCGACATCGACTCCCTTATGGATGGCTATTTCTGGCTTTCCTTCCCCGATGAGCAGGATTGCCTCCCCTGGCAAAGATTACCCGCGACACCCGAACAGCAAAAGCAAATCGTCCCCAATAGCGAATGGCAGCGTTTCATTGTCTTCAAAAACTCCGAACGCATCGTCATCCAGCGTTCTCGCATCGAAAATCGCAAACGCGTCTGGGAACCTCGCGTTTGCGTCTATTACGTCGCGGATTCGCCCACCGAATGGATTCCCCCTTCAAAAATCGGCCTGCCCGATATACCAACTCGCTTCGAGCCGCTCGAAAATGTTAAACCAGTGGATAATGGCCCCGCGGGCCTCGCGCGTGTAAAGCAGCTTATGGGCAACCAGGGTCTCGTCGGCGTATTCCTCGCAAGCTCAGCAATCCTTTCCTGCGAACAGGATATCTACGATTACTACGACCATCCCGAACTCCACGACTATTGGCGCGATACATTCATCGAACGCGTCGAACGCAGATTCGCCAGCATTATGAAAATGTCCGCCGTCGGCAGAGCCGACGTCGAGACCTCGCCCGACTCGCAACCTGCGAGTCGAGGCGGGCCCGTCCTGCCCGACTTCCTCTGCGTAGGCGGCTCGGGGACACTTGTCTTTCAGACCGTCGATATATTCCGCCAGCTTGCCTATCCCGCCGTCAAACGCGCTATTGAGCTTGCCGCAAAGGCGGGTATCCCGACCCATATCCATTCCTGCGGCCCCGAAACCGCCCTGATTAAAATTATGGCCGAAGAAACATCCCTAACCGTTATCGACCCGCTCGAAATCCCGCCTATGGGCGATTGCAACCTCGCGGAAATCAAAAAGCTCTATGGCCGCAAACTTACCCTCAAAGGAAACCTCCACACAACCGAAACAATGCTCTACGGCTCACCCGATGACGTAATCGCCGCGAGCAAAAAAGCGATTGACGATGCCGCCCAAGGCGGCCGGTTCATTCTCTCCACCGGCGACCAGTGTGGCCGTGACACCCCAGACCAAAACCTCCTCGCTATGGTCGAAACCGCCCGGACTTACGGAAAATACTGACTTGCCCCGGCGAAGCGCAGCCCGTGCCAACCTTTTTATTTAACCACAGATTCCACTGATTTCACTGATTATATTTTGGGGTTCTGTGTCATTTTGTGCCTTATCGTGGCTAAATCCGCGTAATCTGCGTAATCTGTGGTTAAAAATCCATTTTTCTCTTGACATTCTGTCCCTTCCCCCTATAGTATCAATCAATGCCGACTGGCTAGGGGCCAAATCGGCTAAAAGAGAAGAGGGAAGGATATGAGAGAGAACACACATCTATCCCTCAATTTATCTCGGGATGGTGAGCTTGCTTGCGCCGAGCTTTGTCGAACCGCTTGGGGCAAAAGGCAACAAAAAGGAGACGAGATTATGAAAGATGGGAACACAATTCTTTTTTTTCACCAGTACTATTTTTCTTATTTTGCTTTTATTAAAAAAATGACAGCACGATGCTGTTAAAACATTTTTTTGGGAAGGGGAAAAGATTATGAAAGTTAAAAGTATAAAATGTCTGGTAGTAAGTATAGTAGTATTATTCAACATGTACTGTGGACCGGCGTTTGCTAATACCTGGTTTACAACTGTCGACTTGTCCGCATACCAGAACGCAAAAATCCAAGAAAGAAGTGGTGGTGGTACATTCGCTGATTTTCCGCTGGGTGCTGTAGGCCTCGGCGGAGTTCCGTTCTATATCCCAGCCCAGGGGAACAATGAGTGGCGCCGAGGGGGCGGCTCTGATCATGATGGGGAAATCGCGGTCCTTAATATTCCCGTTAACCAGTTCGGCGCAAAAGCGGCGTACACACTTATTGATACTGACTGGGGTACAGCATCTTCGGGATACATGTTGATCGAGTTCTTCGGCTCAAATGGCGCTTACGCTTCCAAGGATTTGATTGGAAACAGTGACATGCGTGACTGGAACTTATATCCCTTATTTACAACGCAAATCAACGGCACCACTTCACGAAACGTTTGGCACAATGACAATGGTGATGACGGTAACCCCGACGTTGTGGACATGCAGACCTATGTGTTGCCAGCGGATTTCCAAAATCAAGTTTTAACGAGCATCAGGATTACCGACCACCGACAAGTTTTTGTGCACAGTGGTATCCTGTCGGGAATAACGGTATCTGACACAATTGTCGTTCCCGAACCTGCCACGCTTTTCCTTCTCACCCTCGGCGGCCTGCTTTTGCGAAAACGAAAACCACAGATTCCACAGATTACACTGAAGTAAAAAGGTTAAAGAAAAATAATTAAGCTGCGAGTTTCGATTACGTCGGCTCTCGCAGCTTTTTTTATTTATTCTCTGCGGCCTCTGTGCCCTCTGTGGCTAAAAAGAAATAAAAATCTCTGCGGCCTCAGCGTGCTCTGCGGTGAGTCACGATTTCCATTCCGCATTTCGGTATCGCCGCGAGAAAATTCCTGCCGTAGGATTTGCTCAATATACGGGAATCCAGAATAACTACAATGCCCGTATCCGTCTTTGTCCGTATCAGTCGGCCAAAGCCCTGCTTGAACTTGATTATCGCTAAAGGCAACTGATACTCCGCAAACGGATTGCCGCCCTCTTCTTTGATTTTATCCAACCGCCCCGCCAGCAAAGGCGTATCCGGCACCGCGAAGGGCAATCGCACGATTATCACATTCGACAACGCCTCCCCCGCAACATCCACCCCCTGCCAGAAACTGTCCGTCCCGAACAATACAAATCGCCCATCCATCTTGAATCGTCTCAATAGCGACGTCCTGTCTAACCCCACCCCTTGCTGAAGCAATTCTATATTATTCTCCTTAAACCATTCCGCCAACTGCTCCGCGAAATCCCCGAGCATCTTATAACTTGTGAAAAGAACAAACGCCCGCCCCTGTGTTTGCAGCACATATTTTTTCACCGCCTCGCACGCCGACTCGACAAACTTCTCATCATTCGGCTCAGGTAATTCACTCTCGACATAAATCGTTACCTGCTTTTGATAATCGAAAGGCGAACCTAACTTCACCGCATCATAATCCCCCAAACCAACCCTCCCCGCGAAAAATTCAAACCCGCCCCTGCTTGCCACGGCGTAGCCCTTAGGCGAAGCCGGGTCTCCGCCGCTGCTAAGCGTCGCGCTCGTCATTATCACCGACTCAAACTTATTGAACAAACTCCTTTTCACATCCGCCCCGACATTTAACGGCGCACTTTTCAGGTAAACCGCCTCACGTTTACTCTCGCTCACCTCGACCCAATAAACATAATCCTGTTTCGTCTGTGGCAAAAACGCCTCCAAATCCGCGAGCAATCCCGCGCACTTATCGACGTATCGCGTCAATTCAAATCGTTCATCTTCGTCTTTTGCCTGCTTTGCCAAACCCGACAACCCCGCTCGCAGCTCCTTAAACTGCGCCGACAAATTATCCTCGACAAAATTCTTGTGACATCGTCCATTTGCCCGCGCCCTGTGCCGCTCATTCCACTGCCGAACGCTTTTGAAAAATTCCTTCGCCGCCTCTCCCGCTTTGACGACTAAATCCGTCAACCTGCCCGATTCCATATAAATCAGCAGTCCCTTGTGCGTTCGCGGATTATATAGCCCATCCAGCAAAAACCTAACCGACCCGCTGCTTATCTCAATCCCGAAATGCTCCTCCGCCACCCGCTCAATGTTGTGTGCCTCATCGATAATCACCCACTTATAATCTGGCAGTATCGAAAACTCTTCCTCCCGCAGCGCAAGGTCGCTAAATAGCAGCGCGTGATTTGTCACAATAACATTCGCGTTCTCAAGCTCCCGTTTCGCTCTCTGGCAAAAGCAGCTCGTCCAGTGCCCGCACTTTCTGCCTTTGCAGTTGCCGTGTTCCGCCTTCACCGCGTCCCAGACCCTTGCCTCTGGTATAAATGGTAAATCACTCAGCGACCCGTCCGCAGTCCTCGTCGCCCAGCTATTTATCTCCGCAAGAGCATCTCCGAACTGGTCGAACAAACCCATTTGCCTCCGCAACGCAAATTCCAGCCGGCGCTTGCAAAGATAATTCGACTTGCCCTTCGCCAGCGCCGCCTTGAAACCCCACGGCAAACACCGGTTCAAACAGGGAATATCCTTATTGATTAATTGCTCCTGCAAAGCAATTGTGAATGTGCTGATGACTACTCGATTTGCCCCAAGGATTGCCTTTTCTATCGCAGGCGCAAGATATGCCAAACTCTTGCCGACCCCCGTCCCCGCTTCCGCGACCAAATGCCGCTTCGCTGATAGCGCCTTTTGCACCGCCTTGGCCATCTCGACCTGCTGCTGGCGCCGCTCGTATCCGTCAAATGACTTCCCAACCACCCCTCCCAGTGCAAAAAACTCCTCCATATTCAAAACACTGCTTCGTATTTCGTCGTTAGTCATTCGTATTTCGTATTTTGTAGTTTGCGGTTCGATATACGACACGTAGCGAAGCGCAGAGCCCGCTTCGGCAATACGATATACGATATGCGTTAAGGTTTTGCAAGGCGTTCCTCTACCGCCTTCTTCATCGCCGCGACCGCCGGCGAATCAGGCATCTTCTTCGCCGCCGACTCAATCATCTGACGAGCAAATTCCAGCCGGTCCATCTGGTAATACACGTAACTGAGCAAAAATTCCAGCTCGCCCGAACCGCTCTTGTCCATCCAATCCCTGGCTTCGAGTATCCTGTTCTCAACCGTGTCTTTGTCGCCTATCATTCCCGCAAGGTCAACCTTGACCTTGGGATATTCCGGGAAAACCTCAATCGCCCTGGCCAAAAATAATGCGCTGCTCAGATACTCACCGGACCCAAACAACGCCACGCTCTTGCCCGCGTAACCCAGCGGGTCATTCGGCTTATAAATCGAAGCAAGCGTGTAAGCGTCAGCGGCTCTATAGAACCTTCCCTGCTTCATAAAACCCTCCGCCGCCCTTATATGCTGATTAAACTTGTCATCACTGCGAGCAGCAAAACTATTATATGCCTTCGCGAATTCCTCCTGCGTAACACCCACCTTTGAAACTGTCGGTTCGTTCGTCTCCACGCGATTTGTTGCTGATTTACCCTGAGTTAAATCGAGAGACATACTCTGAGCAGAATCGATTGATTTGCCAAATCGTATTTTCATCTGCTCATATATATCGGTCCCCTGCCCCGGCTTCAGCGTATCGTCAATCTGTCCCGCCAACCCTTTCGCCTCCCGCTTACCCTGCCCGTCGCGGACCTTTTGTGTCTTCATGCCCAGCAACGTCTCCAAACTCGACTCGCTGCCCGTCGCCAACTCAGGTTTTCCAGTCCCCTCGGCTGTTTCACCTTTTCGCTGTGTATTAACTCCCATCTCACGCCAGAACTGTTCCTGCGACTGCGAACCCGGCTCGCCTCCAAGAGGATATTTCCTGATATCCGCTTCTACAAGTTTCTCCAAATCCTGCTGGCTCATCGACAATGGCCGTCTGCCGATTTGAGAATTATACCCGGTTCGGTAATATCCTGTCTGGGCACTCGGCAAATTTGTGCCTGCAAATGAATTACTCCCCGAACCGCCGGTCGTAACCACACCACTCCCGCCCGGCTGTGTCGTCGTCACCGTCCACGTCGGTGAATAATAAGGCGTCAGACCCCCGCTGCTCGTCCCGAAATTTTGCGAACCTGCGGTATTTCTTAAAAATGAGTCCAGACCGCCTGATGTATGCTGAAGCGAACTCGCTGGCGCGGAAAAACTCGTCGGGCTGTTGTATGGCACGACGCCCCTGAATTGCATCCCGTTGGCAACATTGCCTGTAACGACAAGATTCCCGCTCGTATCGATTGGATTTACGCTCGGCGTTAGCCCCGACTTAGAAGCTGTCGGCGGAACCGTCCCAGACCCAACCGGGTTGCCAACCGACGGGTTTTCCAGACATAATCCAACCCCGCAGAAAACCGCCACAATTAACGCCGACACGCAAATTATGCTTCGTCTTCCCATAACATTAACTACCGCAAATAAGCCGGTGTGTTCGTTTTCCGATTCCCGCTAAATACCCTGATATTTCGGCTTCTCAGCCCACCCTAACTTGGCCGCCAGCGTATCCCACTCGCACCTAAGCGGATTATTCACAATCAGAAAATCACGCTTCTCCCGCCTTATCTCCACCACATCGTCAATATCCAGCTCCAGCGATACCTGTCCGTCTATCGAGACCGTCGTCCCCTCATTGAAACGCACCCCGCGAATCTCAACTACGCTGTCCGCTTTTATAACAATCGGCCTGAAACTCAAGCTATGCGGGCATATCGGCGTAATAACAATCCCTTCCATCTTCTGCGACAGAACCGGCCCGCCCGCGGACAAACTATACGCCGTCGAACCCGTCGGCGTCGACACCACCAGCCCGTCGCTCACGCAATCTCCCAAATGCTGCCCGTCAACGAACATCTTCAGGTCTATCATCCTGAATGGCGGCCCCGCAGTTATAAATACGTCATTGACCGCCGTCGAACTAAAACGCTCTTTGCCCTTCTTAATCACCCGGCAAAGCAGCATCATACGCTTCTCTATCCTCGCCTTGCCTTTCACCAACTGCGGGAAAAATTCCTTCAACTCCTCGACGCTGAACTCCGCCAGATACCCAAGCTTGCCGAGGTTCACCCCTATAACCGGAATCCCGATTCTATCGGGACTTCGACTCAACTGCCTGGCTGCCGCTATAATGCTCCCGTCACCCCCGAAAACCACCGCGTAATCTGCCTCCCGCAAATTCTCTGGTGTGCACTCATCAATCCCGCAATTAACCACTGTCCGGACCTTGCCCTTTATAAACTCCGCAAACTCTGATATCGCCTCCGCAACGTGACCCTTTCTGCGGTCCCCGAAAATCGCCAACCTCAACATTCTCTTGCGGCTTTCCCTGACCATTATTTAGCATTCTCACTTCTAACTTTATCCGCCCTGGCGGACTACCGATTTAGCATTTGACACACCGTCTCCGCTATTTTATCGGCATTTATCCCCGCCTCCATAAGCTGGTTGGTCCGCGAATCGTGCCTGACAAACCGCTTCGCCACCCCCAGCATCCGCACCGCCCCACCATCTCGCCGGGGCACAAATCCGCCGCTGTGCTGACCCGCCACCTCCATTATCGCCGAACCAAATCCGCACGCTACCCCATGGTCCTCAACCGTAATCACTGGCTTACCAGACCCCAGAAGCTCAACTATCCTGCTGTCAATCGGCGCCGCAAACCTCGCGTTTATCACGTCAACCTCTATGCCTTCCTCAGCCAGCGCCCTCGCGGCAGCTATCGCCTCCACAAGAATACTCCCATAACTGATTATCACGGCAACCGACCTGTCGCTTCTTCTGGCGACCACGCTTTTACCAAGCACAAACGGTTCGCTGCTTGATTCTGCAATCTGTTGGCTGGCGATTATTTCCTTCGGATACCTCACGCACACCGCCCTGTCCGCGCTCAACGCGAACTCCAAAGCGCCTCCCATCTCTACCGCGTCCGCCGGCGACACCAACACAAGATTCGGCATCATACGCAAATATCCGATATCCATAAGACCATGATGCGTCGGCCCATCCGCCCCAACCATTCCTGCCCTGTCAATGCAAAATACCACAGGCAGGTTCTGCAGCGATACCTCCTGGAATATCTGGTCGAAACTCCTTTGCAAAAACGTCGAATATATGCAAACCACAGGCCGCAACCCGCTCTTCGCCAGGCCCGCCGCTATCTCCACTGCCGCGCTCTCTGCTATACCCACATCGTAGAATCGGTCCGGGAATCGTTCGCGGAATTTTTTCAGCCCCGTTCCCTCGCACATCGCGCTGCTTATCGCGACAACCTTTTTGTCCTTCTCAGCCAACCTCACCAGTTCTTCCCCGAAAGCGTCCGTGAAGCTTCGCCCCTGCTTCTCCGTCGCCGGCTCCACTACGTCGCCGTTCATCTTGAATGGCCCCGTCGAATGATACTTGCTCGGCTGACTGTCCGCGGGCGTAAAACCCATTCCCTTCTTGGTGTGACAGTGCAGAATCACAGGATGCTCAACCTGCTTCAATGCCCTGAATAACTGCACCAATGCCCCTATATCATGACCATCCACCGGCCCGAAATATGGCACATTCAAACTTTCAAACAACTGGCTCGCAGGAAGCACCATACGAATGCTCTTCTTGATTCTCTCTATCGCCTCCTCCACCGTCTTGCCAATCACCGGCGTGTGTTCCAGTATATCGCTTGTCGTCCTTCGCAAATCCTCATATGTCTGGCTCAATCGAATCTTCGAAAAATACTTCGCCACTGCCCCCTGCGTCGCGTCTATCGCCATCGAATTGTCATTCAGCACAATCAGCATCTGCCGCTTGACTAATCCAAGGTTGTTCAGCGACTCGAAACTCGCTCCGTTGACGATGCTGCCGTCTCCGACAAAAGCTACTATTCTTTCCTGCTTTCCCTGTTTTAAACCGCCAAGAGCAAGCCCAATGGCTGTACCTATCGATGTACCTGCGTGTCCCACGGCAAACTGGTCATAAGGGCTTTCCTCCGGATTCGGAAATCCGCTAACCCCGCCGGCCCGACGAAGATTTTTGAACTCTTCTTTCCTCCCAGTAACTATCTTGTGCGCATAACACTGATGCCCGACGTCCCAGACTAATTTGTCCTTTGCAAAATCGAACACATAATGCAGTGCAAGCGTTATATCAACAACCCCTAAGCTGCTCGCCAGATGCCCCCCGGTCCTGCCCACTGTCTCGATTATGAATTGGCGTATCTCATCAGCTAATTGCTTCAATTGGGCTACCGAAAGCCCCTTCAAATCCCCAACCCCATTTATCCCCGCAAGCACCGGATAACCCTCCCAACCTGCCCTGAGCTCCGTCGAAGGGTCGGCATCTACCCCGGCGACCGCCTTAAGTTCCGCCGAAGGGCCTGCGCTGGCCGGACGTATCCGGCTACGGCTCGGCGCACCTGCTGCTTCTTGGACCGCATCATCGCCTTCGCCGAGACGAGTCGCTTCTACCCGT
>Ga0315286_10001062_pt1 | contig 24460 bp, 26 predicted proteins | sample YL17G10_0_MG_FD_205038 | JGI IMG/M metagenome (GOLD analysis project Ga0315286, IMG submission 205038) | Sediment microbial communities from Yellowstone Lake, YNP, Wyoming, USA - YL17G10_0 | ecosystem: Environmental > Aquatic > Freshwater > Lake > Sediment | place: USA: Wyoming | collected...
ATATATCTGGCTTTTCACTCGTTCCACTTTTTTCATATAATGGAACCAATTCATTTAGAATAATATTTTGATTTTGTGAAAAATCATTCTCCATTTTCTGTTTTGTAGTTTCGACTCCCGTAGCTGGAGATTTTGCAAAATATTTTGTTGGTCTTGAATCATCAGAGCCGATCCAGCCCTTTTCTTCCAGGGTTCCTAATACTTCATAAATCTTTGAATATGGTACACCGGATTTTTGACTAAGATCAGAAGCTGTCAATTCACCTGTTTTGAGTAATGAGGAAAATGTTCTAATTTCATAGCTTGTAAGGCCTATTTTTTCTAGAGCCTTTCTTGTCTTGTCTGATATACTCATGCGATCTAATCGATCAGTTTTGATATTTAAATCAGACATGCCTGATTCCTAAATTCAACACGGGGGCAAGTGTGAAATGCATTATATACCATTTCAGAAAAATGTCCATTACACGCATGGCTCTAATTCAGATTTCCAATCAATCGGCAAAAAGTCTAGGCAAGAAATCCACGATTAGATTTACTCAAAGTATTTGCCCTGATTGCAACATGATTTTAGATGCCGAAGTCTTTGAGAGAGATAGCAAAGTCTTCATGTCAAAAATATGTCCAACTCACGGCGAATGTGAGGAGTTATACTTTGGTTCTTATGAAATGTACAAGAAATTCAGTACGTATTGGATGGATGGAAAGGGTGCACATGCTCCAAATGTAATGATTGACAAATGTTCATGTCCAAATAACTGCGGACTGTGCTCAAATCACTTGTCTCACAGCGGTCTTGCAAACATGATTGTAACTAACAGATGTGATCTAACTTGCTGGTACTGTTTCTTTTATGTAAAGAAAGGCCTGGAAGGCGCTTACATGTATGAACCAGATCACACACAAGTTAGAGGAATGATGAAGACATTAAAGGCTGAAAGACCAATTCCTGGAAATTCTATTCAAATTACTGGCGGTGAACCAATGCTTCGAGAAGATATTGCTGATGTTATTAGAATAATGAAAGAGGAAGGTGTTGATCATGTCCAAATGAATACAAACGGCATTAGACATGCAATGGATCCAGAGGCTGCAAGAGAAGTAAGACTGGCTGGATGTAACAATTTGTATCTTAGTTTTGATGGCGTAACTGCAAGAACAAATCCAAAGAATCACTGGGAAATCCCATATGCACTGGATAGTTGCAGAAAGACAGGAACAACCGTAGTATTTGTTCCAACTGTAATCAAATCAATTAATGATCACGAGTTAGGTGGTATCATTCGTTATGCACAAAAGAACATGGATGTAGTTCACGCTGTTAACTTTCAACCGGTTTCACTAACTGGAAGAATGGGTAAAGGGGAACGTGAAAAATACAGAATCACAGTTCCAGATTGTATTCAAAGAATTGAAGAGCAAACAAACGGCGAGGTAACTGTCGATGATTGGTTCCCAGTCCCAAGTTGCATGCCACTAACTAATGTAATTGAAGCATTTTCAAGTAAACCAAAATACGAATTATCAATCCATTTTGCCTGTGGTGCAGGAACATATGTCTTTGAGGATGCAGTGACAAAAAAGTTTGTCCCATTAACTAAATTCTGTGACATTCAAGGAATGTTGGAACTATTTGAAGACAAGGCAGAAGAGATTCGCTCTGGTAAAAATAAATATTTCACAATGCTTGAAGTTGTTAGAAAATTAAAGGGATTTGTTGATTCCAAAAAACAACCAGCAGGATTGGATTTGGCAAAGATGTTTGGTAATATACTAATGAAGAGATCATTTGATTCAGTTGGTTCATGGCATGTCAAAGGATTATTCCTCGGTATGATGCACTTTCAAGACAAATACAATGAGGATTTGGAAAGGTTACAAAGATGTGATATTCACTATTTGACTCCAGATCTTAGAATAGTTCCATTCTGTGCATTTAATGTAATTCCAGAATGGTATAGAGACAGAATACAAAAGAAATACTCTATCACAGTAGAGGAATGGGAACAAAGAGAAGGTGTAAAACTAGAAGATGGTCTTTACAGGGGTCTTATGAGACGTGGAGCAGGTGACGAACTTGCTGCTGGTTGTGCAAAGAGCCAAATGTTCCATGATGCTGCGCAAGCAACAATGTAGATTGAAAACAAATTCATCATTTACAAAAGAGTAATAAATCATATAATAATCATCGATGTAATTGATCTCAAACACTCAGTTATTTACAATTGGAAAATTTGACTTTCGTTTACATCACTTGCTGATAATTGGAATTTTAATTCTTTCATTTTCTGTCTCATTTTTGGTTCGTTCTCAGTCTTTACATTATGGATTTGAGCTAAATGAGTTTGATCCATTTTTCAATTTCAGAGCAACTCAATATCTTGTAGAGCACGGATTGGCTGAATATTTTGCTTGGCATGATGATATGACCTGGTATCCAAATGGACGAGATATCTCTGCAACCTCTCAAGTCATACTCCACATTACAGCAGCTGCCACTTATCAGATCTTTGGAGGAAATTCTAGTCTGTACGATTTTACAATTATGTTTCCTGTGATTTTTGGTTCATTGACAGTTATAGTAATTTTTGCGCTAGTTAGAGTGATGGGAGGAACAACAGCTGGTCTTTTTGCAGCATTATTTTATTCAGTATCTGTACCAATTATTCTCAGAGGTACAATTGGATGGTTCAAATCTGAACCTTTAGGGCTTTTTTACGGCCTTTTAGGTCTGTATTTTTTCCTAAGTGGCATAAAATCTGAAAATAAAAAAATTGCGTTTGCTAAAATAATTGGTGGAGGAATAACTCTGGGATTTGGCCTTGCATCGTGGGGAGGAATACAATATTTTATCATCCCAATTGGAATTTTCATTCTGGTACTACCTTTTATCAGAAAAGATCATCAGTTCCTCCTTTGGAGCATTCCTGTTTTTGTGGCATCATTACTATTAACTTCAATAATGTTTGAAAGACCTGGAATTGGATTTGTCTTTGGTTTGGGAGGACTTTCATTAATTGTACCAACGGGATTTTTGATTGCTTGTATATTTATTCAAAAAATCAGCAAAATAAAAAATCAAACCAGAAATGGACTGATACTTTTATTTGCCATTATTATTGTTGGGTCATCTTTAATCGCAGTAAATGAAAAATCTAACTTTTTACCAATGCCTAGTTTCCGTTATCTAAATGCAATAGACCCATTTCTTACCACAACAAATGCATTAACTGATTCGGTTTCTGAACATGCTACTACGACAATATCTCAATCATTTTTCTTTCACTCTATTTTGATGATATTTGCTGGCCTGGGAATATGGCTAATTCTTGGCAAAAAAACTACACAAAGCGATTCAATCATAAAAAATGATATGATTGCATTTGCCTTGATAGTTGGATTAACAGGAATTTATGTCAGTTCTGCTTTTGTAAGACTGGAACTCTTTGCATCCATTTCACTAATAATTCTTGCATCTATTGGATTATCTATTTTGACTAGAGAGATCTTATCTGGAAAATCTATTGTAAGTAAAAAAATCAAGACTGTTCAAAATAAAAAAATCAATTTACCTGAAAATCTTTTAAAAGTTATTTGTTTTGTAGGAATTGGTGCCTTACTTTTTGTACCTTTGATTTACCCTGAAAATGGAAATTGGATAAATATTGTAGATTCTCCGCCTACAATTTTGAATGGAGGAACAAATTTTCCCATTGTTACTAATGATTGGAAAGAATCACTAGAATGGATGAAAACAAACACTCCAAAAGACTCTGTAGTTGCTGCCTGGTGGGATTATGGTTACTGGATTACTACATTATCTGAAAGAACTACATTGGCAGATAACGCTACTATCGATTCAACTCGAATTGAAAATATTGCAAAAGCATTCCTTAGCTCCCCTGATGAGGGATGGAAAATGTTACAAGGAATGAATGCCGATTATGTGGTTGTTTTTGTTTCTGGTCAAAGACTGGATGCAGGAAATAATCAAACGGTCTACATGCTAGGTGGAGGAGGAGACGAGTCAAAAAAACAATGGTTTATGAGAATTGCAGGAATGGATCCTTCAAAATATCTTTATTCTGATGGAATTAGTGGCACTGATAATTTTTGGAATAATACATTATTAGGAAAAATGATCCCATTTACAACTTTGTTATATGACGATATTCAAAATAACAAACAATCAAAAACATATCAAGAAGGTTTGGTACCAATTTATGTAAAAGACGTAAAATACTCTTCTGATGATGGACCATTAAAATTGGTTCACGCATCACCTGGATTTACACAAGAAAAGATTGGGCCTGTGATTGGTGTATTTGTTTATCAAGTCAATCATAATTATGTACCGCATCAATGAGATCTTTAGAAAATATAGCACTCACATCAACAGAAAATGCATGATTTACAAAAATTACACTAGTCTAGAAATGCAAGGTGGGATAGAAATTGATTTTTGCACATTATGACAACATGTGAAATATTTTTTACAAATTTAGGACCTGTTCCATCAAAGCATCTCAATTACTGATATGAAATCTGACTAGCTTATTCTGATTCCATATCTTTTGATAAAGCTCAGAAAATCTTTTCCCGTATTACTTTTAACATTTGATGTAAGTGAATCAAGCTCAATCCACTCAAATTTACTTTTGATTGGTCCTGGAATTACGAACCCTAATGCAATGTCGTTTCTTTCGGTTTCCAAGAAATTCTTAGAAAAGACAATCCTTGCTTTATCAAATTTCATTCTTATCCCTTTCTTATCTTCAATTATACTATTTTTCATCCCGAGAAATTCACTTGCATATTCATGATAATCCCTAATTATTTCAATTAAAATTTGATTTTTCTTGGATTTTGTAATGTTGGTATTTTTCTTGATAATTTTGGCTGGCACTCCTGCAGCAAACACATTTTCTGGAATGTCTCCAGTAACCACAGAGCCGCCTCCCAATATAGTATTTTTCCCTATTATTACTCCAGGAAATACAGTGACATTCCAAGGAAGCCAAACCTTGTCTTTGATCATGACTTCTTTAAACTTGAAAGGAGCTCCCTCCAAAACATTTGGCCATGAGCTATGAGTAAAAATAAGACAATAACCTCCAACCCCAACTTTATTGCCAATGGTAATCTTTCTTGTAGTGTTCAGATAAGATCTATACAATATCACGCAATCATTACCAACATCAATTTCACTATGCTGACTTTGCATTCCTCCAATCATTACATCTCTGTCTATGATAGTTCTATCGCCTATCGTTATTCCTCTAAATGCATTTACTACAGTATTTTCTTTTATTGTACAATCTTTTCCTATACTAATTGGTCCCTCCGAAAACAACTTGCAAGAAACTAATATAGAATTTTTGCGTATCACAAGACTCTTTGCCTTTATGTGGACATTTTCTAATTTTACTCCATCCTCAATTGTAACTTCTTTACAGTCTATCTTACTATTTTGCAGAGTTGCTCTTTTTGAAATTTTTCTCATATTTTATTTACCATCCTGGCAAGATCTATTCCTTTACATATCTTAACATCTTGTTGTGATGTAAGAAATTCTAAAATATGTTGATACATTCTACCACCCTTCATCTTCAAAACATTATCATGCCAGATTACAGTGATTATATTAAAATCAAAATTTATTTTTCTGGACATATCTAATGTTTCATTAAAAGTTTGGACTATTTTATCCTCAGGGATTTTCATGTAGGTAAACATGAATGCATCCATTAATGTAATGGGAAACTCTACTATCCCGTTTAATACTCTAAAACCCATCTCATTTTGATCAATTTTGTCTTTTGTATTTCTTACTGTAGAGTCGTATACAAAACCAAGACTCTTTAGCTTTTCAGGAAGCTCTTTATTAAATCCAAGATAGTGTACTCTGTTACCTTCTAACTTTGTTCTTGCAATCTCCTCAATCTTTGCTTTCTCGGCTGATATCATATCTATGTCATTGATTGAATTTGGATCAAGATGAAGTCCTATCTCCCATCCTCCTTTTTTTAAAGATTGAATATCCGACTCATAATCTAAATAATTTCCAGTTTCGTAAATCGTCCGAAAAAAGAAAGTAGATCTTACACCAAATTTCTCTTCAATTTCCATATATTCTGGAATGTTATAGTATGGGTTTTTTGATACAGCATTTTCTATTGTATTTTTATCAAATCGATCTTTTCTCGCCATTATATGTTCAAGAGGTGCACCATTTCTTGGCCAGTCTACATCATGGCTCAAAAATACATACTGCATCTATTGCAACTTTACGTCCCAGCCTTTATGACTTTTTACAGACCGTTATTAAATTACGATTATTGTAAAATTTACCGATGAAATATACTGCTGTAAGAATGATGGTCTAGGGTTAGATTTTTGACATCTTGTATTTTTTCCATCTTTCCGTATCCAAACTCATATCCATGGTGAGTCTTGGTCCAGAATAATCATTAATTGTCATAGGTTCTATCTCAGGACTTGTAATTTTCGCCAATTCCAACATTGAAATTTTCTTGTCTCCTACTATGTGAACAATCCCTGTCATATCTGAATCAAGAACATCTTTAATTCCATCTGCAACATCTTCTGCAAAAAGATATGTGCCAAACCTGTCTGAAAATGCTTTGGGATAAGGCCATCTTTTCCTTGCTATAAAATTTGTTCTAATAATCAAATAATTCGACAGTCTTTTCACTTCTTGTTCTCCTAACAGCTTTGTTAATGCGTAGAAGTTTTCTGGATATGGGATTGATGACTCCTTATACATTCCCACATGTCCATCAAAAACACATGCTGTACTTACATAAACAAATTTTCCTTTAGAATATGATTGCATTAATCCATCCACAAGATTCTTTGTTCCCTCAACGTTAGTTTTCCAAGTAAATTCTTTTTCTTCTTCACATTTTCTAACACTTGTAATTGCCGCAGTATGTATTACGCTATCAATTTTATTTTTCTTAAAAAAATCAACAACTTGTCCTCTATTTGTAATATCTAGTTCTTTATGATTAGGAGTCAATGCTCCGGGAAATCTTTTTTTTAATTCAGTTCCGAGAGCACCTGTTGAACCAGTAATTAGAATATCCATTTATCATACCACATTTTTACTCTTGTAAACATTTATGATTTATTTTAATTAAAACTTTTGTCTATCTATCTTTCCACGAAGAATATTGGCAACTCTGTCAGAAGTCTTTGTATCCCCTAGTGGTTCATTCCATTCCAATTTATTTTCTGATGACGTAATCGTTTTTATTGATTCTACAAGATTATTAGGATCCAGACCTGAAAGAATGTTTCCACCAGCCTCGATATATTCAGGACGCTCTGTACTTTCCCTTATGGTTACACAAGGAACTCCAAAATATAATGCCTCTTCTGGGACGGTACCTGAATCAGTAATCATACAATATGCATTTTTTTCAAGTTTCGAAAAATCAAAAAACCCCAATGGTTTTATTACTTCAATTCCTTTAGGTATTTTATTTTTATTTATCTTACTAAGGGTTCGTGGATGAATTGGATATATCACTCTCTTTTTGAATTTTTTATGAATTTTATCAAGACCTAAAAAAATTTTTTCCAAACTAGATGCCTTGTCTACATTTTCACTTCTGTGAGCTGTTACAAGAAAATATTCTTTTGATTTAAGTTTCATTTGTTCTAAAATCTTGCTTGATTCTATCTTAGGGAGAAAGTACTCTATCACTTCAATAATCGGATTACCGACAACATAGATTTTACTTGGATGAATGTTTTCTTGAATTAGGTTTTCTCTGGAATATGGCGTATAAGGCAGAAGAACAGATGAGAGATGATCAATTAATACTCTATTCTTCTCTTCTGGCATTCTAAAATCATATGCACGCATGCCCGCCTCCAAATGTGCTATCTTTATTCCATGGTGCGATGCTGGAATTGCAGCCAATCCACTGTTTGTATCTCCTAAAATCAAAACTACATCAGGTTTTTCTTTTATCATTATCTTTTCAGTTTTTTCAATAATATCTGCAACTTCCCTACCATACGAGATTGTACTTATTTTCAAATTATAATCTGATTTACGAATTTTTAGATTTGTAAAAAAGACTGAATTTAATTCATATGTGAAATTTTGATTAGTATTTACCATAATATGCTCAAAATTAGAATCTAATTTTGAAAATATTCTGCTCAATCTAATAATTTCTGGTCTCGTGCCAAAAATTGACATTATTTTCAATGTTTAAATGACCAATAATACACGACTTAAAGTTTTCATAATTAATTAAATCAATTTTCTAAATAACAACTAATTTATTAATTAAATTCATGACCTAAAATTAATGAAATATTCTTCAATTCTGGATAATCATATTATCTTAATTACTGGTGGAACAGGTAGCTTTGGCCACCAAATGGTAAAAGAACTAATGGTATACAAACCTAAATCAATTCGAATTTTTAGCAGGGATGAAGACAAGCAGTATTTAATGCAAGATGAATTTAAGTCTCATCCAATCTCAAAAAAACTAGATTTCTTAATTGGTGATGTTCGTGATTATGATCGTATTTATGCTGCCTCAAAAGATGTTGATATAATATTTCATGCGGCAGCTCTAAAACAAGTACCTGCAGTAGAATCCCATCCATATGAAGCTGTGAAGACAAATATCTTTGGTGCATATAATGTAGTAAAAGCTTCTGTTGCAAGAAAAGTCAAAAACGTGGTAGCTATAAGCACTGACAAGGCAGTCAAGCCAGTAAACGCTATGGGCATGACCAAAGCATTACAAGAGAAAATAATACTTTCAGATGATCTAACAAAAGACAGTACAAAATTTTGCTGTGTAAGGTATGGAAATGTTCTTGGAAGTAGAGGTAGTGTTATCCCACTATGGAATTCAAAAATAGACAAGAAGCAACCTCTACCAATCACTCATAAAGAAATGACCAGATTCTTGCTTACATTATCGGAAGCCATTGATTTAGTATTTTATTCACTCAAACATGGTAAAGGAGGCGAAATATTTGTCAAAAAAGCTCCTGCTGCAAAAATGACTGATCTAGCATTAGCATATGCAGAACTAAAAACTGGAAAGAAAAACTATCCTTTGGAATTCATTGGGATTAGAGCTGGAGAAAAAATAGATGAGATATTAGTTTCAGAAGAAGAAATGCGCCATAGTATAGAACGAAAAGATCACTTTGTAATAAACAAAGAGGAAAAAATCGACAGATTTTCAGCAAAGAATGTAATTACACATGAACAGTATGGTTCATCCAACACTAAGCACCTAACTATAGATGAATTAAAACAAACTATGAAGAAACTTCAATGGACAACATAGAATCATTTTCATACATCGAGATGATCTCATGGGATGAAACTGGGATTCTAACAAAAAGATCTAATTGTGAACTACGATCTTGTTAAAAATAATTGATTTCTTAAGAGTTGGAAATAGTTGTATTCTTGATAAGTTTTATGACTAAAAATATAACAAAACGATTTTCAAGGAGTGATTTGAAATAACATAGTAAGAAAAAGCATGAAAAAAGTAGTAACAATAATGGCTTGCAGAAACGAGGAAAAAAATATCAACCAAGTTCTTTTGTCATTGGAAAATCAAAGTATAGCACCCATACAAGTGATCATAGTAGATGATGCAAGTTCAGATTCTACATATGATATAATTGAACAATTTTCTAAAAAAAATAAGAACTGGGTAACTTTTAAGCGAATTAGAAATGATGAACGATATATTTCCATTGTTAATACTATGAGAAAAGCTTCAGAAATGATAGAAAAAGAATTTGATTTTTTGATGGTTCTTGATGGAGATACAATTTTAGAAGATAAATATATTGAAAAAATTCTTGATAAATTTGAATTTGATTCAAAATTAGGTATTGCTGGAGGTATATTGCTATCAATTGAGGATTCAAAAGAACAATTCAAGCAATTATACGATAATGAAGTATTTGGTAGTAATAGAGTCTATTCAAAAAGATGCTGGAATGAAATTAATGAAGGAAAAATTCTTAATGTAATAACAATTGCTTGGGATACTGAACACTCTATTAAAGCAAAGATCAGAGGATATGAAACAAAACGTTTTGGTGATATTTTTTCAAAATCTATAAAACCACCTAGTAATAATCAACCATTTTATTTAAGAGGTGTTTTAAAATACCAGTTTGGACTTGGATTTTTACATATTTTCATTTCTGGAATTTTTCATTTAAAACCTCATTTTATTTTAGGGTACATTATGGCTTGGTTAAATAGAAAACCCAAAATTGATAATCAAGAAAATATGTTAAAAATAAACAATCTCTATAATCAAATATTTTTAAATAAGATAAAGAAAATCTTGAGACTAAATTGAAATGAATACAAAATCTCTAATTAAAGATTATTTTGAACAATCTCAGAACAAAATCAAAGAAACACGTTATTCTTGGGTAGGCAGGTTTTGTCATAATCACATATGCTTAGATTTAGGTTGTGGCGATGGATTAGGAACCAAAATTTTAGCAGCTAATGTAAAATCTATCGATGGAATTGATGAACACGAAGAGAACATTTTATTCGCATACAGAAACTTTTATGTCAATAACAAAACACGTTATATTAAATCACCAATTATAGAATTTTGTTTAAAAAATAAAAAAAAATATGATACAACCATATTTTTTGATAATCAAAATTTCTATAAAAATTTAGATGATCTAAAATTATTAATTAATTTACTCCCATCATCACATGCAATTATTAGTTATACAGGAAATGATTTAGATTCAACCATTAAACAATTCACATTAATTCTTAAACAAAACATGGTCGATTATGAATTATTCTATGAACACAAAAAGAACATTGATAAATTTCGCCATAATGCAACTGGAATTATTTTTTATCTAAGAAATATAAAAAATAAAAATTTAGAAACGCAGATAGAAAAACCACTTGTTTCTGTTGTAATTCCCACATATAACAGTGATACAACTTTAGAAGAAACTATTCAATCCGTTTTAAATCAAAGTTATTCCAATCTGGAGATATTAGTAATAGATGATGGCTCAAATGACAATACATCAAAAATTTGTGAAAAATTTAAGTCAAAAATAAGATACTATTATAAAGAAAATGGCGGAATTTCTACAGCAATCAATTTTGGAATAAAGAAAATGAACGGAGAATGGTTCAAGTGGCTTAGTGCAGATGATGTATTATCCACAGATGCAATCACAAAATTAATGCATGTAGCTCAAGAAACTGGTGGACTGATTATATATTCAGATTATGATTTTATCGATGATCAAAGTAATTTCATTAGGACCTTCAGAGAACCAGTCTATAATAATTATTATGAATTTGCATCAAAGATATGGATAAGGTATGTTGGCAATGCCAGTAGTGTTTTAATTCATAAATCATGTTTTGATAGAGTCGGATTATTTGATGAGGATTTAAAATTTGGTGAAGATTATGAATGGTGGCAAAGAGCATGTCTTGTGCATGGTTATAGATTCTTTCATTTAAGAGAACCAATTCTAAAATACCGTATACATTCTAAACAAACTACATTAAAAGTTAAATCAAACATTTTTGAAAATGAACAAAAAATCAGACAGAAAATCAAAGATGAAATAATCGGAACGGATCTAATGTGGTGGATTACTTTAGAAAAATATAGAAAAATTTATAATAAAATTGATACAAAGATGAAATTCAATAGATTGTTTAAAAAAATATTAAGATTTTTGAGTCCATCTATTGAAAAGAAGGTAGTTGATTGGAAGATAAGATTATTAAAATAGACTAATCGATAAAATGTTAATTCTCATCTAATATAATTACTAAATGATGAAACAACATTAATGTAGATAAACATACATGTCTCCAATGCAAAAATATTTCTAAAAATACATGTATCAGCACTTATCCTTTGAACCAATTTCCAGTCATTGAACTAATTCCTTTATTTTGTGCTGAAGGAGGATCAATAAATTATTCAGCTCAAATTTTAGAAAAATTCTCAGATAAAATCATAATTCTTAATAAAGAAATGGTGGAACTCCATTTACAACCATAATTTCGATATTTTCGTAGGTTTGTTTCAAGGCAGATTCAATACATTCGTGCAAATAGTTCTCAGCATTATAAACAGGAATAATGATGGAAACTTTCATTTTATTATATCAAATGTTTTTGGTTTTGGAAGACTACCACCATCTTTTAGAAGATCAAATTTTTTTTCTAATTCCTTTAGTCTCATTAGATCATTACTATCTGGCTTTTCTTCATTGATATTTTTCTTTAATAAAATTAGTAATTCAAACAAAAGAGGTACAACACATTCCTTCCACAGTCCAGGCGGTAATTTGTAGTTGTATGGATTTGCCTCAGCTGATATCTCTTGTTCTGATGCGAATGCCGGGGATTTCTTCATGTGTAAGAATCCAACAAATGCTAGGATTGGGATTCCAATAATTGTAGATATAACGACATAGCTTGTAAAGCTAGGAAAAATAGAGTGTAATGAAGAATCTGCGATTACAAGATAATAAGTTAGAGTTAGCATATTTGCAAGTGCTAAAATAAATGCAAAATATTGTGTGTATCCTATTCTGAAGTAAAACCAAGATCTGAAGGGGAGTGTTTTTTTCAATTCAAAATGCCCCTTTTGGAGGATTACCAACATGGCCTCCATTCATTAGTTTAAACAAGTCTTTTTCTAGCTCATCTAGTCGTTGTTTTTCATTTTCAGAAAGTTTTTCGTTATTTATTTTCTTGATTAATAGTTTAATAATTTCATGATATGTGGGAAAAATTACCATTTCTGAAAATCCTGGAAGAGGTTTATAGTTGAATGGTTGAATTTCAGAAGAAACGTTTTGCTCTGCAGAAAATGTTCCAATTCGTTTTAGGTGTATCCAACCAGTTAGTACAACTATTGGACTACCTATTAGGATTACTGTAATAAAATAGATCTCAAATGTAGGGAAAACAGCAAGTAATCCAGGAGTTTTATTAAATACAAGAAAGTAAGTACTTGTTAAGATATTGATTAATCCAACAAACATTGCAAAATAAGTAGCATAACCTGTTCTGAAATAAAAAAATAATCTAAAGCCGTCATTTAGTTTTTTCAATATAATTATTTCAATTCAATAGTTATATGAACATTCTTGCTATTTTTTACTTTTCAATGAAAAATAAGAGATTCTATATTAAGAGATAATTTTCTGTAAAAATCCTATCATAGGTCTCTTATTGACATCGTCAGAAGATCGTTGGATTTCCTCAATGATGTAAATGTTTATTATCTCATGTTTATGTTGTGAAATAAATTCATCAAAAGCATTACTGTGATTAATGTCATCAGAGCAAAGAAACCCATTACTATTTAGAAATTTCCATGCCAAATTATATTCATAAGACATAGTTTGATAAGAATGATCAGAGTCATGAATGAACATATCTAGTTGTTTTAGTTCATCTAATGTTGGTTTCAAGAGTTTGTTGGTATCACCAATCACTAGATTCCAATATTTTTTTAGATGATTAGGTACTAAGTATCCTATACCACCTTCACGTTTTACCGTTTCAGATGAATCAATATCAATAGAAAATAATTTTCCAGAATTTTCTCTTTGTAGAGCTGTTAAGATCATAAATGATGACCATCCCATACTGACACCAGTTTCAACGATGATTTTTAGATGATATTTTCTGATAAGTGAATACCAAATAATGGGATATTTGATAAAATCAAATTTTTTACTAACATATTCTACAATTTCACCAATTGTTTTGTTTTTAGATAATAAAAAGTCAATTTCATTAGAGACTGTAATCATTAAATCTCTACTTTTTTTAATTGAAATATATTGTTTAATGGCTTGTTTGTTACGAGTTTTAATTATAATGGAGATGATATTAGGATCATGTAATACAGTATTTAGTTTTGAAAACAACAAGTACAACTTAAAAATAACAGGTTTAATATATTTGATATATTTTGATTAATTGTTTAAGTATTGATTGTAATATTAAATGATTATATCAGAGGAACTGTTGCAAATGAAGAAACATTTTGGTCGAGGCTTGAAAAGGAACTTGATAATGCAGTTGCAATTAGTACTGCCAAATTAAACATTCCATTACAAGAAAAAATTAAAGAATTCAATCCTAATTTGATTGTACAAAATGCAAATTGGGGGAAATTAACAGATTATAAGACAATTTCATTTTTACAAGATCCATTCATAGACATGAAAAAGTTGTTTGAGCCTTTTTGGCTTAGAATGAGATTAAAAATTAGAAAGAGAGCATCATATGAAAATAAAATACAATTACAAATGGAGGCTTTGAACAATTCCATAAGAGTTACAAATTCAAATTTCATGGCAAAAATGTATCATAAAGCAGGAGATTTTCATATTATTCCAATGGGTGTTGATCATGAATTATTCAAACCTATGGAAAAAAAAGAATTAAGAAAAAAATACAATTTACCAATGAATAAAACGATAAAAATTTTTGTTGGAAGTACACATAAAATAAAGGGTTTTGAAAAGATTAAAAAAATGATCAATAATGATACCGCAAGTTTTTGGATTTTAGTTCTAAAGGATGTAGATTTTGGCATAGGTCATAATTTCATTACATTTCATAAGATATCTCAAGAGATTCTTGCAGAGTTATACAACTGTGCAGATTTATTAGTATCCCGAAGCCTTGTGGAGAGTTTTGGACTAGCATCAATAGAAGCTATGTTTTGTGATTTACCGGTTGATACAACAAAAACAGGAATATTTTGGGATTGGGATCCTAATATGAATAATCCCAGAGATGAAGCAATTAAAAAAGGATTAGACAAGAACACTTGGATGACAAGATGGAAAGAATTAGTTCATGATTGTATTGAAAATTAAGAAGAGATGGTTAGGTCCAATATACCGCAAATTTGTAAGACCTTTAATCCGAAAATATAAGATCAAAAAAATAGATAACATCAAAATAAAAAAATTCCAAGGTAAAAATTTAGATGATATTAAATTAATAGGATTTTTACAAATACATAATGAAAGTAAAAAAGAAAATTTGGAGAGGGTGTTAAATCATCTATCAAAATTCTGTGACGATATTGTAATTTATGATGATGGTTCAACAGATAATAGTATAGAATTAGCCTTGAAATATACAAAGAACATCATAATAGGAGAAACTAATGATTTTCAAAACGAACTAGAACATAAACAACAGTTACTTAATTTAGCTCTTTCATTAAATCCGGATTGGATAATCTGGTTAGATGCTGATGAAGTATTTGATAAACATGGAGAGATGTATGGGATAAGAGCATTATGTAATTACGGTGATTCAAAGAAAATAGATGGTTTTTCTTTTCAGGAATTCAATCTCTGGAAATCTACTGGTGAATATAGAGTAGATGAATTATGGCACAAACTTTGGCAAGTAAGATTGTGGAAAAATAATGGTAAATTGAAATTTTTACAAGAAAAAGGATTACATCGTCAAATTTATCCACTTGGTCTCAACAAGATACTCAGATCTGATTTTAAAGTGATTCATTATGGTTTTTCATCAGAAGAAAAATTGAGACAAAAATATGAGATGTACAAAAAAGCTGGTCAAACAGGGAGATCACTTGAAAGATTCTACGATGAAAATGGAATTAAATTAAAGAAATTTTCGCGTGATTGGTTTCCATTATCTACACAAAAAATTGTTGTTATATGTTTGATTTACAAATCAATTGGATATACAAAGTTTGTATTAGATTCATTTAAAAAATACACCAAAAATGTAGAATTTCTATTTATTGCGAATGATGCAACTGACACGGTAAAAAATTTTCTTAAGGACAATAAAATCAATCACCTAATCTTTGAAAACCAAGATAAGAATGAATATTATATCAATAGAATTTACAAAGCCTACAATTATGGGGCTCAAAGTACTAACGCTGACATTATCGTGTTTGTAAATTCAGATATGGCATTTTCATCAAACTGGATTAAGAATTTATTAAGAGAATTAACTGAAAATCGGATAGTTACTTCTCGTTTAATAGAATCTGGGAAACTTCGTTCAGGTAAATATGCTATTTCGAAAAATTTTGGTACATCCTACAAAGAATTTAATGACGAAAATTTTCAACAATTTGTACATCATTTTGGAAAAAGAAAAGTTGCAGAGGGAGGATTATTCATGCCTTGTGCAATTTACAGGGATACATTCTTAAAAAGTGGTGGATATCCACACGGTAATAGACAAGATAGTTCAGGTAAAATTACTTCAGGTGATCGAATTTTTTTCTATGAAAAATTGAAATCTATTGGAGTTAAACATTACACAGTATACGATAGTTTAGTATACCACATTCAAGAGGGTGAATTAGATGAATAATTACCCTATTGAGTCAGTAATTGATCAGCAAATTCATGAAAAAATCATAGTCATCTGTAATTCCAATTCGTTCATCAAACAAACCACAATTTTTGTAACAAATCAATAAAAAGAACTTTTCAAAAGGAAATATTGTGTCAGTTTCTATAATAATTCCTGCTAGAAACGAAGAATTAAACATTAGACAATGTTTGACTAGTTTGCTAAATCAAAAAGTTAAATCAGAGAAAATTGTTATAGTTTTAGACAGATGCACTGATAAAACAGAAAAAATTATTGATGAATTTATTGCTAATGATTCTACAATAATTAAGATTGTAAAAAATCATTCTAAATATAATAAAAGTATTCATAAAGGATTCATAATTGCAGAAGTAATTAATGTCGGTTTAAAATCATTGGATAATTCTTCAGAATTTATCATGATTTGTAATGCGGATTCAATTTATTCAGAGAACTATATCGAGGAGACCATTAATGTGTTTAGAGATAATGATGATTGTGTTATTGTTGGATATACAGACTATCATGCAGTTTCAGGTTCTGGCTATACAATAAAAACAGAATTTCTCCAAAAAATTGGAGGACAAATTAAAGAATGTGCTGCTGAAGATACATACATACAGTTTACTGCTTTAAGATATGGGTATTCAATAAAACCAATCAAAAATATTTCAATTACATTTCAAAGAAAAAGAGGTGAAGGAAAAATTAGTGATAAGATAAAATACATGTTTTCAAAAGGCTATGCTGGATATACATTAGGTTTTTCCTTTTATTATGAAATTTTGAAAGTGGGATATTGGATTCTTAAAGGAAAGTTCACTGCAATTGGAATCATTGTAGGATTTGTCTATTCATATTTATCTCATAAAGAAAAATTAGATATTGCAGATACTGATATACCTAAAATCTGGCAGAAACAAAGAATTAAAGAAACTTTCAAGTAAGATTTAACTAAATTAAATGGTTAAAAAATCATTTTGCCATAATCTGATTCAAAATAAAAATATCGTAATTACTAAAAAGATCAATACCATGAAAATCAATAAATTCATGGTTGGATTCAAATGACTTTCATACGATCTCTGACCATTTATCATAAACTTTGTCCATTTTTAGTGAATCGTATTTTTTCAATTGATTTTTAAAAAGCATGATTGTGAGATTATTTGTGAATAATATAGCAACTGATTCTTCTCTAAGAACAGTAGAGTGGAAAAACAACAAAGTAATAATGATTGACCAAACCAAATTACCAAATCAACTTGTTTTTGTAGAATATGACGATTTCAATCAGGTTGCAGATGCTATAAAAAATCTAGTTGTTAGAGGTGCACCAGCAATTGGAGTCTCTGGAGCATTCGGACTAGCCTTAGCTGGCCTTCAAAGTAAAGCCAGTACAAGAGAGCAATTACTTGAAGATCTAACAAAAGCAAAAAAGATTCTATTTGAAACAAGGCCCACTGCAGTAAACTTGGGATGGGGGTTGGAAAAAATAATGAACGTTGCTATTTCTGGAACTACAGTTGAGCAAATCAAGCAATCAATAATTAATGAATCAAAAAAAATGGCTGAAGAAGATATACAAATAAACAAAACGATGGGAAAAAATGGCTCTGTACTTTTTGATAACAATGATACCATAATGACTCATTGCAACGCAGGAGCACTGGCTACTGTAGCTTATGGAACAGCTTTGGGCGTAATTAGAGCAACAAGGGAAAGTGGAAAAAATATCAAAGTTATAGCCACTGAAACAAGACCTGTACAGCAAGGCTCCAGACTAACGGCATTTGAGCTAAAACACGATGGATTTGATGTAAGTCTAATTCCAGATACCGCCGTAGGATACTCCATGGCAAACAAACTAGTTGACAAAGTCATTGTAGGGGCAGACAGGATTGTAAAAACTGGTCACGTCTTTAACAAAATTGGAACGTATCAAGTGGCTATAATGGCAAAACAACACGGAATTCCATTTTATGTAGCAGCGCCACTATCTACCTTTGATATGAAAAGTAACCATGAGGATGTAATTATTGAGATGAGAAAGGGATCGGAAGTGACTGGAATTGGAGATAAAAAAACTGCTCCAGATGATATCAATGTAATAAATCCAGCATTTGACATGACTCCGCCTGAACTAATCTCTGGAATTATTACAGAAAAAGGCGTAGCAAAGCCCCCATATGAGGAGTCTATAAAAAAATTATTTCAAGCTAACTAGTAGAAAGTTTTTATTGATTTTAAAACTGCAATTAACAATATGAGTACTGTTACCGCACAAGCCATCAAAGATTCCCTAAAGCAATGCATGGACCCTGAAGTACCACTAAATATCGTTGAGATGGGGTTAATCTATGGAATTGACGTGGTAGAAAACAATGATGTTAATATCAAAATGACAATGACCACGCAAGGTTGTCCATTACATGAGACATTAATTCAAGATGTAACAAGATATGCCAAAAAAGTTCCCGGAGTAAACAATGTCAAAGTCGATATTGTTTGGGAGCCAAAATGGACAATGAACAGCATGACTGAAGAAGGAAAGGCAAAGATCAAAAATATGAGTGCCGGGATGACCACACCTGCTCCAATTAATTATGAGACTGCATTGCCACAAGGAATTGGCAAACTAGTACAACAAGATGATGGTTCAATGGTACTAGCTAACGAGCATGAGCAAGGATTCATGGTTAATCAGGCAATTGTTGATTTTTGGAAATCATGCAATGGGCAGCGCAAAGTCACTGAACTAGTTGAAATATTTGCTCAACAGACAGGACTGCAAAGAAAGCAAGTAGAAAAAGAAGTAATGCAATTATTGCAGCAATTACATGAAGGTGGATTGATTACAATTCCAACTCAACCAGATACACCAAATGTCCAGTTCAAAAAATAAACTCAAAAGATATAGTTTGAATTTGCCCCATCAAAATTAATCACAACACCTGAAAGATATTTGATGTTATTTTGAATGATTGATTTTACAAAATTTCCAATCTCTTCTGGCTCCCCAAGTCTTTTCATTGGTAGGGATTTTTCATATTCTTTGATATTTTCAATTAATTCTCTGGTTCTATCTGTATTGATTAGTCCTGGTGCAATGTTGATGCAGCTGATATTTTTTTGGGCATAACTCTTACTTAAAATTTTGAAAACTTCACTAAATGCAGCACGATATGCCGATGAAATTATTAGTTTTGAATTTGGTTCTTTAATTACACTTGAACTAATCAGAAAAATGTAACCGCCCTCATTGATTTTAATATCTTGTAAAATTTTACAAAATCCCAAAAATAACTGATTATGATACAGTTTCCAATCATCTTCTGTTATGTCTGCAAATTCTTTGGCAGCAGGCCCCCCCGTATTGAGCACCAATACGTCAGTTTGATCATGTATCTCTAGAAATTTTTTTACGCTACTCATACTTGATGTATCTATATCATTTTTTGATGCTGCAAAAACTTCACATCCTATGGATTTGAGTGACTCTGAGATTGCTTTACCTATTCCCCTAGAACCACCCAGAACAATTGCTCTAGTCATATCAATTTAGCAAGTAATTGGATAATTAAATTGCTCTTGTTCTGATTTTTTATTATCCAAAAACCTTAAGTTTGTCTTAAACCTTTTAAATAAAAAATGTCGCAAAAAAGTAAATGCCCGTATTGCAGCTCTTTATTTGAAAACAATAATGACCTTTCCAAACACATAGACAGAATACATAATGGTTCAGGACTCTTGGAAGGAGATTCTAGAAAATATTAAGATGGGACACTAGTTTTTTGATTTTCCAAAATTCTAGTACAATGAATTAAATTTTACCTATTGAATTTCTTTGATCTCTGTAATGGTTCCTTGTACCGAATCCATCTTGATTATAGCTTTTTTCTCATCCCAACCAAGTGCAACATACCAATCTCCCAAATCTACATCATATTTTGTCTCCAATGTCTTGATGTTTTCTGGTTGTATATTGTGATTTTTTGCAATACCTGAAATGGCAAGAGCAACTGCATCCTTTTCCTTTTCTAATCTTCTTTTCATCAAGCCGATTCCAGGACTCATAATCTTCGTAGGTCTTCTCATCTAATATAGTTAATTCATAAAATTACCCACGAGATTCAATTTTTTATTTGATTAATTTACGATACTTCAAATATCTCTATCATAAAAAAAACATTAAATGAGATTAATCCAAATTATTTCAAATTCTTCATTTGTAAAATCTAGTAGGCTTGTATCCTTTCTTTCAATTCTTGCAGTAGTTGGACCTTTTGTTGTTGTATCTGCAGGTTTTTGGGATGCAATTTCACATCTTCAGAAGGAACCTGAATTATTTTGGACCATACAACACATCGCAGTTTACATTGGCGTCTCGATAATTTCAAGCTCTGCAATTTTAGGTATTATTCTTTTACTTCGAAAATCTGTAAAAAATTCTTTAAAAACCGGAATCAGACTAGTAATTATCGGGGCACTTATTCAAATAATTGCCGGGTATGGTGATTCTTTATCTCATGATGTTTTTGGAATAGACGGCTTGATCTCTTGGACTCATCAACCATTGGAATTTGGTCTAATCTTGTCTGCATTGGGAGGATTTCTAGTTTTAAAAAACAAAGAGAACACAAAACTACGAGTACTACTTCCTTTCTCAATTATTTCATTCTTATTTTTTACAACCTGGCTTGTTTTCAACCTGGTTTTAATTTTTGGTCACACAATACAATGCATTCCAGTTTATGAGATATTCTCATCTGGGTGTGCAATTCTATAATTTTTTAATTTCATATACGATGAAACAATAATCATTATTGAACCTACCAGTATCATTATTCCTGGCAGTATCATATTTTTAGAATTCGTTTCTCCTAGCTCAACTTGTAGATTTACTTGATTTTCTGATGGATTTGTTATCTTTGCCGTAAAAGTACCACTATTTTCAAAATGGAAATAACCAAGAGACATCTTTGTGTGAATATTTTCCTCAGATATTACATTGTTATTTTTATCCAAAATCTGAACAAATATTTGCTGGCCGGAAAATTCTGGCATGGTCACTTTGTAATATCCAATATCCCTTCCATCAAAATCCAACTTTAAATCATAGGAATTTGATGGGTTTAGTGCAATTTCTTCAGATATTCTTTCTCCTTGAAGAAATACTAGAGATATCCAAATCATTCCAATCACTGATAAAATAAAACCAATTTTGATTAGTGAAAATTTCAATTCATTTGATTCATGAATTGATTGTTTAATAAAATATCCTAAGAGGGCTCGGAGGGCTTCGATCCCTCGACCTAGCGGTTCGAAGCCGCTCGCACTATCCAGACTGTGCAACGAGTCCAAACAAGTAAGAATTTAACAGGCCTAAATATCTGTCTAGATACTTTGAAAATATCAAAGAAAGTAGCAGGAGTTGAATACGCAATTAGAGATATCGTTCTTGCTGCAAGAAAAGTTGAACAAACAGGAATGAAAGTTGATTATCTCAACATTGGTGATCCAGTTCAATTTGGTTTTCAACCACCAGACAATGTAAAAGAAGCAATGATTAATGCAATAAGAAGAGGAGAGAATTACTATTCTGCATCAGAGGGTCTCAAAGAACTTAGAGTAGAAATTGCAAAAAAAGAAAATGTAAAGGGATTATCAATCTCTGCGGATGATGTTCTAATTACAAATGGTGTTTCTGAAGGACTAGACATGGTAATCTCGTCAATTATAGAGGAAGGTGACGAAGTACTATTACCAGGACCATATTATCCGCCATATGCTTCATACGTCAGGCTTCATGGTGGCATTCCAGTAGAATTTGCAGTAGACTTGGATAACTCAACGCCTGACATTGATGATGTCAAATCCAAAATCACTTCAAGAACTGTTGCAATATGTCTTATCAGTCCAAACAATCCAACGGGAGTTGTATTTAATGAATCATCACTAAAGAAATTAGTTGAAATTGCCAATCAGCATAATCTCTACATAATTTGCGATGAGATTTATGATCAAATAACTTTTGATCAAAAATTTGTAGGAATTGGAAAGGTTGCAGGAGATTCACCAGTTATCGTTCTTAACGGATTCTCAAAAGTTCATCTTATGTCTGGATGGCGAATTGGCTACATTGCATTTAATCAATCCTCAAAACTTGATGCGCTCCGTGAAAATCTTCCAAAGCTTGCCCGAGTAAGAATCGCTACAAATCTCCCAGTTCAATATGCTGCATTGGAATCGTTGCAAGGACCTCAAGGATACATCTCTGAATTTGTGTCTGAAGTAAAAAAACGAAGAGACCTTGTTGTAAAGCGATTAAATGCAATGCCGGGTATATCCTGCCCAAACCCACGAGGCGCGTTTTACGCTTTTCCAAAGATCGAAGATAACAAATTTGGAACGGACAAAGAATTTGTTCAAAAACTCTTAGAATCAAAAGGAGTTCTTACAGTGCACGGCTCTGGCTTTGGAGAGAAATACGGCAGCGGACATTTTAGACTAGTGTATCTGCCCAATCTTGAAATTTTGAATTCAGCAATGAACAAAATAGAAGAATTTGTTAGTCAATAACTCCAAACCGATAATTTTTCTGGAATTATTTCAATAATACAATCTGTATCGTCAAGTAATTCTTTTGCAGACTTGTTTTGTATGCTTTTAAAATATCGCAAAAGTATCTTTGTTGCAATACGCTTTACTGTGCTATTTTCTAAAATCAGATTTGCGTTTCCCTGACCCATTATTCCATAGATATCCGGAGATCTAACTCCGACATCTACGCAAAATGCAACATTGTTATTTTTCTTTAAATTTTTTGCCTTCTGGGTTTTTGTATTTGTGCCAACGTAAAATTTTTTTGAACTATACATATACCAAACAGGTACAATATGCAACATTTTATTCTCCCCAATGGTTGAAAGCCGCAAAATCTTTTGAGTTTTTAAAAATTCATCTCGGCGATTCATACTTTCTAAATCCTAATAGTATCATAAAAACACCAAAGCCGATCATGCCTATTGATAGTTTCTCATTTGTAAACTCTGAATTAAAAATGAAATCTTGAACAAATTCCGGACCCCAAAGAACTAGCTGTCTGACAAGAACAATTCCTGCCATGATTATGAAAAGTGTCCCTATTGCAGTATACCAATTTCTACCCCGTCTATAGTATTCATGACTCATGATTATTGCAAAACTATGCTTAGATAATTTTAATGCCCGGATTTTTCATCTTATTTCTTATCATTGCATTTAGCAATAGAGGTGTAGAAATCTCTGCAAGATAAGATAATTCTCCTGGTCCCAAATAAATTGGTCTTAATCCTTTAATTTCATTAATCAATCCATTTACGACTTGGACTGCATCATTGTCATCACCGCAAACAAAAATATCGTAATCAAGAACTAGTGTTGGGTTTACAAGTTTCTTTTCAGAAATCACATGAAATGCAGAAACTAATTTTGATTTGTTTTTCATATATTTTGAAACAAGTTGATATGAAAATGGTTTATTTTCCTTAATTGGAATAAATTCAAACCCTACATCTGTTTTTACCATTGGAACAATTGGTGATATAACAACGCAACTATCTTTAACTTGAGACAAAATTTCTGGACACACGGAATCAATATTCTCATAAGGAATTGATAAAATCAAAACATCACTATTTTTAGCAACGGTAAGATTATCACTTCCTGTAATTGTTCCCTTGATTTGTCCAAATGCTTCTTTTGCAAGATCGGTGTATTCTTTAGCAGAATCTGATGCTCTTGCCGCATCTCTTGAACCAACCACTACATCATGATTTTGAGACCATCTTAGAGCAAAACCTTTTCCCATTCCACCAGTTCCGCCAATAATTCCTATTTTCACGATTATTGTTCAGAGAATCTTATTATTATCTTTATTTGACATTTTATCAAGTTGGGCTCTATTATTTTTCTGAGACATGGTCAGGCAAAAAATAATTTAGAAAGAATTCTTACTGGAAGAACTCC
>Ga0315286_10001063_pt1 | contig 24460 bp, 16 predicted proteins | sample YL17G10_0_MG_FD_205038 | JGI IMG/M metagenome (GOLD analysis project Ga0315286, IMG submission 205038) | Sediment microbial communities from Yellowstone Lake, YNP, Wyoming, USA - YL17G10_0 | ecosystem: Environmental > Aquatic > Freshwater > Lake > Sediment | place: USA: Wyoming | collected...
CATGGTCAATCGCTATACCGCCGATCGGCGCGTGCGCAGTGATGATGCCTACACGCCGGGCGGCGAGGGCGGCAAGCGACCTGATCGCTCGGTGATCGTCTACGCACAGCGGGCCCGTGAAGCCTACAAAGATGTGCCCATTGTCATCGGCGGCATCGAGGCCTCGCTGCGCCGTATTGCGCACTTCGACTATTGGTCCGAGAACGTGCGCCGCTCGGTGCTGCTCGATGCCAAGGCCGACCTGCTGGTATTCGGCAATGCCGAGCGGCAGATTCTGGAACTCGCGCGCCGCCTGGATGCCGGCGAGCGCATCCAGGCGATCGATGATCTGCGCGGCACGGCTTTCGTGCGCCGGGTCTGGCCCCAGGAGTTCATCGAGATCGATTCAACCCATCTCGATGCGCCCGGGCCGCTGAATCCGCCCATTGACCCCTACGCCACGAGCGCGAAACCTTCGCCTGTTGACGCCGCGCCCGTGGCACCAGCCACCGCGAGCGTCACCGCTGCGGCGGCCGCTGTCGTGCCGGTCCCCGCGGTGCCGGTACGCTTCGCACGCGGCGTGCGCAACCAGGATCGCGAGCGCAGCGTGATCCGCCTGCCTTCGTTCGAACAGGTCGAGCGCGACCCGGTGTTATACGCGCACGCCTCGCGCATCCTGCACCTGGAATCCAACCCGGGTAACGCTCGCGCGCTCGTGCAGCGTCACGGCGATCAGGATCTGTGGCTCAACGCGCCGCCCATTCCGTTGGCCATGCATGAGATGGACTGGATCTACGATCTGCCCTTCAAGCGCCAGCCGCACCCCGCATACGGCAAGGCCAATATTCCCGCCTACAAGATGATCCGCTTTTCGGTGGCGATTCAGCGCGGCTGTTTCGGTGGCTGCACTTTCTGTTCGATCACCGAGCATGAAGGGCGCATCATCCAGAATCGCTCGGAGCAGTCAGTCATCCGTGAGATTGAAAGGATTCGCGACACGGTGCCAGGCTTTACCGGTGTGATCTCGGACCTCGGCGGCCCGACCGCCAACATGTATCGCATCGCCTGCAAGAGCACCGAGATCGAGAGTGCCTGCCGGCGACCGTCGTGCGTGTTTCCCGGCATCTGTCCCAATCTCAACACCGATCACAGTGCGCTGATTCAACTCTACCGGCGCGCCCGTGAATTGCCGGGCGTCAAGAAAGTACTGATCGCCTCGGGTGTGCGCTACGACCTGGCGATCGAATCACCCGAATACGTCAAGGAACTGGTGCAGCATCACGTCGGCGGTTACCTGAAGATTGCGCCCGAGCATGTGCGCGAAGGACCGCTCTCTAAAATGATGAAGCCCGGGGTCGGCACCTATTACCGCTTCAAGGAGCTGTTCGATAAATATTCGAAAGAGGTTGGCAAAGAGCAATACCTGATTCCCTATTTCATCGCCGCGCATCCGGGCACGACCGACGAGGACATGCTCGAGCTCGCGCTCTGGCTCAAGCGCAACGGCTTTCGCGCTGATCAGGTGCAGGCCTTTCTGCCTTCACCGATGGCCAGCGCCACGGCGATGTATCACACTGGCAAGAATCCATTGCAGCGCGTCACGCGTACCAGCACCGGCGTCAGCGTGCCCAAGGGTCTCAGGGTGCGGCGGCTGCACAAGGCGTTCTTGCGCTATCACGATGCCAACAACTGGCCGCTGCTGCGCGAGGCGTTGCGGCATATGGGACGCGCTGATCTGATCGGCCCGGGGCGCGAGCAGCTGATCCCTGCCTGGCAACCGCAGGGCACAGGTGACTTGCGTGAAGGCCAACGCCGCCAGCCCATGCGCACGCAGCACACGGGTTTGCCACGCACGCCAGCGGCGCCGCGTGCGCCGGCGGCGGCGCGTGCACCGGGCGGCAAACCCGGGGGACGCGGAGCGCGGCGTCCCCGTCCATGAACAGCGTGTCCGCCCGCCGGGCACTGATCGCCGGTAGTTTATTGCTGGCGCTGGCGACGGCCATCGGCGCCTTTGCCGCACACGCACTCAAGGCACAACTCACTGCGGAGCGCTTTGCCGTGCTGCAGACCGCGGTGCTGTATCAGTTCATTCATGGCCTGGGATTGCTGATCCTGGGTGTGCTCGCGGCGCAGCGCGCCGCTCGCGGCCTGGGGCTGGCGATTGCCTTATTGCTGGTCGGTGTAATATTTTTTTCCGGCAGCCTGTATCTGCTGCTGTGCGGTGCGCCGCGGTTGCTGGGCGTGCTCACACCGGTGGGCGGCCTGTGCCTGATTGCCGGCTGGTGTGTCGCGGCGTGGGCCTTGTGGCGCGCTGCCGGCGCGGATAGTTCTGGTAGCACATGAACCCGATCACACTACGCACTCTGCAGGAATTCTGGCGACGCTGGCTGGTGCCGGTGCTTACCGTTGGCATCTTTGCCGGTGTGATCTATGTCATTCACCGTGAGCTGGCTCAGTTTCCACTCAAGGGCATCCTCGCCCACCTGCGCGCCATTCCTGTCACGGCAGTGGTTCGCGCTGCCGTATTTACCGCGTTGAGCTACTGGCTGCTCGGCTTCTACGATGTGCTGGCGCTGCGCTACATCGGCAGGACGGTGAGCTACACACGCGCGGCCTTCACCTCGTTTATCGCCTATGCCTTTGGTCACAATCTGGGCGTGGCGAGTTTTACCGGCGCTGCCGTGCGCTATCGGCTCTATGCAGGTTCGGGTTTGAGTGCCGCCGATGTCGCCGCCGTCGCCGTGTTCTGCAGTGTCACAACCTCGATTGGTCTGGCGGTGCTGGCGGGCCTGGCCTTTGTCGCTGCGCCGGCCGCCGGCGCGGCCGCACTGCATTTGAGTACGCCGTTGGTGTGGCTGCTCGGCTGCCTGTTGCTGGGTGGTGTCATAGCCTATGCCGCCTGGTCGCTGCTGCGTGCGGGGCCGCTCGAATTGCAGGGTTGGTCACTGCGCGCACCATTACCCAGCGTGGCCCTGCCGCAGATCGTGTTGGCGATTGTCGATCTTGGATTGTCGGCAGCGGTGTTGTGGGTATTGTTGCCAGCAAGTGCCGCAGTATCGCTGCCGCTGTTCACGGGCATCTATGCTGTGGCGATCACGGCTGGTGTTGTCAGTCACGTGCCCGGCGGTCTCGGTGTGTTTGAATCAGTAATGGTGCTGGCCCTGCCGGGTATCGCCCCCGATCAGCTGGTTGGCACCCTGCTCGCCTGGCGCGCGGTCTATTACGTGCTGCCGCTGCTGGTGGCGGCGCTGCTGTTTGCAGCCCAGGAAGTGCTGGCGCTGCGACCCAGGCTATCGCGCTTCGAACAGACGATGGCGGTATACATCACGCCAGTCGTCCCGCAGGTCAGCGGCGCACTGGTGTTTCTTGCCGGCTTCCTGTTGCTGGTCTCGGGAGCGACGCCGGCTATCGATACCCGTCTGGCGCTGCTGTGGCACGCACTGCCGCTGGCGGTGGTGGAAATTTCACATCTGGCCGGCAGCGTCATCGGTCTGGCCCTGCTGGTGCTGGCGCGCGCGCTGTTCCGGCGCGTAGCGGCCGCCTATCAGATGACCTTCTGGCTGTTGTTGGCCGGCATAACCGCTTCACTCCTCAAGGGTCTGGAAGTGGAGCAGGCCCTGGTCCTTTCATTGGTGCTGCTCATCCTGTGGCTTGGCCGGCGCGCCTTCTATCGGCCCTCCGCCGTGATGGCCGAGCGCTTTACGCCGCTGTGGGTGATGAGTCTGATCATCGTGATCTCGACGGCGGTGTGGGTCGGGTTCTTTGCGCATCGGCACGTGGAATATTCGCATTCCCTGTGGTGGACCTTTGCGCTCGAAGGCGATGCGCCGCGCATGTTGCGCGCCTCGCTGCTGGTGGTGTTGCTGGCGACGGCATTTCTGGCGATGAATCTGCTGCGCCCCGCACGGCCCGAGCCGGGCACTGCTTCGAGCAGCGATCTGGAGGCCGCACGCGCTTTGCTGGCGCACTCTGATCAGGCACTGGCCAATGCCGTGCTGACCGGCGACAAGCGGGTGCTGTTCAGTGAAGCGCGCGACGCCTTTCTGATGTACCAGGTCAGTGGCGGCAGCTGGATCGCCCTGGGCGATCCGGTTGGGCGGCGTGAGAGTCACGAAGAGCTGGTGTGGCAGTTTCGTGCGCTTTCCGACCGGCACGGCGGCCGCACTGTGTTTTACCAGGTCAGTGGTGAACGCCTGCCGCTGTATGTTGATCTTGGCCTGGCGGCACTGAAGCTGGGTGAAGAGGCGCGCGTGCCATTGGCGGATTTTTCACTGGAAGGCAGTGCGCGCGCGGAGCTGCGCACCCAGCGTCGACGCGCTGAACGCGACGGCGCCACCTTCGAAGTGTTGCCCGCAGCGCAACTCGCACCGTTGCTGCCGCGGCTGCAACAGATCTCCACATCCTGGCTCGAAGACAAGGCGGCTGCCGAGAAGGGCTTTTCAGTCGGCGCCTTCACGCCCGGATACCTCAGTAACTTTCCGCTGGCACTGGTGCGCTGCGAGGGTGATCCGGTGGCCTTTGCCAGCTTGTGGATGGCGGGCGATGGTGGCGAGCTGGCCGTTGATCTCATGCGCTTTGGCCCCGACGCGCCGCGCGGCGCCATGGATTTTCTGTTCATCGAGCTCATGCTCTGGGCGCGCACCCAGGGTTACCGCTGGCTCAACCTTGGCATGGCGCCACTGGCAGGGCTCGAACAGCACCCGCTGGCGCCAGTCTGGCATCGTGTTGGTAATTTTGTATTTCGGCACGGCGAACATTTCTATAACTTCGATGGCTTGCGTCGTTACAAGGCGAAGTTCAACCCGACCTGGGAATCAAAATACCTGGCATCGCCGGGCGGCCTGGTGTTGCCGCGGGTATTGCTGGATGTATCGGCTTTGATTTCGGGCGGCGTTCGGGAGATCTTCAGCAAGTGAGATACCCAGTACTGCTCGCGCTGCTGTGCGCCACATTCTGTGCCGGCCTGCCGGCCGCCGAGCGCGAGTTCGACTATGGCCCACCATTTGGCCGCGTCACGCTCTATATGCCAGAGGGCAAGCCGCGCAGCATGGTGCTGTTTCTCTCGGGCGATGGCGGCTGGCACCTGGGCGTCGTCAGCATGGCGCGTGCCTTCACTGCGGCCGGCGTCGCCGTCGCGGGCCTGGATGTGCGCCATTACCTGGCCGACATCACCGCGCACCCCGGGGCGTGCCGCTATATGGCCGCAGATTTTGAAACGCTGGCGCATCGCGTACAGCGCGAACTGCACCTGGATGACTACCAGTTACCCCTGTTGTACGGCTATTCCTCGGGCGCGACACTCGCCTATGCGGTTCTGGTGCAGTCACCACCCGGCACATTTGGTGGCGCAGTGAGTCTCGGCTTCTGCCCTGATCAGAAATTTGGCGGCGTGCCGCTGTGCCCTGGACCCGGAGCACAACTGAGCTATCGCCCAGGAGCCAAGGGCTCATTCGTGTTCGATCCGGCGACGCGGCTGGGCGATCGCTGGATCGCATTTCAGGGGCAGAATGATCAAACCTGTCCGGTTGCTGCGGTCGACGAATTTGCCCGGCACGTTGGCAATGCCACGGTAATCCGGCTCGCTGGTGTGGGCCACGGCTTCGGTGTTGAAGACCGATGGCTGCCGCAGCTGGTGGCGACCCTGGACACACTGGCGCCGCCTGCGGCACCCGGTGCGCTGCACTCCGGAGCGGACAAGTCGCACACTGAGGTTGGTGCGCAACGGGCAGCGATTGCCAGCGTCGATGATCTGCCGCTGATAGAGCAGCCCGCCACGCACGGCGCGGCTGACCTGCCGCTCGCTCTGCTGCTCACGGGCGATGGCGGCTGGGCGGGTCTCGATCGCGGCATGGCCGCAGAACTGGGCGCGCGTGGCCTGCCGGTAGTGGGATTGTCGACACTCAAGTACTACTGGAAGGCGCGCACACCGGAGGAATCGGCGCGCGATGTCGCGCGCGTTATCACGCATTATCTTGGCGCGTGGAAGCGGCAACGTGTGCTGTTGATCGGTTACTCCTTCGGCGCGAATGTCCTGCCCTTCATCGTCAATCGCCTGCCGCCCGAACTGCAGGCACGCATCGCCGGGGTCGGTTTGCTGGGGCTCGACGACTACACCAGTTTTGAAATCAAAGTTGCTGGCTGGCTGCCTGGATCCAGTGGCGGCGAACTGCCGGTACGCCCGGAAATCGAAAAGATGACGGGCCTCAAGGCGCTGTGTCTTTATGGCGGTGGTGAGCAGCACGATCCCTGCGCCGCGCTGGCGGGTCCCAACCTGCGTGCGCTCGAGATCGGCACCGGCCATCACTTCAGCGGCGCCTATGCACAACTCGCCGACGCGGTATTGCAGGGCAGTGGCATCAACGCGCCCAGAACGATCGCGACGCAGTGAGCACTGCTGCTTACGCTGATCACGCCCTGGCGCAGGCCCTGCGCGCGGCGCTCGCCGAACATCGCGACGCGGTGTTGCAGGCGCCACCCGGCGCCGGCAAGAGCACGCTCGTGCCGCTGGCGCTGCTTGAGGAGCCGTGGCTGCGGCAACGAAAAATTCTGCTGCTGGAGCCGCGTCGCGTCGCCGCGCGGGCCGTGGCGCAACGCATGGCCTGGCTGCTCGGCGAACCGGTAGGCGACACGGTCGGTTATCGCATGCGCATGGACACGCGCATTTCGCGTCGCACCCGCATTGAGGTCATTACCGAGGGCGTGCTGACACGCATGCTGCAGGGCGATCCGGAATTGCCGGGCGTCGGCTGCGTGATCTTCGATGAATTTCACGAACGCAGCCTGCAGGCCGATATCGGCCTGGCACTGTGTATCGATGCACGTCGCCAGCTCGAGGCCCAGTTCCGCATCCTGGCGATGTCGGCGACGCTCGATGGCGCACGCGTTGCGGCGCTGCTCGACGCGGCACCAATCGTCAACGTTCCAGGCCGGCAGTTTCCGGTCGAGGTGCACTACGCCGGGCGCGGCATGCCGCTATTGCCCAGCGCCAGCGAATCACCCGAGCGCCTGACCGCGCAGATTGTCCGCCGCGCGCTGGGCGAGACGCAGGGCGATCTGCTGGTGTTTCTGCCGGGCGCAGCTGAGATCCGTCGCGTCCAGGGCTTGCTGGGCGATCTGAACTCAGCAGCGCTGAAAGTGCTGCCTCTGTACGGCGAGCTGGGCGCCCAGGACCAGGACGCCGTGCTTGCAGGTCACGAACCTGGACTGCGTCGCATCGTGCTGGCCACCAACATTGCCGAAACCAGCGTGACCATTCCGGGCGTCACGGTAGTGATCGATGCCGGTCTGGCACGCCGCTCGCGCTTCGATCCGGCCACCGGTATGAGTCGCCTGGAACTCACGCGTATCTCGCGCGCTTCGGCCGAGCAGCGCGCGGGTCGCGCCGGCCGCACTGCCCCGGGTGTCTGCTATCGGCTGTGGAGTGAGGGTGCGCACGCCAGTCTCGCAGCCCACACGCCGCCGGAAATGCTCGAGGCCGATCTCGCGCCTTTAGCCCTTGAGCTCGCGCAGTGGGGCGTCGCTGAGGCGGCGGGCTTGAGCTGGCTGGATGCGCCCGCCGCGCCACAGCTGCAGCAGGCGCGAGAACTGCTGCTGCGCCTGGGCGCACTCAATGCACAGGGCGCGATCACTCCCATGGGTCGCGCGATGGCCTCGCTGCCGCTGCATCCGCGTCTGGCGCACATGCTGTTGGCCGCGAGACCAGCACGCGGCGCGCACGACACCTCGTCCGGCACCAACCAGAGCGCGACGCAACGAGTCTCGCTGGCCGCCGAACTTGCAGCATTGCTCTCGGAGCGCGATCTGCTGCGCGGCGCGGGCGGCGCGCGCGATGCGGATATACGCACCCGCCTGGAACTGCTGCATCGCGAACGGGGCATCGAAGGCGTTGATCGCGGCACGCTGGAGCGCGTGCGTCGCACGGCTTCTCAGCTGCAGCGCCTGAGCGGCGTGGGTGCCAGCGAGGCCACACCCGGATCATTGCTGGCGCTGGCCTTTCCCGACCGCATCGCGCAGCGACGCGGTGAATCCGCCGGGCGTTACCTGCTGAGCAACGGGCGCGGCGCGGCTTTCAGTGGCAGCGCCGCACTCGCGACCCAGGAATATCTGGTTGCCATAGAACTGGATGATCGTGATCGCGAGGCGCGCATCGACCTGGCCGCGCCCATCAGCCGCGCCGAGATCGAAGCGCAGTTTGCCGACCAGATCGTCAGCGAACAGCAGGTCAGCTGGGACGCGCGCAGCGCCGCCGTGCTCTCGCGTCGCCTGCGTCGCTTCGACGCACTGGTGCTTGAAGATCATCCGCTGCCGCAGATTCCCGCTGATCTGGCCGCGGCGGCCATGCTCAGTGGTGTCCGGCAACTGGGCGTCGAGGCACTGCCCTGGGACGCCGACAGCCGCAATCTGCAGGCCCGGCTGGAGTTCGTACGCGCACTCGTGGATTCAAAGGGGCGCGTCAATCTTGCGCCCTGGCCCGCCAGCGACACGGCGACCTTGACGGCAGATCTCGAGCATTGGCTGCCGCAGTGGCTCGCCGGCATCACGCGCCGCGAACAACTCGCGCGCCTGAACCTCAAGGACGCATTGCTGGCGCGCCTGAGCGCGCTGCAGCGTCGCGCGCTCGATGAACTGGCGCCACGTGAAGTGGCGGTGCCATCCGGATCGCGCCTGCGCATCGACTATGTTGATGACAATGCACCCTGCATTGAAGTGCGCCTGCAGGAAGTATTTGGACTGGCCGCCACCCCGCACATCGGTGGCGGTGCAGTGCCGGTGACGTTCAAATTATTGTCGCCGGCGCAGCGCCCGGTACAGATCACCCGCGATCTGGCCGGCTTCTGGCGATCGAGTTACCTCGAGGTGCGCAAGGAAATGCGCGGCCGCTACCCGCGGCATCACTGGCCCGATGATCCACTCGCGGCTGCGCCATCGCGCGGCGCGCGGCGTCGCCAATAGCCTTGCGACGCCGCCGACCGCGTCACGAGCTCAGGCCGCCTTGAGCAGACCTTCTGCCTGCATGACCTTCTGCACCGTTGGCCGCGCTGCGACTCGTGCGTGGAAGGCTTTGACGTTCGGATAATTGGCCAGGTCGATGCCCACCTTTCCGAACCAGTTGAGCACCACGAACAGATAGGCATCTGCTGACGTGAACGCCGCGCCAGTCAGGAACGACTTGCCGGCCAATTCAGCTTCAAGATAAGCCAGACGCTTGTTCAGCAGCTCGCGCTGCGTCTGCAGTGTGGCCTCCGGTGTGCCCGGGCGAAAAAACGGGCTGCAGTTCTTGTGCATTTCGCTGCTGACAAAGCCCAGCCACTCGCGTACCCGATAATTGTCCAGCGTGCCGGCCGCCGGCATCAGCCCCGCTGCGGGTTTGAGTTCACCGAGGTAGCCGAGCAAGGCGGTGTTCTCGCCAATCATGGCGCCGTTATCCAGGTGCACGCAGGGCACATAGCCTTTCGGGTTGATCTGGTAATAATCCTCGCCGCTCTCGGTGGTGTGGTCTTTGAGGTTTACGCGGGTGACCGAATAGGGCAGGCCGCTCTCGGCCAGCACGATGTGTGCGGCCATCGAGCAGGCGCCAGGTGAGTAATAGAGTTTCATGAGGCGCTCCGACAGCAATGGGGGCGCACATGCTAACGGCTCGCCAACGTTTGGCAAGCACCGCGCTTAGGGCTATCGTAAGCACATGAAGACCAGCCTCATGTGGGTGCCTCTGCTGCTGCTGGCCGCCGCGCCGCCGCAGGCCGCACCCGCCAGTGGCCAGCACGCCGATTCTCCGGGCATTGCCTGGTTTGCCGGCGATCCACCCGCGGCCTTCGCTGCCGCGAAGACCAGCCACAAGCCCATCCTGCTGTATTGGGGTGCCGTCTGGTGCCCGCCCTGTCAGCAGCTGAAATCAACGGTATTTTCGCGAGCTGATTTCATCGCCAGGAGCCGTCAGTTCGTGCCGGTCTATCTGGACGGCGACGAAGCCGGCGCGCAGAAATGGGGTGAGCAGTTCAAGGTATTCGGTTATCCCACGCTGGTGGTGCTCGACGCCGATCGACATGAACTCATGCGCATTGCCGGTAGCATGGATCTGGGCCAGTACGCGTCGGTCCTCGATACCGCGCTTGCCGACCTGCAGCCAACCAGCACCTTGCTCGATGCTGCGCTCGCCGGTCACGCGCTTGACGCCGGCGAGTGCCGACGCCTGGCCTATAACGGCTGGGTACTCGATGAGGTGGGCGACGCCGAACTCGCCACGCGCGCGCGGCAGTTGTCAGCGGCGGCGCGGCGTTGCCCGGCCTCATCACGCCTGGAAAGTGCACGCCTGCGGGTGATCGCCGCGAGCTATGCCGGCCAGGCTGCAGCGCTGGATCTCAAGCTCGGCAAAGCGCCGGGCCAGGAGGTGAATGGGTACATCGACGCCGTGGCCACCATACTTGCCAACCGGCGCCAGGCGGTAGCAATTGCCGACGCCCTGCAATATCTGGATGTGAATTTCTTCCGCGCCGTGAAGGCCAGTCCGGATCCGGACTCATGGTTGCGGCAGTTTACGAAAGTGATGGATGCCGCTGCGGTTGAGCCTGATTACACTGAGGCTGATCAGCTCGGCGCGATAGGCTCCAAGATTATTGCGATCCGGGTTATCAAGGGCGCTGTGCCGACCGGCGCGGCCCGCGCCGCGCGCGCACGCGTGGATTCCGCGCTGGCCGAGAGTCAGATTCCGTACCTGCGCTCCGGGATCATCAACGCCGTACTGCCCATCTACGAGGTGCTCGACCAGAACGAGGAGGCCTACCGCGTGGTGCAGGGCGAGTTGGGTAAGACTGCGACACCCTACTATTACAAGGCTGATCTCGGCGAGCTTGCCGAAAGCCTGGGCAAGAACAGCGAAGCACTCAGATGGTACGCCGAGAGCTACGCCGAATCGCGCGGCGCTGCGACGCGCTTTCAGTGGGGAGCACGCTACGCCACCAGCCTGCTGCGTTTGCAGCCCGACAACGTTGAGCGCATCTTCAGTGTGAGCAGCGAAGTGCTCGGTGAACTCGACGGACCCGACAGAATCTACCGCCGCGCCCGCCTGCGCCTGGCGGGGCTGGATGCCTCGCTGCGGGACTGGAACCAGGCGAGCAAGGGCGCGCACCAGGACGTGCTGGTCAGGCTGCGCGAGCGGCTGCAGCAGATCTGCGTGAAGATTCCCGCCGGCGACCCGGCCCGTGGCAGTTGCGATGGTTTTCTGGCCGGCGCCTGAGTAACGGCGCCGACGCCTCCGCAGGCAGCCTGCTAGAATCGCGACCGAAAATTCCTGCGGGCCTGTAGCACAACGGTTAGTGCAGGGGACTCATAATCCCTTGGTTGTAGGTTCGAATCCTACCGGGCCCACCATCTATACCGGAGCGCACGTGAAAGCCATGAACTGCGGTGAGGCCGTGATGAAATTGCTTTCGGCCTATGAGGTCGACACGGTATTCGGCATGGCAGGGACGATGACGCTTGAGCTGTATCGCGGCATCGCACTTGCCGGGATCCGCCACGTGCAGTGTCGCAACGAGCAGGGCGCGAGCCTCATGGCCGACGGCTACGCGCGCGCGACCGGCAGGCCCGGCGTTTGCACGGTCATCGCCGGCCCTGGCGTCACCAACGCGGCGACCGGCATCGCCCAGGCTTACTGCGATTCGCAGCCCATGCTGGTGTTGTCCGGAGCCTGCGCCACGCGCACGCAGGGTAAAGGCTGGGGAGCGATTCACGAACTCGCCGACCAGGCCGCGGTCACGGCCGGGTTCACTGCATTCAGCGCCATGGTGCGATATCCGGAAGAGCTGCCGGAGTTGATTGCTCGTGCCTATGCGCTGTTCCGCGGCAGCCGGGCTCGTCCGGTGCATCTGTCGCTCCCTCGGGACATCCTTCCGGAACCGCTCGAGGGTGAGTGGCGGCCCCGCCGTGCGCCTTCCCTGCCGATGCCCGATCCGGCGGCGATCGACGAGGCAGTGGAGCGGCTGGCGCAGGCAAAGCGCCCGCTGATTCTCGTCGGCGGCGGCGCGGTCGGCACGCGCCAGGCGCTGACTGCCATCGCCGAGCGTATTGGCGCTCCGGTTCTTGCCACCAACGCCGGCAAGGGGATCCTCCCGGAATCCCACCCCTTGTCCCTGGGCTGCTCGATCGTGCGCAAGCCTAGCCAGGAGGCACTGGCCGATGCCGACGTAGTGCTGCTGGTCGGCTCGGAAGTCTCCGCGGGCGACAGCTTCCTGCCGGCACTCGATATTTCTGGCGCCATCATTCGCATTGACATCGATCCCACGGAACTGACGTCGATGTACTCGGCGGCGGTGCCCATTCAGGCCGATGCCCGTGCCGCGATGCTCGCCCTGTCGAGCGGCCTCGCCGGCCGGCAGCCGAGCGCGCAGCGCTCGGCAGGCGAGCTGCGGGTCCGGGATATCCTCGCGCGCAACGCCGCGATGATGACCGAGGTCGAAAAGCTGCACGCGCACGTATGGAAGATATTGCGTTCAGTACTTCCCGTCGACGCAATCGTGATGGGCGACGCCTCGCAGCTTGTATATAGCGGAAGCTTTGCGATGCCGATGGACATGGAGCGCTGCTGGTACTATTCCGGCACCTATTGTTCCCTGGGCGTCGCCCTGCCGATGGCCATTGGCGCGAAGATCGGCGCGCCGCAGCGGCCGGTGATCGCCGTCGCAGGCGACGGCGGGATCATGTTCACGATCAACGAACTGGCCACGGCCGTCGAAGAACGTCTCGCGCTTCCGGTCATCGTGTGGAACAACGATGCCCTGAAGGAAATTGCAGACCAGATGGATCGGCAGCAGATTCCACGCATTGGCGTGGAGCCCAGGAGCCCGGACTTCATGCGCCTGGCGGAGGGCTTCGGCTGTCATGCGGTTCGCGCCACCAGTGCCGAACAGCTGGCGCAATCGGTGCGCACTGCGCTGCTCGCGGATCGTCCGACCGTGATTGAAGTCCGCGAGGATAGCCCGTGGCTTAAGTCGGCTGCAGCGCGCGCGGACGCCGCACCGGGTTCTGGTCGTTGATCTCGTCGCGCGGCCGGTAAGGCGCTTCAAGAAAGCTCCGCTCTGCGGCATCGAGCCGCAGCCCCAGCGCCTCCACGGCGACCTCGAGGTGCGCGGTCTTCGCAGCACCCACGATTGGAATGTTGTGATTGGAGTTGCCCGCGACCCAGGCCAGCGCGACCTGCGCCCGGCTCACACCCCGGCGCAGGGCCAGCTCGCGCACCCGGCGTGCGATCTCGATGTCGATTTCGTCGCCGTAGAATTCCTGGTAGAGGTCGTGGGTGGTGCGCGCGCTGCCGGCGTCGCGCGCGAGGAAACCGCGCGCGAGCGGACTGAAGCTCGTGACGGCGATGTTCTGGTCGCGGCAATAGGGGAACATCTCCCGTTCCTCCTCGCGGTAGAGCAGGTTGTACTGGCACTGCATGTTGACGAACGGTGTCCAGCCGTTCAGCGCCGCCACGTGGTTCATTTTCGCGAACTGCCAGGTGTACATGGTCGAGGCGCCGAGATAGCGCACCTTGCCGGCACGGACCGTGTCGTGCAGCGCCGCCATCGTTTCCTCGACGGGCGTATCGGCATCGAAGGCATGGATCACGTAGAGATCGACGTAATCGGTACCCATCCGCGCCAGCGAGCGGTCGATCGAGGCCGCGATATGCTGGCGTGACAGTCCGCGATCATTCGGATCGTCGCTCATCGGGTAATAGACCTTGGTCGCGAGCACCAGCCGCTCGCGTGTGCTCATCCGGAGCAGGTTCCTGCCGACGACCTGCTCGTTGCGGCCGGCGGAGTACCAGTCGGCCATATCGAAGAAGTTGATGCCGAGGTCGAGAGCGCGGCGCAGTATGGGAATCGAATCGTCCTCGTCGAGCACCCAGCCCTTCCAGGCGGAGCTGCCCATCGACATCGTGCCGAGGCAGAGCTGCGACACCCTGAGCTCCGTCCGCCCGAACTGGCTGTATTCCATGCGCGACCCACTCCGCCGACCCAACTCAGAAGCAGGATACCCGATCCGTCTGATCAGGCCGCCACTGATGCGCGCGCTGGTGGGAACCCGCTCGGCCTGCCGATATACTGAACCAACTCTTTGATCGGGGACGAGACCGTGCGCGTGCTGCTGATCCTGCTCTTGATCGCCGATAGCGCCTACGCAGGATCGCTCAGCGCAATCGATCCGGATGCTCACTACCCGGAGGGGCCCGTGTGGCGCGACGGACAGCTCTTCTACGTTGATTATTCCGCGGGCAACATCAAGCGCTGGGACGGTACGCGCGCGACGATCTTCTGGCACCGTGACGGCTGCGGCGCCAGCGGTCTGATCGACTTCCACGGCTACTGGCTGATCGCCTGTTACGACGACAATTCAATTGTGGAAGTCGATGCGACCGGCAGGCAGGTTCGTGTGAGTCGTGCGGACAGCCGGGGCAGGCCTTTTACCGGCCCGAATGATTTTGCCGCAGATGGACACGGCGGAATCTATTTTTCCGCTTCGGGCGTTTACGACTCCAAGGCGCCGATCAGCGGCGCGGTGCTGCACATGGCCGCGGACGGCAAGCTCATCACCGAAGTTGCCAACACCCTTCACTATCCGAACGGGCTCACGCTGGCAGCGGACGGTGAGCATCTGCTGGTCGCGGAAATGCTCGCCGGGCGCATTCTGACTTTTCCCATCGGCACCGGCGGCACTCTGGGCCCGAGAAGCGTGTGGGCCCGACTGCAGGAACTTGCGCCGCCGACGCCTGCGGAGGACGCCTACAATGGTCCGGATGGCCTGAAACTCGGTCCCGACGGCAACTACTACATTGCTCAGAATGGGTCCGGACGGGTACTTATTGTCGGCGCAGACAAAAAACTCGTACGCTCGATCGATGTCCCGACTCGCTTCGTCACCAATCTGGCGTTTGGAGCGGCTGGCACGGGAACGGTGTTCATCACCGGCACTTTCGATCAGTGGCAAGCGCCGTACACAGGCGTGGTCTACAGCTGGCGGCCCTGAGCATGGACTGTCTCGCCTGAATGATGGGCGATCCAGTGGCGCGCGATGCTCATGCGGTTGCACAGCCAGACGCCATCATGCTTTTGAATGTGATCGAGCAGCCGCGCCAGTGCGCCGATCCGCCCGGGACGGCCGATGATGCGGCCGTGCAGGGCGATGGTCATCATCCGCGGCCGGCCCTCGCATCCTGATCGATACAGCCAATCGAAGGCATCGCGGCAATAGACGAAAAAATCCTCGCCGGTGGCGAAATCGCCGCCGCGCTGCAGCCGGCTGTCATTGGTGTCGAAACTGTGAGGAATCACCAGATGGGAGCGGCCGTCGACGCTGGTCCAATAGGGGATATCGTCGTTGTAGGCGTCACTGTCGTACAGGAAGCCGCCAGCCTCGACAATGAGCCGACGGGTATTGGGGCCGGGGCGGCCGGTGTACCAACCCAGCGGCCGGCGACCGATGAGGCGGGTGATGACCTCAATGTTGCGGCTTATGTCGGCGCGTTCCGCGGGCTCAGGGACGTACTGATAGTCGAGCCAGCGTTGCCCGTGGCAGGCAACCTCCATCCCGCTCTCGGCCATAGCCGCCGCGGCCTCGGGATTGCGCTCGAGCGCCATCCCTACCGCGTAAACCGTGCTATCGATCCGGCGCTCACGGAGCACGCGCATGATTTCCCAGAATCCCACGCGGCTGCCATATTCGAACAGCGATTCGACGTTCAGATTGCGAGCGTTTGGCAAAGGCTCGGCACCGACGTCGGTCAGCACGGACTCGGAATGACTGTCGCCGTGCAGGATGCAGGATTCGCCGCCTTCCTCATAGTTCAGGACGATGGAGACGGCGATTCGCGCGCCCTCGGGCCAGCGCGGATCGGGCGGGTGCCGGCCGTAGCCGCGCAGATCCCGCGGGTAAGTATCTGAATCAGTCATGTCTGTCGCTGGGCCGCGATCCATTCCATGTAAGCATGCAGCGCCTCGCGCACCGGCCGTGGCCGCCAGCCGGTTTCCGCGCTGATGCGGGAAATATCATAAGCCCCCCACATGCCATCGCGCAGGCTCGCATCCTGCAGAATATCGGCTTCCGCATCCGCAGTGAGCGCGGCGTGAAACCCCGGCGCCTTCTGCGCTGCCCACTCCACCAGCTCCGCCGTGGTCGTGGCACAGCCCTGCGCGATGTTGTAGGCACTGTAGCGCAGCGCCGGCGCGCGCAGCAGCGCGGTGATGCCACGCGCCACGTCCTCGGCGTGAACGTAGTCGCCCACCGCGGCGAGCGTGTTGACGCGCACGCACTTCACTCCCTCCACGGCCAGGTGTGCGATGCGATTCGGGACATGACGATGATTGCGGCTGGCCGTCACGCGATCCATGGTGCCGTACACCGACGAGAGGCGCACCGAAGTGGTCGCGAGGCCAAACAGCTCGCCATAGCGTTCGGTGATCAGTTCAGATGCCAGCTTCGAGATGCCGTACAAGCGGCGCGGCATGACGTAGCCGTCCTCCGGCAGGGGTTCTCCCGGGCGGTCCGGCCCGTGGTGTTTGTACACCGCGCCGGAACTGACGTAGATGAACCGCGGCGGCTGGCGCAGGCTCCGGGCCCAGTCGAGAACGGCCACCGTGCCCATGACATTGACGTCGATGATCCGGCCCGGCTGCTCCGCCTCGGGTTCGCTGCGCGCTTCGGCCGCTGAACCGCGCGATATCGGCGTTACCGTGGCGCCGTGAACGACATGCCGGATGTCCTCGCCGCTCAGCGCATTGCGCCATTGTTCAGGCCGGGTGACATCGGCGGTCACGAGCTTCATCCGGTCCATGAACGGAGCGAAGTAACGCTGTGCCGCGGCGTCCAGGGGAGCAGCATCGAGCACTACCAGGCGCTCGTCGGGGTCAGCCTCCAGCCAATGGCGCGCCAGCACGCTCATGACGAAGCCTGTCGCGCCTGTGACCAGCAGGGTCATAGCGGGAAGTTCATGAGCAGGCCGAGCAAGGCTCGCGCCCCGATGTCGAAGTCTTCCAGGGTCATGGCTTCATCGGGATTGTGGCTGCCGTTCTCATTGCGTACGAAGATCATACCCGTTGGAACGCCCACTTTCGCGAACACCGCCGCGTCATGCCCGGCGCCGCTCGCCATTTCGTAGGGCTGTTGCAATTGTGCGCGCAGGCCGGCGCGCAGCCGTGCGTCCATGACAGCCGGCGGCGAATCGCTGCAGACACCCAGATCGAACTCGACGCGATAGGCATCGGCGCAGCGCGCAGCGGCGCGGCGTGCTTCATCCGCGACTTCATCCATGACGCCTTGCGATGCGCTGCGGATATCGATGACGAAGTGCGTGTCGCCGGCAATCTTGCTGGGCGCATGGTAAGCGGAGTCGGTATACAGCTCGCCACAGGTGATCGTAAGATCGGCGCCCCGTTGTTCGTACTGCAGCCAGAGCGCTTCCAGATGGTGCAGCAGGGCCACCGTCGCAGCGACCGCATCATGTCGGCTTGACCGGTTGACGGCGCCTGAGTGCGCATACTGGCCAATACAACGGGCATTGCGGAAGCGCTTACAGCCGCGGATCCCCGTCACTACCGCGGCCGGCAGGCGCTCGGCGACCAGGGTCGGCCCCTGCTCGATATGCAACTCCAGGTAGGCACGGATGCGCGCAGGCTCGAGCAGTGCCCGCCGCTCGCGGATGGGCCCCGGATCGAAGCCGCGCTCCAGCAGCGTTGCCTCCAGGCTCCGGCCATTGTCCGAGCGGGTGACTGCGAGGCAGGCGGGATCGAGCAGTCCGAAGGCGCCGCCGCTGCCGAGATAGGAAATATTGAACCAGGAGGATTCCTCGGCGCGTATGCCCATCACCGTGATATCGCAGTCTGGCTGCCGGCCGGCACTCCTGAGCGCGGCGACCACGCAGATTCCCGCCACCACCCCGGCCGCGCCATCGTAGTTGCCGCTCTGCGGCGAGCTGTCGAGATGCGAGCCAATGATGATGCGCGGCAGCTGCCGATCGCGGCCGGGCAGCGTCATCATCAGATTGCCGATGGCATCGACGGAAATTTCGAGTCCCAGCGCCTGGGCCGCCGAGCGCAGGATATCGTGCGCGGCCTGTTCCCCGTCGCCGAAACTATCGCGCACGATGCCGCGCCCCTGCCTGGTGGCACGGTCGAGACTATCGAAAAGCGTTGCGGCCAGCTTAATATCAGGTTGCATGGGTTCGGTCCGTGCGGTTGCCGTATTGTAACCTTCGCTCAAACGAGGGATTGAAGCGATGTCCAGTCTGCTTGCCGGGAAGGTCGCCATCGTCACCGGCGCCAGCTCGGGAATTGGCCGCGCGATCGCCGCCAGCTTCGCAGCCGAAGGTGCCGTCGTGGTCATCGCCGATATCGTGGCCGAGCCGCTCGAAGGTGGTGAGTCCACGCTCGGGCTGATCCGCAGATCCGGCGGAACGGCGGCGTTCGAGCAGGTCGATGTCGGCCAGTGGGACGACGTCGATCGACTGGTCGGTGCGACCGTGCAGCGCCACGGCCGCCTCGATGTGATGGTGAACAATGCGGCGATCTATTCGGGAACACCACTGCTCGAGACCACGCTGGCGCAATGGGAGCAGGTGCTGTCGGTCAATCTGACCGGCATGTTCCACGGCTGCAAACGTGCCATCCAGCAGATGCTGACACAGGAACCACGCAATGAGGTGCGCGGAAGGCTCATCAATCTGGGCTCACAGCAAGGCATCGTAACCGCGCCGCACGATATGCCTTACGGCGTGAGCAAGGCCGGAGCCATCTACCTTACTAAACAGATCGCCGTGGACTATGCGCAGGAGCTGATCGTCTGCAACTGCATTTCGCCGGGCAAGATTGTCACGGGACAGCCTGGCGTAGCGTCGGATCCGGCACGCCTGGAAAACGCCCGGCGGCGCACGCCCTGGCCGCGCCTGGGCCGTCCGCAGGACATCGCCAATGCCGCTGTGTTCCTGGCAAGCGATCGGGCCACCTACATCACCGGTGCCAATCTCGTCGTTGACGGCGGCTGGCTCGCGCGCTAGCGCCTGAGCATCAGCGATTGGGTATCGAGTAGAGTTTGCCGCGGTAGGGTGGTTGGTCGAACTGATCCACGGCCGTGACGTACAAGGTCTGCTCATCCGGGCTGAAGGCGAAATTCGGCACCTGCAGCGACGGCAGCGTCAATTGCCGCAGCAATCGGCCCGTGGCATCGATGACAAAAATGACGCCGGCGTAGGGCACATGGTATTCGCGCGCGCTTTGCCCGAGGTAGATCTGGCCGCGTGAGTCGATCTTCACGCCGTCGGGCCAGATGTGCACAGTGTGGTGCGCCAGATCATCGAGATTGACGACGCTCTGCCGCTCCGACAGCGCTCCGTCAGCTCCGATCCTGAATTTCAGCAGGCGATTCTCGTCGGTCTCGACCACATAGAGGGTCGCGCCATCCTTCGATACTGCCAGGCCATTGGCATTGTGCACGTCAGCTACCTTCAGGCTGATGGTCCCATCGGCTGCGATGTAGAACACCTTGCCGTCGCTGGCGTCGCCATGACTGCCGGAGGTGCTGAAGTAGATGCCACCGCGGCTATCGGGCGCGAGATCGTTGGGCCCGACAAACGCCCGTCCGTCCTTGTCATGAGTGTAGGGCGGCAGGGATTTTCCATCGGCCGCTATCCGGCCGATCGTGCCATTGTCGTAGCAGGTGGTGAGAAACTCGCCGCGGCCGGTCGGCACCACCGCGGACTGACCGCAGCCCGGTTCAGCCGAAAACACCGAGTTCCTTTTCCCATCCCAGACCATGACCGCGTTGCGGCCATATTCCACGTAGTACAACTTGCCCTGATGCCAGACCGGGCCTTCGGGGTAGTGCGCGTCAGCGTTGAGCACCCGGATGCCGTTCTGCGCGAAGCAGGGAAAGGCGGCCAGGCACGCGACGGCGCAAACGAGCAGCGGCAGCCGGCGGGAGCTGCGCGCCAGCATCACGCCGGGTTGCCGGACGGCCGGCCACCAAAGACGCTGTAGCCGACGGCGCGCTCCTGGTCGGCGACGATAGTCCTGCTGGCCATGCAAAAATGATATACGGCCCACAATCCCGTCGGGGCGAGCACCAGCAATGCCAGGCGCAGTGAATGGGCGTCGGCGCCGCCGCTCCCCGCGAACCAGTCGCTCAGCAGTCCGACGCCCTGCGGTGCGATGATCAGATTGAATACGTTGCCGGCCACCAGCGACCAGGCGGTAAACATGGCGCGCATGCGCGGGGGAGCCAGGTTCTGCATCAGTCCCATGGCGGGACCGATGTAGAAATAGATGGCTGGAATGAACATCCAGAACATGGTTTTTGCCATCCACAGGGAATGCGTCCAGTAGGCCACGAACGAGGGAATGGTGGCCAGGCCAACTCCCAGCGCCAGCAGCCAGACCACGCGTCTGGGATCCGCCATCGCGGGACGCGAGAGAATCCAGGCAGTACCCGCAGTTCCGACAATGCCCCCCACCAGATGAATGTTTCCGGTGACTGCTCCCGCCTCGCCGACGTCCAGGCCGTAGCTGCGCATCAGAAAGGCGGGGGTGAACCAGATCAGTCCCCATCCCCACAGCGCGCACACGCCGGTGCCCATGACGACATGAAATGCCGCTCGCTGGCGCCACAGAAACCGCAGTGATTCCATGAGCGATGGGGCGTCAGTGCTGGCCACGGCGTCCATTCGTCCACGCTGCGGTTCGCGGATAGTCAGATAAATGAGTGCCCCCATGAGAATTCCGGGGATTCCCAGCGCCAGAAATGCCGCACGCCAACCGTAGGTGTTGGCGATGGCGCCGGCCACGTTCGCCCCCAGCCAGGCGCCAAGCGGCGCTCCGAGGGCGAACACGCCCAGTGCCATGGGCCGCCGGTCGGCTGGAAAGTAATCCGCGATGATGGAATTCGCTGGTGGCGTGCCGCCCGCTTCGCCGACGCCGACGCCGATGCGTCCCGCCAGGAACTGCCAGTAATTGCGCGCCAGCCCGCACGCCGCAGTAAAGCCCGACCAGACGATGAGCGAGGCCACCAGGATATTGCGGCGGTTGCGGCGGTCGGCGAGCCAGGACATGGGAATGCCGAAGGAGACATAGAACAGGCCGAGCGGGACGCCAGTAAGAAAACCCACGCCGGCATCCGTCAGCTTCAACTCCAGCCGGATGGGTTCCAGGACGGTGGAGACCACATAGCGGTCAGCGATGTTGACGGCATAGACGAGACACATGATGACCACGACATACCAGCGCTCGGCGGCCGAGGCCGCGCGCGATTCAGGCGTATCGATGATGCTGGAGCTCATGCAATACCAGGTTGGCGTCGAGATCCGGCGACAGTACAACGTTTATACGCTCGGCGCGACCTCAACCGGACACCCCGGGGCCCCGATGGACCGGATCAACGGCGGCCATTTGTGTTGCCGCTTATTCATGGCGACAATAACTGTGGCAAACGGATGCTGCGGGGGTCTACAGTAGGGCCCGAACGTCCATCAGCAACGGGGAGTGCGGGCTATGGTGAGCGAGTCGAAGAAAAATTACCTGTGGCTGCGTTCCAGTCCGCCGGCGCGATCGAAACTACAGTGTGCCATTGCGGCCATTCTTGGCGGCAGCTCGGCCGGTCATGTCATGACGGCCAGGGCTGCAGATGCCAACGCCGGTTTCGATCAGATTCAGGAAATCACGGTGACGGCGACGCGACGTTCGGAAAACATCCAGAATGTGCCGATTGCGATCCAGGCACTGACCAGCGAGACGCTGACGCAACTGAATGTCGCCACGCTGGATGAATTCGTCCGCTATCTGCCCAACGTCACGGCACCTTCCTCGGGGCCTGGTCAATCGCAGATCTTCATGAGGGGCCTGAGCGTCGGCAGTGACGGCATCCAGTCCGGTGGCTCGATCAGCGGCTTTCCGAACGTGGCCATCTATCTCGACGACCAGTCGGGTCAGTTGCCCGGTCGCAACCTCGATGTGTACGCCGCCGACCTGGAGCGGGTGGAAGTTCTCGAAGGGCCGCAGGGAACCCTGTTCGGCGCCGGTGCCCAGGCCGGTGCGGTTCGCTATATCACCAACAAACCCAGACTCAACGTGACCGAGGGCAGCGTTACCGCCGGCTACGGGGTCACCGCAGGCGGCGATCCCAACAGCGATCTCACTGCCGTCATCAACCTGCCGTTGATCACGGACACACTCGCGGTTCGGGCGGTGATTTATAACGACCACCAGGGCGGGTACATCAACAATGTAGCGTCGACCTTTACCCGCAAGGACACCGATCTGGGCATTGGCTATGCGAACTACGCGACGGCTTGCGATGACAGCAGCGTGCCGGTTGGCGGGGCATGCCAGACCGGGGGGGCGTCCGCTTTTGGCGTGCCGCCCGGCAGTCCGGTCATCAATAACTCCGCGCTGGCGAAAAAGGCGATCAACCCGGTGACCTACCAGGGCCTGCGTGCCTCGGCGTTGTGGAATATCAATGATGCGTGGAGCGCGCTGCTGACGCAAAGCTACCAGGACATGGATGCGCAGGGCGTCTTCTATCAGATGCCCAACAGCTCGGATGGTGATCCGCTGCCAAAACAGTCGGTCACGCTGTTCAACAATTCCTTCAACAAGGACAAGTTTGCCAATACGGCACTGACCGTCAATGCCCGCTTCGGTGACCTGAAGGCGGTATACGCCGGTTCCTATCTGGTTCGCAATGTGAGCCAGGTGCAGGATTACACCAATTATTCGCGTGGTGTCTACGCCGATTATTACCAGTGTCATGGTGCGGAACCGGGACTCGACTCGACCTGCTACTCGCCGAGTGCCACCTGGAATGACACCGAGCGCAATACCCATCAAAGCCATGAGCTCCGGCTCAGCACGCCGGATGACTGGCGCATGCGCGGCATCGTCGGCGCATTCTTTGAAGAACTCGTCATCGAGGATCAGCTCAACTGGCAGTACCGGTCGCTGCCCGCCTGTACGCCAACCCTCACGGTCGGATGCCTGACCAACATTGCGCCGGCGCCGGGAGCGACGGTCAGCAATCCTGCTACGCGCAATGACAATGTGGCATTTTTCAACGACGTGACCCGCGGCTACAAGCAGCGGGCATTCTTCATGTCGCTGGATTTCGATCTTATTCCCAAGGTTCTGACGCTCACCGCGGGAACGCGCTACTACCATTTCGACAATACCGAAAAAGGCGCGTTTACCGGCAGTTTCGGCTGTTACGAGGCGGGCCCCGAGCCGTGCCTTGCCTCCGCGAACAATATTGATGATGCCAACCTGCACACGACCTACCAGGGGTTCAAGAGCCGCGCGAATCTGACCTGGCATTTCCTGCCCGACGCGCTGGTTTACCTCACCTGGTCGCAGGGCTTTCGCCCGGGCGGATTCAACCGCTTCACGGCCTGCTATGTTCCGGACGCGGCCAGCGGCATCAACCAGTACTGCTCACCGTACTCGTTTGCCTCCGATAACCTGACCAACAAGGAACTCGGCTGGAAGACGCAATTCCTGGATCACCGGCTGCAGTGGAATGGCGCGGTCTATCAGGAAGACTGGCAGGACGTGCAGATCAATCTCTTCAATCCCGGAGTGCTGGGTAACATCGGTTTCGGCACCAATGGTCCCTCGTATCGGATTCGCGGCGTGGAGACTTCCATCATTGCGGTGCTCGCCGATGGTCTGACGCTGCAGGGTGGGGCATCCTGGAACAGCAGCAGTCAAACCAACTCGCCTTACCTGATCGCCAACAATCCCGAGCTGCTCGCCGATCCAGCGACCACGGCCTTATATGGTCAGCCGATTACCAGCATCAAGAACCCGTACGGCCCGCTCGGCACGCCGAGCGCGAATTCACCGCCGTTTCAGTTCAACCTGCGATTGCGGTATCAGTGGTCGGTGAATTCCTACAACGCCTTCGTGCAGGCGGGCGCCACCCACAACGCGCACTCCTATACGCAGGCTGGTGTCAATCCGGCGTTGTCGACCGGCGGCAGCATCAGCACCACCTTGATCAGATTCGAGAACCCCGCGTATTCGCAATATGACGCATCCGCCGGTGTGGCCAGGGATGCATGGTCAGCAGAGATCTATGCGCACAACCTGAGCAACGTCAATGCGAGCGTGTTCACTTCGACCACGCAGTTCGTACCGGCAGAGACCATCACCAGGCCGCAGGTTATCGGCATCAAGATCGGCTATAAGTTCTGAAGCCCGGGATGACACCCAGCGCCGTGCCGCGTCTGGCTCGCGAGCGCCGCCTGACGCTGTTCGCGCTGATGTCCCTGGCGTACTTCTCGACGTCCGGCGGGGCGTTCGGTATCGAACCGCTGGTGGGCTCGGTCGGCCCCGGCTGGGCAGTTGCGCTGATCCTGATTGCGCCGCTCCTCTGGAGCCTGCCCATGACCCTGATGGTGGCCGAGCTCGCGACGCTGATGCCTGCAGAAGGCGGCTACTATATCTGGGTTCGTGAAACGCTCGGACCG
>Ga0315286_10001064_pt1 | contig 24421 bp, 18 predicted proteins | sample YL17G10_0_MG_FD_205038 | JGI IMG/M metagenome (GOLD analysis project Ga0315286, IMG submission 205038) | Sediment microbial communities from Yellowstone Lake, YNP, Wyoming, USA - YL17G10_0 | ecosystem: Environmental > Aquatic > Freshwater > Lake > Sediment | place: USA: Wyoming | collected...
ACATCGGTGCCGCAGGACAAGGTCGCGCCCGGAATGCACTCGCATCCATCGTCGACCACGCCGTTGCAGTCGTTGTCGGTCATGTCGCCGCAGACCTCGACCCCTGGAAGAATGGCGCCCACGCAGGCGCCCCAGAAGCTGGCCACGCAGGACTGGACGCCCGGCAGGCAGATGCCCACCGCGTCGTCCGGCCCGCAGGAACGAGTGTCCCCGCTCACGCAGGGGCAGTCCTCGTCGGCCACGGTGTCGCAGTCGTTGTCAACCGCGTCACCGCAGGTCTCGGTAGCCGGACCGACCTCTCCGAGGCAGTCGCCCCAGTGGCCGGTCGCGTTGCAGGTTTCGGTACCCGCGACGCATGCGCCGACATCGGTGCCGCAGGACAAGGTCGCGCCCGGAATGCACTCGCATCCATCGTCGACCACGCCGTTGCAGTCGTTGTCGGTCATGTCGCCGCAGACCTCGACCCCTGGAAGAATGGCGCCCACGCAGGTGGTTTCCCAAACGCCGCTGACGCAGAGCTCCACGCCCCGGCGGCAGACGCCGACGTTGTTGTCGGGACCGCAGGTCCGCGAATCGCCGTCGGTGCAGGCGCAGCCGTCGTCGACCATACCATTGCAGTTCTGGTCGAGATGGTCGCCGCAGAGTTCGGCGCCCGGGTAGACCGCGCCTTCGCAGACGCTCCAGATGCTGTCGATGCAGGTCTGGATACCCTGGCGGCAGGTTCCGACATCGTCGGGGCCGCAGGGCCGAGAGTCACCGGAAACGCAAACGCACCGTTCGTCGACGGCGCCGTCACAGTTGTTGTCGATCCCGTCGCAGAGCTCGCGGACCGTGCCGCTGCCGATGGCCGGCTCGCAAACATCGCTGTAACCGGAACCATCCATGAGACAGCGCATCCGCCCGACCGCGCAGGTTCCGGGAAGCCCGGTCACGCAGTCGAGGAACTGACCGGGCAAGCAAGCCCGGCCGGCGCAGACATCACCTTCGTCGGTCTGGCCGTCGCGGTCGTTGTCGACGCCGTCGCAAACCTCGGTGTTGTCCGGAGGCGTGTACGGCTCGCCAGTGCAGTAGCCGGTCGCGGAGTTGCACTCCATGCCGACCGGACACATGAGCGCTCCGCGACAGGGGTAAGAACACTCCCCGCGGAAACACTCGAGGCCCATGTCGCAGTCGGAATCCGACTCGCACTCGGCCCCCGCGTAGATCACGCGGTCGTTGTCGCAGCCGAAGCTGCCGATGCCGAGCGTGGTACACACGCAGAGCATCACGATCCAGTTCATCCAGTTCTTCATCGTTCCCATCTTTCCTTCCCTCCTCTGTGCGGCGGCGCCGCACGCGGCAGACCGCCGCCTCTTTCCGAAACCCGAAACCACCAGAACACCGCGCCTTACGGCACGGCAACTCCTCTGCGTCCTTACGCAAAGGAGAGATTACTTTTTTCTTTTCGTCTTCAATTTTCAAAGGACAGCGGTTTTGGCTCCTCTATCCCTTGAAAACAAAGGAAAAAGGGGCTTTCGACCCCTCCTTCACGGCCAAAAACCGCACCTTACAACTTACCATAAATACGAAATTTGTCAAGTCCTCTTGCCTCATTTAATTTTCATGTTGCTTTTATAACCTTATATGGCATAGCGCCGCCAACCATTTTCCGCCGAGAAAAGTTTATGTTTTCTGACGAAAAATTAACCCTAATTTGTGAAAAGTAAAAAACAAAAACAGAGGATTTCGCCTCTGTTCTATAAAACATTTTGTTTTTAGTTATTTTACCGCCTCAACTATCTTGGCAAAAACTGCCGGATGATTTTCCGCGAGATCTGCCAGGATCTTCCGGTCTAAATCTATTTTTGCCTTTTTCAAGGCGCCGGACAATTTGCTGTAACTCAAACCGTTGTCACGGCTCGCGGCATTAATCTTTACCTGCCAAAGCTGCCGCGCGAGTCTCTTCTTGGCCCGCCGGTCGCGGTAAGCGTAGACTCCGGCTTTTAGCATCGCCACCCTGGCTAATTTTATTTTGCTTTTTCTCCCCCATCGGTAACCCTTTACCTGTTTCAGGAGATTCTTCCTGTGTTTCAAATGATGTTTTCCTCTTTTCACTCTCGGCATATTTTTATTAAATAAAAATCAAATTAATTATTTCGCGGCCCCTGTCCCAACCAAAATTTTTACCGTCCTGTCATATGATTTGGAAACCTTTATATCCCGCCTCTTTTTCCTTGTTATCTTGCCCGAATCGCGCGTATTAAAATGATCCTGCCCGGCATAGCGTTTCAGGATTTTTCCCTTCTTTGTCACCTTGAATCTCTTGGCGACCATTTTATGAGTTTTAAGTTTCATAATAATATTAAAATTATTTTTCTATTTTTTTCCAACCGTCACAGAGAGTCTTCCGCCCTGGAAACTCAACGGCTGTTCAATTTTTGTAGACACTAATTTATCCAACGCGCTGATAAACTGGCTGGCACTCTCGCGGGCCATACCCGAATATTGTCTTTCTCTTCCTTTCAGGATAATTTCAATTTTTACTTTGTCGCCCGATTCCAGAAAATCTTTTGCCTGGTTTAATCTGAAATCACGGTCATGCGTGCTGATCCGGAGCGAGAGGCGGATGCCTTTTATCTCGACTTTTTTCTGTTTGGCTTTCTGTTTTCTCGCCTCTTTGTCTTTTTGATACAAAAACTTCCCGTAGTCGAGAATCTTTGCGATCGGCGGATCGGCTTTCGGAAAAACTTCAACCAAATCGAGCTCCCGTTCGCGGGCAAGCCTAACTGCCTCCGCCGTCGGTAAAACTCCAAGATTTCCTCCTGCTTCGTCAATAACCCTGACCTGAGGCGCTCTTATTTGTTCATTGATCCAATATTGGACCGTCTGAACCTTAACTTGTTTTCTGGAAATGCGCAAGGTTTTTAATTTTAAGAATAAATTTTGGTGGAGATGGCGGGAATTTCACTGCTCGCTCGCTACACTCGCTGCGCTTTAAAACCCATCGGTTTTAATATTTCCGCGAATCGGGAAAACCAAAGTTTTCCCGACCCCTTTCCTGTTCAATTTCGTGAACAACTCACTTTCCCGGTCTGCCACATAAAGCATCTGATGCTTTTAATTTTATTTTGGTGGAGATGGCGGGAATTGAACCCGCGTCTAGGGGTCTTCGACAAAACTGATCTACAAGTTTAGCCGAATTATTTTTTTAAAATGCAAAGTATAAATTCGGCAAAATCTTTGCACCCGAGTTCTGTGTTTTTTTCGGCAACTCCGCCAGAACGAAGAAGCTGCCTACCCTGGTTATGACACCGGGACCCGCCTACCAGGAATCGGCGGCCGATGTGTCGCTGCTATTTAAGCAACGGCAGGAGCAAAGTTTGGAACGCGGAAAGCGTTCGTGACTTTGTTAAATAAGTTTGCACTTATTGGTTTTTGCCAAAGTTTTACGAGATTACGGCAATACTCGACTTGCTCGCTTTGTAAAGAACTCCTATCGAGGCCTGTCATCCCCAAATAAAGGGTATTTGCCCCTGTTGTCTCTCGTCGCCTGCCTGCCGGTAGGCAGACTCGGAAAAAAGCGCTGGAGCTTTTTCCGCTCGCTATCCTCGGTAATAAAAATACCGCCTATTGCAGCATCGCGCTTCTTATTTTTCTGTCAACTTCTCTCTTTTTTATCGCCTCCCGTTTCTCATACTTTTTTTTGCCTCTTCCTATCCCGAACTCCAATTTTACTTTACTGCCTTTAGTATAAACTCGAAGCGGCACCAAAGTCAAGCCCTTTTGCTTGATTTTGCCAATGAGAGACGATAATTCTTTTTTATGCAATAAAAGTTTTCTCGGACGGCTTTGTTCGTAGCCAAAAATTTTGCCAGCCATCTTGTAAGGCGGAACCGTCGAATTGGTAAGCCATGCTTCGCTGCCTTTCATGGTTACAAAAGCCCCGGCCAAAGAAATATGGCCGGTTTTTATTGATTTGACTTCCTGACCGGTTAAAACAACCCCCGCTTCAAAAGTTTCAAGAATCTCATAATCAAAATAAGCCCTTTTGTTTGTAGAAATAACTGGCATAGCGCTTCTATTATAGAATAATCGCCTTCTCTTAGCAACCCTGCCGCCTAAAATAAAAAACTTGATGTCCTCTCTATTTTATGCTATTATTCAGTTAACATTTAATTATTTTTAGCACTTTATGAACGAACAAAAACCGATGGCTTTTAACATCTCTACCCTGGCAATTGTCAAAGTAATCCTGACTATCCTGATTATATCCCTTGTTTATCTTATGCGCGACGTCCTGATGATTATTTTTGTCGCGCTATTTTTGGCGATTCTGCTTGATCCTTTGGCCGACCGATTTGAAAAAAGAAAAATACCGCGCGTCCTCGCCGTTCTTCTCGTTTACGTAATTTTAATTTCTTTTATCAGTTTAATCGTTGTTCTCATCATTCCTCCCATTACAACCCAATTCCAGCAATTAACCGATAAAATCCCGACCTATTGGGAAAAAGTCAAATCCTTAAGCTCGGAAGAATTTTTAACCAAATACGACTCGGGGGCACTGCAAAAAGGTTTTAAATCCATCGAAGAAAATTTGACCCAGGGTATTTTCACCGGCATCGGCGGAATTTTTGGAGGGATAGTTTCCTTCTTTCTGGTTTTAGTTCTGGCTCTTTACATGGTAGTTGAAGAAAAAGAACTCAAAGGTATCGCCAGATCGCTGATCCCGGCGCAATATCAGCCGTATTTATTTCAAACGGCAGGCAGGATTAAAGAGAAAATGGGCGCGTGGCTCAGGGGCCAGCTTATTCTTTGCTTCATAATCGGTCTCGGCGTCTTTATTGGTCTAACAGTTCTGGGTGTTGAATATGCCTTAGTTCTCGGCTTGATTGCCGGCTTGCTCGAAATGATCCCCTACGTCGGCCCATGGACGGCCGCCGCCCTGGCAATCTTCATCGCCCTCGGCCAGTCCCCCGCCCTGGCTTTGCTTGTCCTGATTTATTTTGTTGTCTTGCAGCAGGCGGAAAACAACTTACTTGTCCCGAAAGTCATGCAGAAAGCGGTTGGCCTAAATCCGATTATTTCAATCCTCGCGGTTATAACCGGCGCAAAACTTGCCGGCTTCATTGGGGTACTTTTTGCGATCCCGGTAGCAAGCGCTCTTTCGATCTTACTCCAGGATTTTTTCAAAAATAAAGAATAATAAAAAAATAAAGTATGCCTCGTCTCGACGATCAGCCATCATTCGATCCCTGGCTCCGGGAAAAAAGCGAGAAAGAAAAAATGAAGGAAGAAATCCGCGCCGGAGTAATGGGCGAGATGAAAAAAAAGAAAAGAAAAAAAACCATTGCCTGCTGTTCTCTCGGCGTAATTGCGGCTCTTTTATTTTTTGGCGCGATCTTCTCCCTGGTTGCGAAGAGCGGTCTTTTTGAAATTCCCGTTTTTTCAAAAATATTTACAAAAACGGCAGCTCCGCAAAGGGTTGTCAGCGTGACCAACGAAGAAATTGAAAATTTCGAAACCGGTATTTCTGAAAAATTGAAAACCCAGGTAGAGCCGAAAATAGAACCGGGTGCTACCGGCCAAAAAGTGGAAGTTTCCCTCAAATTCACCGAGAAAGAATTGACCGGGTTTCTAAGATCTATTGAATCTTCAAATGAGTCCCCTTTCCGAAACTCCCAGGTCGTTGTCACCCCGGAAGAAATAGAAATTTTTGGCGAAATAACCGCACCGAACAAAACTTATCTTACTGTTGCTTTCCGGCCGGAAATAAAAGACAACGAACTCGAAATTACCTTAAAAAAAATACGGCTAGGCACTCTCTCCCTGCCTACGTCTTGGGGAAATTTTTTGGTTGGAAAATTTTTGGATAAAGAATTACAATCCGCCCAAAACGCCATCCGCAAGGTGGGCAGACTGGAAAGCATTTCCCTTGGCCAGGGCGAATTGACGGCGCGCGGCCTGGTCGATGTCCTAATTTTTACCGAACAATAAAAATTTACAACAAATAATGCAGCTGCCAAACTTTAATCGTTTGATACCAGTCGTTTCTCCGCTCCTGATTTTTTCCGGATTGGAATTATTTTTTTTAAAACCACATTACGTTTATTTGATATCTTTTTTCCTGCTTCTCTTGGTTGGCGCGGCGACTTGGAAAATATTGGGCAAGGGACTGTCAACGGGAGGAGCCCGTTGGCTTTATCTCTTAACTCCGATAGCTCTTCTTTTGGGCGGAATTCTCTTTCTTCTATTTTTAGAACGGGCATGGGCAAAACATCTCCTGGCTCTTTCTCTCTCGTTTTTTTTAGGAATCTTCTGGGAGAACATTTTTGTCTATATATACCAGCATGAAAAATATCAAATCAATTCTTTGGAAAATATTTCAAATTACCTGAACCTGATTTCGATGTTTTTATTCAATTCCAGTCTTTTCGGTTTTTTTATTTTCCTGAATCTGCCGTTCTGGCAGCTTTCGCTCGTCGCTCTTGCCTTTACCTTCATCCTGACTTTCCAAACTATTTGGGTCAACAAAATCAAACCCAAAGCCGCCTGGCTGTCTATCGTTATAATTTGCCTGATAGTTTTTGAAATTTTTTGGGCTGTTTCTTTCCTGCCCACCGCTTTTTACGTTAACGGCCTCCTGATCGCCACTATTTTTTACCTTACAAATAATCTGATGCGCCTCCATCTTTTGGGTTCTCTAAACAAGAAAGTCGTCAGACGCTACCTCTTGCTCTGCGGAGCGGCTATTGCCCTGGTTTTAGGAACCGCAAAATGGATATAAATTTAAAAATATGACTAAAAATTCTTATCTTAAAATCATTATTCTTACCGTTATTTTCGGCCTTGGCGCGGGAATAGTCGGGCAACTTTTTGTAAATGCCTATCTTCTGACGCCGGAAGTTTTTGTCGGCGCGCCCGAGAGTAAGATAAATAAAAAGATAACGCAAAGCGAAGAAAACCAAAAAATAATTGAGGCCCACGACGCTGTCGCTCCGGCGGTTCTCGAAATATATCCCCAAAAAATCAATTTACCGACCGGTTCTCTGGGCCAAATCTATCTTCCGGGCGACCGAGCGGCGCTGGGGGTAAGCCTGACTTCCGATGGCTGGCTTGTAAGCTTTGGCCGGGCTCTTGCCGACTCTAAAAACCATTATGTGGTTATCACGGCGGACCGCCAAATCTTTCTTCCTAAACAAATAATTTTTGACGAAGCGACTGAGGTTGTTTTTATTAAAATAGAGGCGCAAAATCTTCCTATCCCAAAATTGGGAGCTTATGAAAATCTTTCCTTGGGAGAAAAAATAATTTTCCCTTTCGGCAAACAATCTCTTGCCGCGTCCGAAATTAAAGATCTGAATTACGAAAAAAGTAATGAGATAAAAGATCTATTCCGCTCCTCTGAAAAATTTTCTAAATCGCTGCTCTTCACGGATAAACTTGCCGCCAACGAAATTGGCGTACCGACTGTCAACTACGAAAGCGAAGTGATTGGCATCGTTTCCGACCCCGAAGGCAGGGCGATACCGACCGATTTCTGGCGGCCGGCATTTTTAGAGATTTTAAAAAATAATAAAATTTCACGAACGTATCTTGGCTTACGCTATCTCGATCTGGCCGAAACCTTTGGTCTCGCCGAAACAATCAGCCAGGGGAAGAGTTCCGGCGCCCTCCTTTGGAGCGACTTGACTCTCCAAATCCAGAGCGTGGCAAAAAATAGCCCGGCGGCAAAAACCGGTTTAAAAAATGGCGACATTATCATAAAAATAAATTCCGAAGAAATCACGGCTAAAAACGACCTCGCGGAAATTATCCAGGATTATAACCCCGGCGACGAAATAAATGTTACTTTTTTACGGAATGGAAAAGAGGAAACCGCCAAAGTCGTTCTCGGAGAAAAATTGTAATAACTCTAGAAAAGCGATATAATAAATCCGGAATATAAATATAAATATTATGCCAATCAGTTATCTCAAAATCCTAAAAATAGAGTGGCGGACGATTTTTTTGATTACCGCCGGAGCTATTGCCCTGAGTCTAATTTTTAGTCTTATCCAGCCGTTCCAGTACAGCGCGAAAACCAGAATCCTTGTTATCCCGGCCTCGGGCGGCATGGATGCCTACAGCGCCTTGAAATCGGCAGAAGCTATCGGCGAAAATATTTCCCAAATAATTTACACCACTTCTTTTTTTGATAAGGTTATCCAAGAAGGAAAAAATATTCAAAACGTCTGGAGCACCGACGAAATCAAGAAAAGAAAACAGTGGCAGGAAACGGCAAAAACCGAAGTGATCTACGGAACGGGCATGGTTGATATCACCGTCTACCACAAAGACAAAGAACAAGCCTCGCTTATTGCCTCGACAATCGCGGACGTGCTAAGCAAGGAAGGCCGCAATTATTTCGGCATGCCCGGCCTCCAGATTACCATGGTTTCCTCCCCTCTTCTTTCCCGCTATCCGGTAAAACCGAATCTCCTCTTGAACACCTTAATGGGATTTCTCCTGGGCCTCTTGGGCGGCATTACTTTTACAATTTTGACTTACCATCCGGCTATGCAAGAAGCTGTTCCGAGAAAACCCGTCCACCTCGCCGAACCGAAAACTCATTTTCGGCCGGAGGAAAGGGAGCAAAGAAAAGTGGCCGAGGAACGGAAGGAGCGGGAAATAGTCAGCATGTATAACCATTTTGACAAAAAATAAAAAGAAAAAATTCCCGGCCTCTTTTCACTAATATTCACTGCCACACCTTTTTCCGGACAATAAAATTATAAAAAATAAAAGTCTGTCATGGCCTCTTGACAGATTTTTTGTTTTATGGTATAGTTACCTGTTAAACGATAAAAAAAGCACATTCCAAAAATAAGGCAAATCGTATTTTTCCGCTTAAATAAGGCCTAGAAAGATATAATCTCAAAGCTGTTTGGCTTGGTCAAATCAGGTGCTTGGCTTAAACTGAGAAGCCAATTTCACCATCGTTCTTTTGAAACCAAACATTCCCAAGCCAAACGACTTTGTGGTTTTATCCTCTCCCTTTTTGGAAAGGGAGTGGCGCGAAGCGCCGAGGGATTTTCGCCGCAGACCACAGTTTAAGAAAAAATAGTCATAAAGGAGTTGAATCACCGATAAGGTTGTATCACGCTCGTCTTAAACTGCGGTTTGCTGCAAAAGTAAGTTCATTGACAACCGCCTCTGGCGGAAAATAAACTAGCAGGTCTGAGCTCTCCGCCGATGAGGCGGATTGATGCTTGCCTGAGAAGATAGGGTCACTAACTCCCCTCTTTCCAGGCGTAGGCCTGTTGGTAGTGATCCTCTTCGGCATGGGTGCCGTTGAGGGTTCAAGTTTTGAAACGAACGTACGCAACAACGGAGGAGAAGATGAAGAAGTTCCAGACGTTCGTCGTGTCGGTCGCCATGTTCATGGCGCCGACGCTGGCCGCGGCTCAGGGAGTCGCGGCCGACCGGCTCGTTTGCGGGCCGGACCAGACGCAGGTGTGCACCACCCCCGATGCCGAGGGCAACGGGTTCTCGGTGCTCACCGACGCGCGCGCCCGCGCCCGGACCGACTGCGATGTTTCGCAGCCCCGAGGCGTGGCCCTGCGCTGCGTGCCGGACGCCGACGTGCTGACCGCCGAACAGGCGGCCTGCACCCAACTCGGCGAACCCTGGCGCTGGAGCACGCGCCACGAGCGCTGCTACCAGCATGTCGATCCGCCACGAGGCGGCGACTCCGGGAGCGGCAGCGACGGCGGATGCAGCGGGTCTTCGACCTGCGGCTCCGGAGTTGCTGTCGCGGTGCCCCGATGCACCGAAACGGATCGTACGCGGCTTGCCGCGGAACTCGACCGGATCTGGGAAGCCAGGACGGTCGTCGAGAACTTCGATCCTCTCCAGGAGCGGGCAACCGAGGTTTACGGTGTCCTCGTCGAGTGCGACGACGGCACCGCCGAATCCCGACGGCTGATCGAGCTCGCGGCCAACATGGTCGCCTCGCTCGATGAGTCCGATCCCGCTTCCCCACCCCCGCCTCACGACTACCACGACGAGTTCGACCTGGTGCATGATCACCTCGACCGGCTCGATCTGGAAGGTACGGAGGCGGAAGAGAACTGGTGCACCGACACCGACGCTGGTCGGTTCGTGTGCATCGCCCTTCCCATCATCCTGGGCGTTGGCGCCATCGTGGTTGGTGGCGTCTGCGGTGCGGGCCTCTGCGAAGAGGACCCGGGACTCCCGGACCACATCTTCTACCAGTAACGTCAGCCCGGCTCGCCCCGACGGAAGTCGGGGCGGCCACAGATCTTTCCACCCCGCGCGGCGGGGTGCGAGAGGAAGGAGTGTCCGATGAAGAAGAACATCATGATCGTGACCGTGACCGTGCTCTGCGCCATGTGCGCGACGATGTCCGCCGGCTGCGGCGACGAGGGAGACGACGGCGTCATCCGCACGCTCTGCGTGCCGGGGACCAATCCGATCCCCAACGACTTCGACTGCGATCGCGTCGAGAACGCGATCGACAACTGTCCCCAGGTCGCCAACCCCATCGTGGGTGGCACTGGGCAGCTCGACCGCGATCGCGACGGTGTGGGCGACGTCTGCGACGTCTGCCCGGACCAGTTCGCCCTCCAGCCCTTCCCCGGCGCAACGCCGGGAACGGTCGAGTGGAACGGCTGCCCGCCCAGCGCGGCGGACGCCGGCACGGACGGCGACGGCGGTGCCTGCGTGCAGGCTGAGTGCGACTACTCCTGCCTGCGTTCCGGCCACACCGGCGGAACCTGCGCGACGGGCGCTTGCGAATGCATCGGCGGTGCCGATGCGAACGCGGACGCCGACGCCGCGACGTGTGTCCCGGCAACCTGCGACTACGACTGCCTCGCGGCAGGACGTGGCCGCGGAATTTGCCGGGCCGACGAGTGCGGCTGCGAACGTCTGGCTCCCGGCGCGGATGCCGACGCGGACGCCGATGCGGATGCCGACGCGGACGCCGATGCGGATGCCGACGCGGACGCCGATGCGGATGCCGACGCGGACGTCACGGATGTGACGGACGTGACGGACGTGCCCGTCGGGCCGACCGTCACGCTCCGGGTCGAAACGCCGGCGGCCGCCGAACCCCACCTCTTCCATGGCGGGACTCTGAACGCCGAGGGCGACTACGGCCCGACGCCGTTCGAGCTGGTCCTTTCGCGGACCGACGCCTGCTACTGGGGAGTCGAGATCGCGGTGCGCGTCGCGGCTTCGATCAACGCGACGATGCCGTGGTACGGGTGTGACACCGGCGCTCCGAGTCTCTCCACCGCTACGGTGCGAGTGGACGGCGCGGTCGTCACCCCGGCTCACGTGTATCACGCGTGGTCCTGCCGTGGCGGAGGGGAGGGCAACCTCCTCGTCTCCCGCACCCAACTCGGCTGTCCGTAGCCGACCAACAACTTACTCGCCAGTCCCTTGTTCTGACTTCGGTCGGAACAACGGCGGGTAAGTCCCACCAACCACAGTTTGTCGCCTAGGGCGGCGACGAACTGCTTCGCTTGAGGCCAGTTTTCCTTCGGGAACTCTGGCCTCATTTTTTTATTTTAAAAAGTAATTTTATTTATCGTCCCCCGTTTAAACTTTACCGCCCCAAAAGTAACAGGGCTGGTTTTCGGCATTTTTGTTCTTAAACCTTGACAAAAATGTCTTTTACCTATATATTATAATGTCGGCTCTTTGAACAACCCTTGCCGCAAGGCGAGGTTAAAATACGAGAGAAACCGAAAAGTTTAAACGCCATCACAAGGAGGGAAATTGAGATGGCCACGGCAACAAGCGGAACGGGCGCCCGCCGGACGGGCAGCCGCCAGTTGGGGCTTCACCATCCCGAGACGGGCGAACTCATCGCCGGACGCTACAAGGTTCTGAACAAGATCGGCCAGGGCGGCATGGGCGACGTCTACCTGGGCTTTGATATGAGAACCAACGCCCACGTTGCCATCAAGGTTCTCCACGAGGAGCTGGCTATCCAGCCGGACCTCGTGCAGCGCTTCCGCACCGAAGCGGTTGTCATCAACCGGATCGGCAGCGACGGAATCGCGAGCATCCTGGATTGCAGTCAGGAAAACGACACGCTGAAATTCATCGTTCTTGAATACCTGCAGGGACCGACTCTGCACCAGGTGCTTGGCGAACCGCCGAGACCGCTGCACATGCAGCGCATCCGGCGGATCACCTTGCAGATCCTGAACATCCTGGCGGCAGCGCATGAACAGGGCGTCATCCACCGCGACCTGAAACCCGAGAACGTCTTCGTTCTCCGGCGCGGGCCGCGTGATGACGATGTCGTGAAAATCATCGACTGGGGCATTGCCAAGTTCATGCCGAGCATGGCGCCGGCCGGGCAGCCCGGCCTGACGCAGGTCGGCTTGGTCATCGGCACGCCCTACTACATGTCGCCCGAGCAGTGCAAGGCTTCCGGCCTTGACCAGCGGACCGACATCTACGCCGCCGGGATCATGCTCTACGAGATGGCGACGGGCAGGCTGCCCTTTGGCGGCGCCTCGAACGTCGAGATCATGAGCGCCCATCTCCAGCAAACCCCCGAACGGCCATCGAACCTGAACGGCGAAATCACGCCGGCCCTCGAAGAAGTGATCGACCGGGCACTGCAGAAGCGCCCCGAACATCGCTTCCAGACGGCCGCCGACTTCGCCGACGCTCTGGAAGAAGCAATCCCCGAAGACCGCAAATTCTACCGCGGCAATCGGGCTTCTTCCCCGGTCACTCCGCTGGCCTCGCCTTTGGTCGAGGCTCCGCCAGCCGAAGCGGCAGCGGCTCCGGAAGCGGCGCCATCGCCGCGTCTCTTGCCCGTAGAGCCGAGGGTCTCAAGAGATCCTCCGCCCGACGCTTCGGCTACGCCAACCAATCTGCTCAAAGCCGCCGGGGAACCGGCCGCGAAGGACATTGGCCTGGCCAAGACCATCACTCCGACCGATCTCGACCGTGAGGCAGGGATCCTGGCCGAAGCGATTGCGGCTGCGACTGAAGAAGCCGCACCGGCCGAACCGGAAGCTGCCAAAGAAGCTCTTCCCCCGGCCGCGATCTCCACCCCGGACATCACGCTGCCTCCGATCGGGGGCGCCTCTCCGGAAACCAGAACTGGTGGCAGGCAGGTGCCGTTTGACGCGGCAGTTGCCTATGCCAAGCAGTGCGGCGTCTGGATCGGCAAAATCCCCCGGCGGACGCAAATCTTCATCCTCGCCGCGGCCGTCGCTACGGCTCTCGTTGCCGCAGTCATCACGACAGCGGCGCGCGGCTGCCATAGTTCTAACACTGCGGCAGACGCCGGCCGGATCACGGAAACCACGGTTGCCGAAACCGAGACGGAAATCTTTGTTCCGCAGACCAAGCAGCCCGACGTTCCCGCAATCCGAGTGCCGGTTCCCGTATTTCTGGAAGTTCCTCCGGCCGACGCGACAGCCGAAACGGCAGATGAGGCAACGACTGCAGAGCCGGCCGAACAGGTTGACTACGCGGCCGAGGTCTCGACGCCGGACGTTCCGGAAATTCTGCCTGAGACGGCTCCCGTCGCACCGCCGGACGGCTACGAGGAGCTGCTTGCAAGAGCCCAAGCCGCCAGAAATTGGCGAACGGCTGTTGCAAAACTCGAGGAGGCAACCAGGCTCTGGCCGGAAGGACCAGGGGCCTGGGAAGCATTGGGCGATATCCTTGTTACCCAGCGCGGTCAGACCGAGCGGGCGAGGAACGCCTACGCACGGTGTCTTGAACTTCTGCCGCCGAGCGCGCTCTCAAGGCGCGCCGTGGTGGAAGGCAAGCTCCGAGGCCTCCACTGACGAAACGGGCGGACACAAAACGCGATTCAATTCGCGTGAGTGTCCGCCCTCTTTTTTTTAACTGGCCTGAAATTTTAAAGCTTTGCCGCAAAAATTTCATTGGCAGCTAATAACCCCGCACCTCCGCCTCAGACGGATGGTGCTGAGGTTTCCACGATATTAAATCTACTTGACAAAAATTTTGTTTTGTGGTTAGATGAAGGGTGCTCAAGGTGAGCCAAGAGAGGCAAGGGGTCTCTCTTCAAAGGAGGAAACGATGAAACTTTTCACGGCGATCTTCGTCATCGCGGGGCTTTTCGGCGCGAACGCCATGGCCCAGACCGACCCGGACGATCCGAACCAGCTCGTCAGCGCCGCGGCGCCCGACCCGATCGACCAGATGTCGATCGACGAGTGCCGCAACAACCTCCACCAGTGCCTGGCCGAAGCCTCGGCTCAGGCGGAGAACAGCACGGCGCTTCTCACCGAGCTTGCCGAACGCATGGGCTTCGCTTCAGCCGACGAGATGCTCGCCTCCGACTGCCATTCGCGCCGGGGAACCTGGAGCAACGGTGAATGCCTCTGCGCTTCGCCGAACTCCTGGTACACGGCGGAAACCGAAGAGTGCTGCGTGGAGAACACGCGGGCCTACGAGCGTCGGCAGGACTCCTGCCTCGACTCGGACGGATCCTACTCGTGCCGCGGCGGCTGCCGCTGCCCGATGGGCACTCAGCTCTTGGACGGCCGTTGCGTCGGCGACGCGACGACTCGCGAGGAGATCACCGAACTGCGGATCATCCGGGACGAACGTGTTCCCGCCCTCGAAGCCGAAATCGCCCGTCTCCAGGCCGAGCTCGACCGAGCCCGCGCCCAAGGCGATACCCAGGCCGAACGCATTGCGGCGCTCGAGTCCGAACTCGCGGCCGTCCGCAATCAGCTGGACCTGCTTCGCGACATGCTCGCGGCTCAGGGAATCGCGGCTCCTCCCGAACCGCCGCCCGTTCCGCCTGCGGTGCCTTTGACTCCGCCGGCTCCCTTTCCGGGAACTCCCGGAGCGGTCATTGATGCGGTCGGGCCCCCAGCTCCGAATCCGGTGATTCCGCCCCCGGCCGAAGGTGAGGAAACCGACGAGACCTGGTGCGAAGCCAACCCCGGTTGGTGCACCCTGGTCGTCATCGGTTCAGGCGTAGCGGCTGCCGGCCTCGGGCTCGGCATCTGCGCGGCTGCCGGCTGCTTCGACGAGGAGCCGCACGACAGAATCTACTACTGATTCCTCGGGTTCTCCCCCCCACCCGAGGACGGGCCGACGATCCAGAGACATTCCGTCTCGGACGTCGGCCCTCTTTTTTATTAACTGGCCCGAAATTTTCAAGGCTTTGCCGCGAAAAATTTCGTTGGCAGTTATTAACCCCGTATTAACCCCGTTAGAAGTAAGGGTTTATTGACTAACTAAAGGGGTAATTAGTAAAACATTCATTGCTCCGCCGAGCAGGTTGATTTTCTAAAACTTCTAATGGGGTAACCCCAATCTGCGGAATAAATGCTGGGATTTATCCACTATCGCTTAGGCTTGTCAGCCGCCCTTGACAAAAATCTCAAAATATGGTATATTTAAATGTCCGTTAATTTAATGGATTTTCGTCTTTATCAAGCCGAAATTGGGTTTTAGAGTAGTTTGGTTTGGGACCTGGGTTGCCTCCTCCTCAACCTCTTGGTTTCCAAATCAAACTACTCGAGGACCCAAACACCAGACAATGGTCAATGGTCCAAGCAGCCCGTGGAATGTCCCGGGTTGAAGGATTTGCAACTGTTCACAACCGAAAGAAAGGAAAGAGAGGCACAAAATGGCGGAACAGGAACGGGAGAAGGAGCCGAGGAAGGTCATCGTCTTCGGACTGACCTTCGCCGTGGTGCTCGCCGAAGGCGAGAACATGGACGCGCTCAGCGACGACGAACTGAAGGCGCGCCTCAAGAAGCCGCTCCGAGAGATCTTCTCGCCGGCGGTCGGTGGCGATGACAAGATCGTCAAGATCGACGTCAACCGCGACAAGTCGCGGGAGAGGCACCCGTACTCCTTCGTGGAGTTCACGGACGAGGCCTCGGCGGCCGCGGCCATCGCCGCGGTTTCGGGGAAGAAGTTCCCCGAGCTCGGGGGGAACGAGATCAAGGTGGAGATGGCCAACAAGCCCAAGACCCCCGAACCCAAGCCCGTCAAGGGCGAGCGGGGCGATCGCGGAGAGAAGGGCGACCCCGGCGCCAAGGGCGAGAAGGGCGATCCGGGTGCCAAGGGCGAAAAGGGCGATCCGGGTGCCAAGGGCATCCAGGGTTTGCCCGGCGAGAAGGGCGAGAAGGGCGATCCGGGTGCCAAGGGCATCCAGGGTTTGCCCGGCGAGAAGGGCGAGAAGGGCGATCCGGGCAGGCCCGGCACCCCGGCGGCGAAGAGACCGCTCGTGCTCGCGCTCATCGTCGCGCTCCTCGCGCTCGCGCTCGTGATCGTCCACTGGACGTGCGCGGCGCACGGCGAGGACGAGGCGGCGCGGCACGCGGCGGCCCAGGCCCAGACCACGGCCGACTTGGCCCAGTCGAACGGCAACTCGGCCTTCGACGCGGCCGGGAAAGCCGAGGACAAGGCCGAAGCGGCCCAGGACAGGGCGGCCACGGCACAGCAGACGGCCGAGGCGGCCCAGACAACGGCGGCGGCGGCGCAGCAGGCGACGGCCAACATGCCTGCCCAGATCGCGGCGGCGGTGAGCACGGCATTCGAACAGGCCGGCGCCCGCCAGCCCGAACCTCCGGCAGCCGAGCCCGAACCGACTCCGCCGGCGCCTGCCGCAACGGTAGCGCCCGCGGAACGGATGACCGGAGTCGTGATCGTCCGGAGCCGCTTCGACCAGATCGAGGTTCGCCTCGATGCTGTCGAGCGGCGACTGGACGCGGTTCGTGACGAGACCCACCAGCACTTCTGTGCCGGCGCCGGGCCGCACGATTCTACCCGCTGCGCGGCTACCCAGTAGCCAGCGGCGGCGGGACAGAGCAGCTGTCCCAACGGGGCGAGCAACGTAAGGCAATCATGCTAAACGTTGCTCCGCCCCACTTTTTTTATAAAAAAATCCGGTGCGATACGCACAGGATTTTAATTTTTTTTATTTTGCAAAATTTTAAACTCCGAATTCCTTTCTTAATTTGTCATATTCCACTTTCGCCGTCTGGTATTCCCTTTCCACCTCGGTTTCCGCCTTGAGTGAAGAGACTCCGACAAACCATTTGGTAAAAAATTTATTCTTCAAGGTTTGATATTCTTTCAAGCTTTTTTCCGCCCGGTCCATCCGGTATTTGGCTTTATCCAATTTTATTTTTTGCGCCTCGGACAAAACCGGCTTTTCGGCTGCCGTGTCTTCTGCCTCTGCACCGGCAACTGGCTTGATCCCAATAGCCGCTAACTTTTCTTCAATGGCCCTGCTTATCTGGCCCGACAATTGCGATAAAAACATCTTGACGCTTGGGTCGCGTAAAACGGCTTGGGCGGTTTGTAAAATTTGGTCGGCCATATAGAATTAATATGAATCTAAATACCGTATTTTTTTCTTTTTTCTTGCTCAAAAGATTTCGCCTGCAAATCGGCAGCATTATTGGCGACACTCTTGCGCTCTTCCTCGCTTCTCTTCCCCCAAACCGAGCTGTCCTTTAAGGTCTGCATTATTTTTTCAAAAACCTGCTCCCGCAATTTTTCCTTGCCCAATGCAATTTCCGCTTCAATCTTTCTTCTTTCTTCCGGTGTCCGTGCTTTTTCAATTTTTGGCGCAGCTGGTTTAATTTCAGGTTTGGCCGCGGCTTTTACTTCCGGCGCGGCTGGTTTTTTTATCTCAACTCTAGCCAGCGGTTCCTTTTTAACTTCCGGTTTCCTGATTTCAGATCTTTGTGGACCAGCCTGGACTTTTGCCGGCGCTTTCTTCGCCTCCGGCTTTTTCGGGAGAACAATTTCGTCTGACTCCCAATGGCCTATATAAAAATTTCCGCCGTATTTTCTCCGCTCATCCTCCCGCACATTTCGAGGCTCTTCCAAAAGCAGGTAGGCCTCTTCCCCGGACTTGAAACCCTCGGGTAAGCCACGCACTATTACTTTTTTTCCGCTCGGCGTATTTGTCCACCACCATCCTTCGGGAGCGCGGCTGACAATTGATCTTATCCGCCAAGGTTCACGCTCCAAAAATCTTTTCAGTTCCGTCCTGTCTCCGGGTTCAAAACCGGGAGATAGTCTGTTTATCAAATCACCTAAACCAATTCTTAGTTTTTCCTGGCCCATCGGCTGTAAAAACATACTTTTTCTTATCAGCTTTCCCTGCGGCAAATCTTTAAAAATTTTTGGATCTATCTCCCCTTGATTCAAGGCAACGAAAAATCCGTGCGTTTCCTGGTTATATCTTATAATCCCGTCGTATCCAAGATCCGCGGCTGCCCACTGGAATTCCATTCCCGCCTCTCCGGTTGTGTCTATTAAAAATTTCTTTCCGTCTTTGGCGCTGACTGAAAATCCGCGGCTGGCCAATTCTCTAACTTTTTTCTTAGTTTCGTCGACCATCGTTCTTCTCTCTTTGGCCCGATCAATAAATTTACCGGTTTTTCTGTCTTTAAAGTTTATTTCAAATTGTTTAAGCTCCTGTTCGGAGAGAATATCGGTCAATTCTTTTCCAGAAGCGGCAAATTTTAACAATCTATCCAAATTGGAAAATTTCAAAAAGCCAATCATCCGCCGGTCCGAAGTGTCAAAATATTTTCCTATTCCCGGAAAATTAAAATTGTCAGACCTCGTAACCCACCTTACAACTTTATCATAATTTTCTTCCTCCTTTTCATCTTTGAATTTCAATAAGCCCAATTCGGTAAAAACTTTATAAACAGTTTTAGTAGCGGAGGTGTCCCGGTCGGAAGGAGGACCATGATGGTCAAAAACGGTGGTTATTTCAACCTTCCGTTCGCCTGTTTTTGGATCAACCGTTTCTTCCGATTCCTGGACCAACCCGGCCATATTGCTGGAATCAACAGTAATTTGTCCCTGTTTTTTTTCGCCCGGGGTCAGATACCCAACCTTGCTTATATCGATTCCCGCTTTGCCAAAAAGAGCAATGGCGCATTTGCCGTCCAAGTCGGAATACCGCCCTAAAACCATTTGGCCTTTTTCTTTGTCATAACCTAAAACGCCGTGAGTAAACAATTCCCGCACGGCTAAAAATTTCTTGGCTGCCTCGGCAACCAATTCCCGTTCGGCTTTTTCCTTGTCGCCGCCAAACTCGGCGATTTTTTTCTCACGATCTTCGCGGCTTATCGTATCGCGTAAAATTTGTTTGAAGGTGTCGATTTGCTCGTCGAGCATCTCTTCAAAAATCGTCTTACCCTCTTGGGTCGGGATATCTTTTATAAACTCCTCGCGGAAACCGAGTCCGCGCATTAACATTTCTTCAACTTCTTCCTGACTAAGCTTGTTTTCCGAAAAAGACTCCTTGCTCACTTTTATTCTTTCTTCTTCGGCAAGCTTTTGGTGGGCAGCTTTCGCTTCCTCGGAATAATTTTCAAAAAATCTTTCTAAATCTTTATCGGTAATTTTCTTATCATCATATTCAAGCAATATGGCTTCTCTCCATTCCTCCATGGAGAAAATATCCCCTCTTGTTTCCGGTACCCGCAGCGGTCCTTCCTTGCTGCTCAATCGCTCTCCAACCGCTTCGCGCAATATCTTCGTCCTCTCTTGCGACACCCCGTCTCTCTTCTCTAATTTAGCGCGGTCCAAGCGCCTTAGTCTAACCTTTGTCGCGGTTTTTATTTTTTTAATTTCCTTGTCAATTTTTTTCTGCTCTATAGCTTCAGCTACCTCCTCAAAGGCCTGATATTCAGAATCGGACGGAAAGCTCTCCAGATAATCTCTGATGTTTGTATCTGTTATGCTACCAGAATCATATGCTATCCGCAAATCCGAATAAAGCGCAGCAATCCGCGCCTTTCTCTCCCTTTTTGCCTGCTCTATAAATTCCTTGCCAGCTTCTCCCAGCCCCTCCTCCCAAGTTCCCTTTTCGCCTTTCTCGCTTCTCACGGCAAGTTTTTTTGTCCGACGCTGTCTTCTTCTCTCCAAATCCGAATCTATCAGATGAGTAAACTCCCCTTCACCTGGTTTAGATTGTCCTCTCTTCGGCATATAGTTTAAATTAATGGCGGGTCCGAAGGGATTTGTCACCCTACGGGTGATCCCCCGCAGGGGGAAACCCTATCCTCTCTCCACTTTTTATTATTCTCGATCCGATAAATTTTTGTCAAAACGGGTCCGAAGGGATTTGAACCCTCGATCTTCTCCGTGACAGGGAGACGTGTTGGACCGGGCTACACCACGGACCCATATTTCAAATTCTTGTTCTATTTTATCAGGGAAAAATAATATTGTCAATCCCGTTCCGTATAAAAAAACGACCCCGGCGGCGGAGAGTTTTGCTCTCCTCGCGCGGGGTCAGGCAGCTAAACTGCCATGCGCCTGTTACCAGGGCATTTTGGCCTTATCGGCCATTATGACTTGACTCTGATTTTCCGCCCCTGTCTAGGCGGCGCACCGACGGGGGTGGCGGTAGACGTACCGGTTCCGATCCCGGGAAACCGGAGGCAGCGGCTTCACGTCGGCCCGGCAGCCGCGGTTCACGGCTCTCTCCACGAGCCGGAAGGCCCGCTGCTGGCGCCAAACAACGTACTCCTTGACGCTCCCGTTCTCGTCCCGTACCGTCACCTTCCACCTCGGTCTTGACATCCTTCCCCTGCTCCTTCCCCGGCCTTCCTTCGGCCGCCCTGGCCTCGTCCCCTCGGAACGGGCCAAACAAAAAAGACCACTATTTATCCTAAATAAAGCAGCGGTCTTTGTCAATTATTTTATCCTGTTTATTTTTTTTCTTTTTTCTCGGCCTCAAGAACTCTCAGGGTGGTTTTCAAAACCGAGTCTGGATTCAGGGAAATACTGTCGATTCCGCACTTAACCAAAAATTCCGCGAAATCCGGGAAATCCGAAGGAGCCTGCCCGCAAATCCCTACTTTTCTCTTATTTTTTTTGGCTACCTTGATGACCTCGCATATCATTTTTTTTACCGCTTCATTTCTTTCATCAAAGAGATGGCTGACGAGCCCCGAGTCCCGGTCAACCCCTAATACTAGCTGGGTTAAATCGTTAGATCCGATGCTGAACCCGTCAAAAATTTTTGAAAATTCCTCTGCCATAATTACATTGGAAGGAATTTCTACCATCATATATATTTCAAGGGGTTTCAGCGCTCCCCCTCCTGCTCCGGCGATTTTTCCCAGGCCGCTGAATTTTACCATCCGGGTGACTTTTTCTCCTTCAGCGACTGTCCTGCAGAAAGGGACCATAACAATAAAATTATCCAAACCAAACTCACCGCGGACTTTTCTCAGAGCTTCAAGTTCGAGCAAAAAAGCCGGCTCGTATTTTTTGTCATAATAGCGGGAAGCCCCGCGCCAACCGAGCATTGGATTGGCCTCTTTGGGCTCAAAGCCTTCTCCACCGACCAAACCGGCGTACTCGTTTGATTTGAAGTCCGAAAAACGGACAATAACCGGTTTAGGATAAAAAGCGGCGGCGATTCTTCCCACTCCTTCGGCCAATTTGTCGACAAAAAATTTCTTCTTATCCTTATATTCAAAAGTCAACGCTTTAATTTTATTTTTGGTCTTGACATCCAATTTTTTCGAACCGAGCAGGGCTAGCGGATGAATTTTAATATAATTTGAAATAATAAACTCTTCGCGGGCCAAGCCGACGCCGTCGTTCGGAATACAGGCCGATTCAAAAGCCTGGGACGGCTCTCCGACATTCATCATAATTTTGGTGTGCGGCCTTTTTATTTTCGCCAAATCGATTTTTTTTATTTTTACCGGCAGAAGCCCCCGGTAAATCCTGCCCTCCTCCCCTTCGGCGCAGCTTGCGGTAACACCCTGGCCATTCTTCAAAATTTCCCTGGCGCGGACAACCCCGACTATACAAGGTATGCCTAACTCTCTTGAAACAATAGCCGCGTGGCAAGTTCTGCCTCCCGATTCGGTAATGATCGCGCTGGCTTTTTTCATAATCGGAACCCAGTCGGGATCGGTCATCTTCGCCACCAGCACCTCCCCCTCCCGGAAATGATCTATCTCCTTTATACTTTCTAAAATTCTCACCCAGCCTTTGCCAATCTTTGTTCCGATCGCCGTTCCTCTTAGTACAACTTCTCCTTTTCTTTCCAAGATATATTCTTCCAAAATTTTCCCATTCTTTTCCGCATGGACTGTTTCCGGCCGGGCCTGAACAATATATAATTTTTTTTCATTTCCGTCTTTGGCCCACTCTATATCCATTGGCTTTTTATAATGTTTCTCTATCAAAACCGCCCAACGGGCTAGCTGCATAACTTCCTTATCATCCAGGGAATATTTTAGCTGCTCATGGCGCTTTGTTTGCAAATTAATAGTCGAGGCCCTGTTCTTGGTGTAAATTAATCTTAATTTTTTAGTACCCAATTCTTTGCCGACCAATGGCCTGAATCCGCGCATCAGAGTCGGTTTAAAAACATAAAATTGATCGGGGACAACTCTTCCTTTGACTACATTTTCCCCCAAACCCCACGAACCGCTTATTGAAACTACGTCGCGAAAACCGGTTTCGGTATCAAGGGTGAACATAACTCCGGAGGAAGCGCGGTCTGAGCGGACCATTCTTTGTACTCCGACCGAAACGCTTATCTTCGAATGATCGAAACCCTGATCAAAAGAATACGCCAAGGCGCGGTTGGTATAGAGCGAAGCAAAACATTTTTTTACTTTTTCTAAAAGATTTATGCCGCGTACGTTCAGGAAGCTTTCGAGCTGACCGGCAAAAGAAGCCATAGGCAAGTCTTCGGCGGTTGCCGAAGAACGAACGGCCATATCCGGCCCTCCGTCCCGAGATAATTTTTTATAGGCCTGCACAATTTCGCCCGCAACGGCTGGGGGTAATTTAGCCGCCAGAACTAATCCTCTTACCTTAGCACCGATTGATTCGAGATCTCTGATATTAGATGGATCAACGTTTCTGAGCAAATCTTCTATTTCTTTTTCCAAATTATTGAATTTTAAAAACTGCCTGAAGGCATAAGCAGTAATAGCAAAACCATTCGGGACATTCATTCCTTTCTTGGTTAAATTACGGTACATTTCTCCCAGCGAAGCGTTTTTCCCGCCGACCAAACCAACATCCCCGATGCCAAGTTCGCCAAACCAAAGAATAAATTTTTTGTTTCCAGCCATATTATTAAACTTCTTTTATTTCAATCAAATTAATATTACCGGCGCGGCCGACCGGCTCTCCGGCAATAATAATTATCTTTTCTCCGCTCCCGACCAATTTATTCTTTTTTATATAACCCAAAGACCTGTCAACCAGTTCCTCAACCGAATGGCATGGCGGGAGAACAAACGGAACAACTCCCCAGGAAAGAGTGAGCTGCTGCTGCACCCGCTCGCTGTCGGTTGTAACAAGTATCGGGAGTTCGGGGCGGTACCGGCAAACAATTCTTCCCGAGTAACCGGAAAGCGAAGCGGCTAAAATTGCCTTTGCCTCGACAGTTCTCGCTAAAATATTCGCGACTCGGCTTACTGCCTCGTCAACCGGTTTTATCTTTTTCATTATCGCCTCCATTACCAAATCGTCGTAAGCGGAATTCTCCGTTTCCCTGACTATTTTAGTCATTGTTTCTACCGCCTCAGCCGGGTAAAGACCACTGGCGGTTTCGCCGGAAAGCATAATGGCGTCTGTATGGTCTATGACGGCATTGGCGACATCGGAAACTTCGGCTCTTGTCGGCCGCGGTTTTCTGATCATCGAATCGAGCATTTGAGTTGCCACAATTACCGGTTTGGCTGCTTCAAGACACTTGTCAATAATTTTTTTCTGGAGCAACGGAACTTCTTCGGCCGGAGTTTCAATGCCAAGATCTCCCCTTGCGACCATAATCCCGTCAACCGCTTCAAGAATTTCATCAAAATTTTTGATTGCCTCGTGCTTTTCTATTTTAGCGATAATTTTAACCGGCACGTTTTTTTCCTTGCTCTTCTTATGCTCCAACCGGCGGATCAAATAGCGTAAATCATAAATTTCCGAAGCGCGCGAAACAAAAGAAAGAGCAACCCAATCGACGCCATGGCGGATCGCGAAATCCAAATCATCCCTGTCTTTTTCCGTGAGGGGAGGCAGACTGACCGAAATATCAGGCAAATTTATTCCCTTATGCGAAGTAAGTTGCCCGCCGACTATGACTTCACACATAATATCCTTGCCGGAAATTTTCAAAACCTTTAATTCAAGAAGTCCCTCGTCAAGCAAAATGCGCTTGCCGGGAGACAAATCTTTGTGCAGGCCGAGATAAGTTACGGTAATTTTATTTTTCGCGTTCTTCAAATTGGTTGTCAGGATAACCTGATCTTTGGGCGTCAATTTCACGCCAGCTCCCGGCAATTCCCCTACTCTGATGCGAGGCCCCTGCAAGTCGGCTATGATGCCGATTGGCTGACCTAAATCGCGGGAAAGCTTCCTTATGATTTTGATTATTTTCCCGTGCCAAGCGTGCGTGCCATGA
>Ga0315286_10001065_pt1 | contig 24421 bp, 27 predicted proteins | sample YL17G10_0_MG_FD_205038 | JGI IMG/M metagenome (GOLD analysis project Ga0315286, IMG submission 205038) | Sediment microbial communities from Yellowstone Lake, YNP, Wyoming, USA - YL17G10_0 | ecosystem: Environmental > Aquatic > Freshwater > Lake > Sediment | place: USA: Wyoming | collected...
ATATTCTGGAAGGCCAGAAGAAGCATTGGAATTCTAATGAGCAAAAAACATTAGTGAACTACGTCGTTTAGTCAGTCGCTAGACGCCACGCGGTCGAGCCAAGAGGCGAGACCCGTGGTAGTTCACGATGAGGGTGATGTGGCGTGTTCAAACTGTTTTCTTGCTTTTTTCTGGATGCTTTTATTTAAATAAAAGAATGAATGACAGCATAGAGTGTTAAAGAGTCCTAGAACCAGTCGTCGTAGAGCTCTTCCTCTAGCTCGTCTTCCTCGTCCTCTGATAAGAACTCCTTGTACTCAGTCTCGTTTTTCTTGGCCATCTACCATTTAGGAAAGATTTTTCTTTATAAATAATTTTCGCTTTGTAATGGCTTCAAGCTGCTTTAAATCTTTAATAAGCTTTTTAAATAACCTAGTGTTTTGCAAGCCGTACAACCAATTTAACCAGGTTATCCTGAGTTTTGAGGTGATAATATGCGTAAGACAATCATTATGGGCGGATTAGTCCTATTAAGTCTAGTATTATGTTCTTTAACCCTGTTCTCTGGCTGCAAGCCAGAAGCCCAGCCCAATGGCGAGTTCAACCCTTTATTCAACCAGACCATTAACCAGCAGATAGACAACCTTACTACGCCAATAGTAAAGCCTGCTTTCGAGGAGTTCTACTTCAACTATACTCAGAGGCCAGAAGCTAAGTACGAGATTGCGGAGGATGATGTCTTCACTTTGTCAATGGGTGATTTCAATAGCACTGAGATAAGCTTTTTTGGTGTGATGCTTGGCGATTCCTACGAAACAGTTATTGAAATGCTAGGCATCCCTGACCTGATATTCACTGCTGCAGACAGGAGCTATACCAACCTGGATTACAGGACTAAGATAGGCATAGGCAGCACCATCCCTGGCATAACCATCCACCTTGAGAACAACACAGTCACCAGGATTACTGTTAAGCCTTCATTCCAGAAATACCTCCACGGCAACACCAGCATAGGCACTACTAAGGAAATTATCTATTACCTTTTGGATGTGCCTGATTACCAGGACTTTGCCTCTAACCTGAAAGCATTCCATTATGTTGAGAAAGGAATGGACCTATATCTGGGAGCTGACAAGATTGCAAGGATTTCCTTTTTCATGCCAAAAGAGTTCAAGGGAGTGCAGTACAGGACTATCAATGCTGAGATTGCTCAAGGAATCTTCACGAACAGCACAGAAGCAGTGCTGGTGGAGTAAGCGGCAATAGTTAGAGATTGATGTGCTGTGAGCTGCAAGAATAAGTTTTATCAACAAAAGCAGAGCTTTTGAGCATGCAATGAAAGCATGCAACAAAAGCAGAGCTTTTGAGTATAAATGCTTTTAACAAAGCATTTATAAAACCTGTTTCTTATCCTTTTTTCTTATGATATGCCTAGGAATAGAGAGCACAGCGCACACCTTCGGAGTCAGCATTGTGAATGACAAGGATAAGAAGGTTCTTTCCAACGTCATCAATGCTTACAAGACTACCAAGGGAGGGCTTATCCCTGCAGAAGTAGCAGACCATCATGTGGAAGTTCTTGATGAAGCCCTTAACATGGCTTTTGAAAAAGCAGGCGTCAAGCCAGAGCAGGTTGACCTCATAGCATTCAGCCAGGGACCGGGCATTGGGCATTGCCTAAGGATTGGCGCAGGAGCTGCCAGAAGCCTTGCCCTTCTGCTAAAAAAGCCCCTTATTGGCGTTAATCATTGCATAGCACACCTAGAGATAGGAAGGTTCCTGACCAAGGCTAAGGACCCTGTGCTGCTTTATGTCTCTGGAGCCAACACCCAGGTAATTGCTTATGAAGCAGGCAAGTACAGGGTTTTTGGAGAGACACTTGACCTTGGAGTAGGCAATTTCCTTGACAGCTTTGCGCGTGAGTTTGAGCTAGGCTTTCCAGGAGGCCCAAAAATAGAGGAATACGCAAGGCAAGGCAAGAAGTACATCAAGCTGCCTTACAGCGTCAAGGGCATGGACATAAGCCTTGGAGGCTTGCAGACCAACCTAAGCCAGAAAATAAAGTCAAAACACTATCCTAAAGAAGACCTTTGCTATAGCCTGCAAGAGACTGTATTTGCAATGCTAGTCGAGGTGGCTGAGAGGGCAATGGCTCACACAGGCAAGACAGAGCTTCTCCTTGGAGGAGGGGTTGCTTGCAACAAGAGGTTGCAAGAGATGTGCAGGCTCATGTGCGAGGATAGGAGGGCTGAAAGTTTTGTGCTTGAGAACCAGTTCTTCATAGACAATGCAGCCATGATAGCGATTGCAGGGCTTGAGATGTACAAGTCAGGCATGAGCACCAAGGTAGAAGAGGCTGATATCAGGCCTTATGAGCGCACTGACGATGTAAATGTCAAGTGGCGCTAGATACTGTTTAGGCTAAAATCTTCCTTTAGTCTATTTCAAAATCAGGTATTTGGCAGCATCATTCCATAATTTGTAGGCAAAATTAGCTTCAGGTGATTCCTCTCCTTTTGATTTCCTCACTTCATAGTATCTTCTCTCGCAGTAGTGGCCAAGCTCAGTCTTGTCAGATACAGCACCTGCTTTGATGCTGCTAAGCACATCTGCCCTGGTCTTCAGATGGCTGGGAAGCTTTTTCTTGGAAGCCTCATAGAATGAGAGGCATCCTTCAAAGTTTTTCCTAAGCATGACTCCTTGGTAGTTTGTGCCAATCCCGGTGTATTTTTCTGCAATCTCCTCTTTTGAAGGTATGATGCTCCTGTAATCAGCTTTTATCCCTGCATGAGTTTTTTTGACAATATCTGAGAGGCTTTGGATTGCTTTTGTGCCAAACTCCTCTGTTGCCTCAGCTCCTTTCTTCAAGAGCTTTTCTACGCTTTCAATGTCAAGATAGCCTTCTTTTATGACTTCTTGCCTGAAGCGGTCGTACAGGCTTGCGCTTTTGTCTTTCGCTGCCTTTAGCCCTTTCTTTACAGCTTCTGCGCCTTTCTTTGCCTCATGGCTTGACATAAATCTTCTGGTTGCAGCTCCTATCTCATCAAGCGCAGCTGCGGCTTTGCCTATGCGGCCTTCTTTTTTCTCTATGTGATCGCTGACTGTGGCTGCTGCCTTGTATAATTTTTCTTTTCCTTTTGCAATTCCTTCTTCAGCCTTGTCCTTGAGCTCTTCAGCCTTTTCTTCAACCTTTCCCTTTAAATCGTCTATTTTGTCTGAGATTGACACGTGCATCACCCTTTCCTGTTGCTTAAATTCAGATTTTTTATGCGTAAAAACCTTTCTTATTCTCGAGGGAATACGCTTTGAGTTATAAAGATTTCGTGCAATATTTCACGCTTGAGGCTAGACAAAAGCCTCATTGTTCTTCTTCTTTATCAACACTTCTACTTGCAAGTCCTTCTCGTTATTGTAGAAAATTAAGCTGGCTTCATGGTATTTGCTGTTATGGTTCTCTGTGAGAACAAAGCTTTCCTCAAACAGCAATTCCTTTATCTTGTTCTTTAGATAGTTCTTGAGAAGTATGACATTCTTGACGTATTCATCATAGTCTTGTATTGCCTTGTTGATGGTGATGAATTCCTGCTTCATGATTCACTCAATTATGATTGTTCTTTATTAACCTGACGCCAAAGGGTGTCCAGTGCCCTGTAAAATTTTGTTGAAAAGACAAAGTTTTGAGTCGCAAAACAAGTTTGTTTTGCGAGAACGAAATATTTACGAGAAGGTCCAGTGGCAATTTAAAAAGAACTCGAATTATTTCTGGCTTGGGAACCTGTAGTTCCTTGGCACAACTGTGAGGCCGCCTTGCGAGAGGGTGAATCCTCTTTTCTTGTCCTTAACCCTATCAAGGCCTATGACTTCTCCTTTTGGCACATTGACTCCCCTGTCGATTATGGTCTTTTGCACTGTTGCTCCTTCACCTATGCTGGTGTAGCCTAGAAGTACAGAATCACTCACCTTTGCATCAGGCTGGATGGTCACATTGTATGAGATGACTGAGCGCTCTACTGTGCTCTTGTTGATTACTGAGCCGTTAGCCACGATTGAGTCGAGTGCGATTCCTCCCTTGGTTCCTTCGCTTATGTATTTTGCAGGATTGGATGATTCAATGAATGTCAATACGCCCCATTCGGGATTGTAGAGGTTTAGCCGGGGCTTTTCTTTCCTGAATTCCATGTTGGCTTCGTAGAACTGGTCAAGGTTTCCAATATCTCTCCAATACCCTCTCTCCTCAGGGCTCATGCCTTCAATGATGTTCTCCAGGAAATTATAGACAAATATCTTTTTTCCTTCCCTTAGCATTGCAGGGATAACATCAAACCCAAAGTCGTGTGTTGAGAAATTGTCCGGATGTTGCTGCACTGTCTCCTTGTCTCTTGCAGCTTCTTTTTTTGCATCCTTATTGAGCTCTTCTATCAGCACATCTGGCTGGAAAGCATAGTTGCCCATTGATGCCAGGCAGAATTCTTGGTTACTCGGCATGGGCGTTGGCTTTGCTGGCTTTTCCTCAAAGCCTACTAATTGCCAATTCTTGTCCACAACAAGCACCCCGTAGTTGTTTGCTGCAAGCTCTTTTCTCACTGGTATTGCAGCTATGGTCAGGTCTGCCTGATTGTCTGTGTGAAAGTCATTCATCTGGTTTATATCCATGAGATAGATGTGGTCTCCTCCAAAAACATTGACTAGCTTTGGCTTTTCCTCTGACACATACCTGAGGTTCTGGTGTATTGCATCTGCAGTGCCGTGGTACCATCTTTCTTCATGCCCGTGAGTAGGTTGCAGCATAGAGATGAATTCCCTCACTCCTGTGCCGAATTTAGGGTACCAGCCGTTCTTTAGGTGGCGGTGGAGTGAGAATGACTCATACTGGGCAAGGACGTAGATTTTCCTTATGCCTGAGTTGTAGAGGTTGCTAAGGACAAAGTCTATCACCCTATAATTAGCTCCGAATGGCACTGCGGGCTTGGCCCTGTCTTTTGTCAATGGGTAGAGCCTTTTGCCTTCTCCTCCTCCTAGCACAAATGCCAGGGTGTTATTTTTGGTCATTATAGTCGGTGCCCTGCAAGAAATTATAAATCTTTCGCTCTTGTCACCACTAAATGATGATTAACTGATGCTTTCTGCAAAACAAAACCTTTAAATATCAGCAATCTCAGAATTGATAATAGAACAATAAGCTCAACGGTGATTAGATGAAGACAAAGATGATATTCTTGATTGCGCTAGCGCTAGTACTTCCTGCATTAGTGATAGCCACAACCATCATGATTTCTAATAGGCCGATAGACAAGAATGACCCTGAGCTCTACTATGTGACAGGCAATGCCTTTGCAATCAAGAACGAGTATTGGCCTGCAGTTGAGCAGTACAAGAAAGCCCTCAACCTTGACCCCTCCCATGAAAGAGCACTGAACAACCTTGCCTTTGCCCTTAACAAGCTAGGGAAATATGCCAATTCAGCAGCCCAGCTTGAAAAGCTGATAGAAATAGCACCCCAGAACCCTAGCTATCATTATGATTACGCCATCAACCTTGCTCTTGAGATAAAAAAGACAGGCCGAGGCAAAATAGAGGATATTGAGAAGGCAATAGAAGAGTTCAAGAAGGCAGACAGCCTTGAGCCAGGGTTTAAGAGCGTTAAAGAGAACATAGAGTTCCTCGGTGGGCTGAAGAGCCAGTATTACTCTCAGAAAGTTTAATCGTCTAATCATCTCATCTAACCATCATTTCCTGCTGCAATAGCAATCTTTATAAGAACAAGTTCTCATTTCAATTGATTAAAGCTATTTAACACGATAAATTATCCGAGGGGTGGGTGAGTGAATAAGAAAACAATCATTCTGTTGGTGAGCTTGGCAGTTCTAGTATTATTTGCAGGCCTGGTATTTGGCACTGGCATCATAGTCAAGACTGATAACAAGGATTTCAAGAAAGACATAGAGTTCTACAGGGCTCTTGGAAACCATTTTTCAGAGCAAGGCAAATATGATGATGCCATAACTGCCTATGAGGCAGGACTGTTGCTTGGAGAGGATGAGAATATTCTCAATAACCTTGCAGTAATCTACCATGACCAAGGAAAATATTCTGAAGCCATAGCCGGGCTAAGAAAGCTCATCCTTATCGATGATAGCAATCCTAGCTACCACTATGACCTGGCAGTCAACTTAGTAGATAAGTTTCGGAACAGCAATGAGCAGAGCCTGAGCGACCTGGTTGAAGCCCTGAAAGAATACGAGCTGGTGGAGCAATTATCACCTGGCTATTCGCATGCTCAAGAGAACATTGCAGTCCTGAAACAAGTGCTTCAGATTTAGAGGATAAAAGTTTTCTGGTATCGTCGGAAATACTCCGAAAATTTATCATAGCATTATATAAAGCACCTCTTCAAGCAATCATGGAATAAAAATTTTAAGGGGGTGCTTGATGAAAAAAATTCTAGGAATAGTATTAGCTTGTTTGGTTGTTTGCTTGGTTGCGGCTTTAGTATCAACCTCTGTGTTTGCAACGACAGCGCAGAACAGTGCAGTGCTGAAAAATCCTTTCATGAGGCTATGGAATGCAATACATAGCCTGCAGGGGCAATTGAGCAGCATAAAGATGATATCTGGTCCAGAAGGGCCTGCAGGGCCTGCAGGGCCAGCAGGAGAGTGCGGATGCACTGCAGAAAATTCAGTGTCTCTTGCAGATTTCCAGGCTCTTGCAGCGAGAGTAGAGTCACTGGAAGGAAACAATATTCCAGATTGCATACTGGAATCTGACTGCGATGACAATGACCCATGCACAGATGAAGCCTGCGATGCATTGCTAGGATGCGTTTTCACTGATAATGGCTTGTGCACTCAGCCAGGAGACGGTTCAGGCACAGGAGGAACTGGCGGGGCAACTGGAGATATAATCATCACTGAAATCATGTACAACCCTGCTATAGTTTCAGATACTTATGGTGAATGGCTAGAGCTTTACAACACAGGAGACAGCGCAATAAACCTAAATGGCTGGAGCATGAAAGACCAAGGGACAGACCACTACACCTTTTCTGAAGACATCATAATCATGCCAGAAGAATATGTGCTCCTGTGCAAGAATACAGACATAAGCATCAATGGAGGCGCAGCATGTGATGCAGGCTACTCAAGCTTCACCCTTGGCAACACAGCTGACTCAATAATCTTAGCAAGCCCGGACGCAACAATAATTGACCAGGCCAGCTATGATGTATCAGTGGAGCCATGGAAAAGCCTTAACAATGCTGGCTACAGCCTGCAACTCGACCCTGCAAGCCACAGCTCAGCCTCAAATGACGATGGGACAAACTGGTGCAATGCTCTTGGCAGCTATGGATTAGGGGACTATGGCACTCCGGGAGCGATTAACAGCGATTGCAGCCTAAGCTGAGAAAGAAATTTCTTATTTTTTTCTTTTTTTCAACTTCTAGATGTTTCTACCTCACCGATTCCTATCGCTCTTCATTATGGCCTTTAGAATCTGTTCTTTGCCTTTCCAGTCAAGAGCCTCTTTGAGGACTTCGCTGATGTTTTCCACAGGTATCAGCTTTATCTTTTCAAGCCTTTTCTTGTCAATGACTATGTCTTGCATGTTGCTTTTTGGGACAATCACCTTCTTTATGCCAGTGTCAATGGCTGCTTCTACTTTTGAGCTAACCCCGCCCACAGGCAAGACTTCTCCACGCACGCTAAGGCTTCCAGTCATGGCAATCTCCTGCTTGATAGGTATCTTTTTCAGGGCAGAGATAATGCTTGTGGCAACAGCTATGCTTGCGCTGTCGCCTTCCACTCCCTCATATGTCTGCAAGAATTGGACATAGATATCATATTTGTTCTTTATGTCCTCGCCAAAGTACCTTTTCACAATCGCGCTGACATTAGTAACTGCTTCCTTGGCAATCTCTCCAAGCTTTCCAGTGGCAATGATGTTTTTCTCCTTTCCTCCTGGAGTTACCTCTGACTCAATAGGCAATATGATCCCAGAATAAGTGCTTCCGCTTCCAATCACAGCGAGGCCATTGACTCTTCCGACTCTTTTGCCGCTAGTGACTATGACATCATATTCTTTCTTTCGCTCAATGTACTTGTCAGCAATCTGCTCTTCAAGGCTTCTAGCAATCTTCTTTGCCTTTATGATATGCTCTTTTTCCACAATCTTAGCCCCTTCTTCAACAGCCAGATCGCCAGCAGCTCTCACAATGCCTCCAAGCTCCCTGAAGATAAGGCTTAAGTGGCCTTTCCTGTTAGCCCTTCTCTTTGCCTCTTCAACAATATAATCCACAGCTTCGCGCGTGAAATGAGGAATCTTCTTGTCCTTGGTCACTTCCTGGGCTACAAAGACTGCTATCTTGTGCCTGTTCTCAGGAGTGTCAGGCATGGTCTCTTTCATGTAGACCTCATAGCCATAGCCTCTAATCCTGCTTCTTAGTGCAGGGTGCATGTTCTTTACTGTTTCCATGTTGCCAGCAGCTACCAAAATGAAGTTACAAGGAACAGATTCAGTCCTTACCATGGCTCCAGCGCTCCTCTCGCTCTGGCCCGTGATGGAGTACTTGCCTTCTTGCAATGCAGTCAAGAGCTCTTGCTGGGTGTGAGGCTGTAAGGTGGCAATCTCATCGACAAATAATACTCCCATATTGGCCTTATGGATCATGCCAGCAACAATCCTTTCATGGGCTGGCGTGCCAAGCCCTCCGCTCTGGAAAGGGTCGTGGAGCACATCGCCAAGCAAGGCCCCTGCGTGGGCTCCTGTAGCATCCATGAAAGGAGCATGCTCTTTCTTGAAATTATCCACGACTAGCTTGGGGACTGCGTTCTGGCCGTTCTGAGGCATCATCCTCTTGCCAAGGGCAAAGACAAACATCAATCCTAGGAACATGAAAGACATCACAATCATGGAAGCAGAGAAGACAATGTCAGATATCTCCTTGGCTTCCCACATATTATAAAACCTGAAAGAGAAATACATCCCCATGGCTAGTAGCAAGAGGGAGACCGGGCTTATGTACCTAAATAACTTGGTGTTCTGTACCTTGGCCTTTGCAACCACTTCTCTTCCCTGGCTTCCAGGCACAGTCCTGATGAGAGGCATGTTCTCATCATTAGGATTGGGAAAAGCAAGTATGTCAACCAGTTTCTCCTTAGGCAATAGCTCTGCCAAGGCCATGCCAAGCATGCTCTTGCCAGTGCCTGGCTCTCCTATTAGCAGGACGTGTCGCCTCTGCTTGCTAGCCTTTCTTACAATCCTGACAGCATCTTCCTGGCCAATCACCTGGTCAACAATCTTGTTAGAAACCTTAATGTCAGCAGTAGTCTTGAATTTAAGCTCACTCACCATAATACTTACGAGAATAGGAATTGGTTTATAAAGATTACTCTAGATTATTCTGTATATTACGGATTACTCAGAATCAGTTGATTAGCGTATTATTCTTAAGCGAGACATAGTCATAAACTATTTTAGATACAGAGCTGATGACCCTGTCTGCCTCAATATTGCTGGATTCTCTGCTCATCAGGCAGATGATATAGGGCTTTTGGGGAACATAGACTATTCCGCAATCATGAAACTCTCCTATCTCAAAGTTGAACCCGACCTTGTGCGCAATAGGGATGCCTGTGGGGATGCCCGCAGGTATTTGCGTATTATACTTGGTCCTAAGCATCATGTTAAGGGCTAGCTCTGACATAGGCCTTCTCAAATAGCTCGAGATGTATAAAGACCTCAGTATATTGCCATAATCCTTTGGGGAGATTGTAGAGTCCTTGTTGATTGGCAAGCCGAGGGCCAGCAATGCCTCATCAAATGCTTCTTGGCCTACTGTTCTTGAAAGCGTGCGATAAGCTGTGTTGTCAGATTCTTCAATCATGCTTTCAAGCAGCTCTTTTACACTCACTTGCTCTCCCACGCCCTTTTTTGACAGCTCTCCCCAACTGGTGTCAATGTCTGCAGAAACTAGCTCAATCTTTTCTTCAAGAGAGAGGTCTCCTTTCTCTACTTTCTTGAGGCCTGCCACCATGAGCGGCACCTTCATCAGGCTTATTGGAAGAAAGCTATCCTTCTCATTGATACCAAGTCAGGCGCCAGTAGTGAGGTCTTCAAAATAAAATCCGAACTTTCCCTGTACGTTCTTGGTAAGCTCAGCCTGTATATTAGGCTTTAAATAGGTGTAGGAAACGCTATAGGTTCGCTGCTTTTGCAGGAATTCATCTACGCTAAGCCAGGCAACACTAGGAGAAATAAACTGAAAGCCCTTCCGGTCCTCACTGAACAAATCATTTCTTAGCTGATTGTTCTGGAGCAGGATCCTGGTGTTGTAGAAGGTCAACCCTATATTGATGAGCACACTTACTATGAGAAGTATGATAAGTAATGTGACGTTAATATGTTTGGCCTTTTTTAGCAGCTTCACTTTTCCAAATGAAAGAATATGATGATTTATAAATCTTGCTAAGGATTTTTCAGGGCAGCAAAAACAAAAATTTAAATACTCGAACACCAAAATATACTACCATGAAGATACAATATCTAATGCTCAGTGTGTTCGCGCTTTTCGGAGTTTTTCTTATGAGAGGAGGCGTCACTGGCTTTGCAGTTGCTGAGAACTGCATGGCAGGCGAGTGCCAGGAAATCAACCCTACACTCGCGGCTCCTGCAAACCTTAGCTTGGAGGAAAGCAATGCCTTGTCAACAATCGGGATAATGATGATAATCATTTCTGTTGCCATGGTGGCAGGCTATGCCAGCCAGAAGAAGAACCGCCTCAGCACAGATGGATTCGATTGAGATGGTTGGCTTAATGCCATGATTCCTCAATACATTTTTAAACTATTATCACTATTCTTTTATGCATGAGGCTTGGAGTGTTGTTCTCAGGAGGAAAGGATTCTACCTATGCGCTTTTCAAGACCATGCGCAAGGATGATGTGGTGTGCTTGATAACCATGGTTTCCAAGAATAAGGAAAGCTACATGTTCCATACTCCTAACATACACATTGTGGAGCTCCAGGCAAAGGCACTCGAATTGCCACTTCTGCAGCAAGAGACAGAGGGAAAGAAGGAAGAAGAGCTCAAGGACTTAAAAAAAGCTATTAAGAAAGCCAAGGAAAAATACGAGCTAGAGGGAATAGTGACCGGAGCCTTTGCTTCCAACTACCAGAAAGACAGGATTCAGGCCATTTGCGATGAGCTAAAGCTTGAGTGCATAAGCCCATTGTGGGGAGAAAGCCCAGAAGTGCTCTTTAGGGAGATGATAAATAATGACCTTAAGATAATATTATCAAGTGTAGCTGCGCTAGGGCTTGATGAGAGCTGGCTAGGAAGGGTGCTGACAGAAAAAGACGTCGACAAACTAGCCAAGCTGCATGAGAAAGTAGGCATACACATAGCCTTTGAGGGAGGAGAGGCAGAAAGCCTGGTGATACACGGGCCATTCTTCAAGAAGCAGATAAAGATAATCGAGGCAGAGAAGAAGATGGAAAGCGAGCACACAGGCGTATATAATATAATTAAGGCAGAGCTTGAGGATGTCAAAGCCAAGATTGATTCAGATATTGCCTAGCTGCTCTGCTATAGCTTTTCTAGTCACCAAGACACTATTTTTATGAAATTACCATTGATTCCCAATTGTTTGTGTTTCTCAATCTTGCTGGCAAAGCCAGGATAGGCGTCTCCAAGCTGCTTGATTGTTCCATCAGAGTCAAGGAATTTAGGATTGATGAACCTCACCTTGTTCTTATCCCAGAAGTCATAGTTTTTCTTGTCTTGCCTTATCTTGAGCTTCGGGTTTAGCATCTCAAGCTTTGCCTTAATATCAGGATTTCCTGGCTGCTTAAGCTTATCATATACGAAATCATCATCTTCAAACAAGTCCTTTTTTGTAATCACTTTCTTGTCCAAAGCAATCCTTAATGCATCTGCAAGCAGCCTATAAGATGTGATTTCCATAGGATGCGACCACACATGCCTATCCATCCATAGGTAATCATTGCCAAACTTCCTGGCAATTGATTTTTTCTTGAGCACTATCTCATTGTTTTTCACTACAAAACTGGCAACATAAGTGTTGATTTTTTTCTTGAATCCAAAATAAGCTGTCATGTCCCTTAAAGTATAATCAATTCGGTCAGCGCAAAGACCAGGGATTTTCCTTTCAAGCAGCTTAAAATTATGCTCGTCAAGCAACCTTTTAAGGCTAAAGCCGTGCTTTTTCAGTATCGCAGGTATTTCAGAATTCTTTATTATGCTAGCGTGAAATTTCTCATGGAACTCATGGTTTTCATCCTGGAAAACAAAATCAATGACATGCGAGAAAGCTGTGTGTGGGATGTCATGCATGAGGCCGGCAATCTGTTCCTCCAGTGAAGCGCCCAATTTTCTGAGTAAAACCATGACTCCGACAGAATGCTCATAGCGAGTAAGAATCTTTTCTGGAAGCACATATTTGGAAGCTCCAGCCTGGTTTATGCCTTTCAGCCGCTGTAGTGGTTTTGAATTGATTAGTTCAATAAGAACAGGCTCTGTGATTTCTATGCTTCCATAGATGCGGTCATTGATTATCATGGTTAGGTAAGAATCACAAGAAATGGTTAACTTTAAAAAGATTTTGCATTGGTTTTCAGCTGGTTCATAACTGCGCTGGTGATGCTATTATGTTATTAATATCATTAAATCACGGACTTTTCGTAAAACCTCCGGATTTTCCCCTATACATTTAATAAATAAGCTCTAGAGCAAGATTAGTGCATGCAAGACTCAACCCTGCTAAAGATAGCTCTAGGAACAAGCATCATTGGACTCGCAGCCCTGGCAATCATCCTAAAAATCACAGGATTTGAAGAAGTGAACATAAGCGAGGCCAAGGCGCTTGAAGAACAGGCCTCTGTGAAGATAAGCGGCATAGTTGACAGGGTGACAAGCAAGGAAGGATTCTCAATAATCAATGTTCGAAAAGAAGAGACTGTCGCTGTAGTGGTTTTTGACAGCATCAACCTCACCAAAGGCCAGAGGGTGGAAATCATTGGCGAGATAAAGGAATACAACGGAGAGAAAGAGCTGGTGGCAGATAGCATAACTGTGAAATAACCCTTTAGCAAAACATTTATAAAATCCTCTGCCCTCTCATTATCAAGTTAGGGGGTGCTAATTAAGTGGTTAACAAAAAAATATATTTTTTTGGAACCCCCAAAAATACTCGAGGTATTTTTGATGGTCACTAAGAGTGATTTTGTTCTTGAATGGGATAAAGCCCTAGGCTTTAGGGGAGACCCTTTTGCAGAGAAAATATTTGCCCCTATAAATGATTTCTTGGTCAACAGGAAAGATGAGAAGGAGAAGCTTAACTGGTTCTTCATCAAGAACTACTACTTTGGGGGCATAGTCGGCGAAGAAGGGGTTGGCAAGACCACACTCCTTGTCTGGCTTGAGGACAGGCTCAAGAAATACAACCGAATCCATGCAGTCTATATCAACGCAGCAGTGTTCAAGGAGCAGATAAACATCCCGCAGAAGATGGTGCTGCCATTGCTCTCACTGACTGAGAGGCTCTTTTCCAAGCCCCACAAGAAGCTTTTGAGCGCAGACTTCATGAATTTCCTCAAGAAGAAGCTTGGGCAGAAATCAGTGACCCTGATAATAGACAATGCGCACCACCTGACAGAGAAGAATCTTGAGCTGATTAAGAGCCTGAGAAAAGAAGGATTAAAGCTGCAGATAGTAGTTGCAAGCAGCCCAAAAGAATATGAGAAGAGCAGGTTAGGAGAGATAGGCCAGGATGAGCTAAGCATAACCCTTAGAAGATTGAACTATGAAGAGACAAAAGAGATGATTATACGCAGGATACAAGCCTTCGGGGGAAAAGGAACTTACCCATTCCAGGAAGAGGACTTGAAAAGCATCTATGAAAAGGCAGACAAGAACCCAAAAGAAGTCCTAAGGCTGTGCAGGGATGAAGCCATCAAAATGCTAATCCACAAGCGGGAGCAGATTGAGAAGCAAGCCTTTGCTGCTGCAAAACTGCCAAAACAAGGAAAACCTTTAAAAACAGCAGCTCCAATGGCTAACCCAAGTGATGAGCTAATGGATGTGAAGATAAGGAAAGCCAACAAGCAAGACATAAAGGAAGAGCATAAAGAAGAGAAGAAGAGGTTCATAAGAATCAGATTTGCCAGGAGCGGTGATGACGAGAAAGATAAAAAGCCAGCACTAAAGCCAGCCCATGAAGAAAAGGATGATAAGAGAGCCCTCCATGATGATGAGCACAAGCAGGAACTGCTTAACAGGATGAGCAGCACAAGCCCACGGCGCAAGCAGCCAGAGCCACTTCCTGCAAAGAAAGAAGCCCATCCTGCTTCTGAGACAGACAAGCTGCTGCGAGAGCTTGCAGAAGAGTTTGAAGTGGACTAAAAGATTTCTTTTGTAGATTTTGTGAGAAACATTTAAATATTGGATACTATCAAATGCCTCTATACACTCTTAATGTGATGAACAGAAGGTGATTTTTATGGCAGAAGGAATTGAGATTGTTATCGACCCAAAAAAGCTGATGGTACATGGGATTTATCTCACAATAATAATAGTATTGGCAGTGCTGCTGATAATAAAATGGAATGCTGGCGGAGATTCTGGTGTAACTGATGACAAGACTGCTGAGGTGACAGAGCCAACAACATCAGGTCTGAACCAGACCAACCAGACAGTTAACGTCACCAAGGCGGCTGACCTGTGCACCAATGGAGTGAAGGACTCTGGAGAGACAGACATTGACTGCGGAGGCAGCAAATGCCCCAAGTGTGCTGAGTTCATGCTATGCAATGTCAATGCTGATTGCGAAAAAGGATGGTGCAGGGACAATATGAAATGCGTCACTCCCACATGCGATGATACTATAAAGAACCAGGATGAGACTAATATTGATTGCGGAGGCAAGTGCACAGCCACTAAAGGAGCTTACTGGTACAGTAACAAATGCAATAAAGAGGCTGAGCCGCAGCTTTCAGGCGAGTTGGATTTGTCCCTTAAGGCCAAAACCACTTTGAATGATGCAGACATCATCAGGATTGATCAAATCACTTTTAACATCACTAATGGATTATATTCTGATTTGGTAGGCGCCACAGCGCATGTCTTTGCCAGAGGATCAAACGGGCCATTCCCGCCAGATTCTTCAGATGGCGAGCCGAGAATCATCAATTACCCTGAGCAGCCAACCCAGATCCCAACCCTGGCTCCTGGAAAGACCTTTGGCAAGACATTGAACATCTCTAAAACCTTGACAGAGACAGAAGATGGCGATAGGCACAGCCTCACATTAGAAGTGTGGGATTCAAGGGATAATCTCTTGAAATCATTCACTTGGGAAAAGACCGGGCCTGCGAATTAATTTTTCGCTTTTTTAGCCTCCAATTCGTACCTTAGTCCCCGTGTCCTCAAAATATTTTTTTATCTCTTCCATTCTTTCCTTGCTGGGAGGAGCCAGCCCTTTTAGCTTGTACTCCAATCCAATCTTCTCGTACTTGTTCTCACCAAAGCTATGATAAGGGAGCAGGTCAAGCTCCTCGCAACTCTTTAGCATTGGAATTATTTCCCTTGCTTTAGAAAGGTTAAACTCAGTGTCAGTTATGCCTGGAATTATGGGCAAGCGCAGCCAATACCTAATATTATGGCTTTCCATGAAGCCAAGGTTGTCAAGTATTTTGAAATTAGTCACTCCAGTGTACTTTTTGTGGTCTTCATAACTCAATAGCTTCAGGTCAAATAGCACCAAATCCACTTTTGAGCTTATTCTTCTGAAAACCCATTTGTCAGCATAGCCAGATGTGTCAAGTGTCACATGGAACTTGTTTGAGGCATCCTTGCACCTGTCAATAACCTCTTCTAGGAACTCTGGCTGAGCCAGGGGTTCTCCTCCTGAGAAAGTCACTCCCCCTCCGGATTGCTCATAGAATATCCTGTCTTTCTCAACTTCGAGAACAAGCTCATCAACGCTTATCTCTTGCTCATTTCCTACGCCGTACCTGCTGCCATCAACACCATTCATGCTTTCAGGGTTGCAGCACCACCAGCAACTAAGAGGGCAGCCTTTTAGAAATACTGTAATCCTGATACCAGGTCCGTCATGCAATGAGAATTTCTGGATTTTGAAGATGGTTCCTTTAATCATGGTAATATTATCTGGAAACATTCCGCTTTTATTTAAACATTTCCGAAAATTCTTGATGGCATTATATAAAACACCTGCTCTAAGCAAAACAACTATGCTAATCCAAATCTTCATAGCGTTATTTGCAGGAATATTCATAGGCATATTCACTGGCATCACTCCTGGAATTCATGTGAACCTAGTCTCAGCTACTCTCCTTACCCTGTCGCCAATCCTTCTAAAATACACCAGCGCCTTGTCCCTGGCTATTTTCATAATCGCCCTGGCAGTCACCCATTCATTCCTTGATACCATACCATCCATTTACCTTGGCGCGCCTGACACTGAGAATGCATTATCAGTTCTTCCAGGGCAGAGGATGCTCTTGAAAGGAGAGGCTTACCAAGCAGTGAAGATAACCATTCTTGGAGCGTATTCTGGATTGATTGTGGCAATAGCCATGGTTCCCTTGTTCATCTTGATAGCTAACAAGATTTATCCTGTGCTCAAGCCTTATTTAGTATTCCTGCTCTTGGGGATGATAGCATTCATGATACTTAGAGAGAAGCAAAAATTCTGGAGCGGGCTCCTATTCTTGTTATCAGGCACTCTTGGGGTATTCACTTTGTCTGTGCCTAACTTCAAAGAGCCGTTATTCCCGCTCCTATCGGGGTTGTTCGGAGTTTCTGGACTGCTCATAAGCTTTTTTGACAACACATGCATCCCAGAACAAAAAATCAGCAGGGAAATAGATTTTAGGGCAAGGGAATTAGCAAAAGTGCTTGGCGGAAGCTCAATAGCTGTCTTTCTCATACAGTTCTTTCCTGGGATGGGCCCTGCGCAAGGAGCAGTGATATCCAACCAGATAGTCCGCGACATCAAGGACAAAGGCTACCTTGCGCTTGTCGGAGCCATGGGAACCATGAGCGTTGTCTTTTCCCTAGTCACTTTTTACACCTTGGGCAAAGCCAAGGATGGGGCGATTGTCATAATCTCCAAGCTCACCCAGATAGAACTACCGTCTTTTCTCGCATTAATGGCAACTTACATGATGGCTGGATCAATAGCTGTATTTCTGGTCTTTTTTATTGCAAAGAAATTCTCCAAGCTGATAGTCAAAGTCAACTACAAGATGCTTGTCATCTCAATAATTGCCTTTATAGTGCTCATGAGCATCATAATCAATGGTCCGCTAGGGATTTTGGTGCTTGTCTCTTCAACAGCAATAGGGCTTATAGCCCCGCTAAAGAACATCGGTAGAAGCCACGCCATGGGCTGCTTGCTGTTGCCAGTAATATTGTATTTATTGCTCTAAGAAAAATTAACATACTAGACACAGCATCCTAGACACTACCAGGCATTGATGTGCGTATTGTAGCCAGGACTGTAGACAGAGCCCCTCTCAAGAGTTGACTTGCCATGATATCTTGGCTGCAAGTAGTCAAGCAATGATTTGGCAATCCTGTCAATATCAACTTTTCCTTCAGGAGCCATCACGTCAATTGCTGCATAGCCGTGCTCAGGCCAGGTGTGCACTGTTGTATGGGATTTATCTCCCAGCACAAAACCGCTGGTGCCGTGAGGGTTGAAATTATGGAAGTTACTGTAAAGGATGACCTGCCCTCCGCTCTTTGCAGCCTCAACAAAAGGCTTTTCGAGCGTCTCTTTCTTCTCTAGCTTTTCAGGCTCAATTCCCCATGCTTCAAGTATTACATGATTGAGAGCTGTTGGTGAGTGCATTGAGCCATTGTCCAGCTTGGCTTCTTTAGGAATGTTTATTGTATGGTAAGGCAAAAGCCCTCGCTCCAACCTGCTAAAACCATAATTCCCAGAGCTTAGCTTCTCTGCTAGCAAAGCAATCCCATCTTCCTCGATGACTGCGTCGCTGCAGGTGAAGAAGTCAGCAACAGCATATTCCTGCTTAGGGAATGTGTGGATTGAGAGATGAGACTCCTCTATCACTATGACTCCGCTCACGCTCTTGTCAGGGTGAGAGTAGAACTTGTGGTCGACTCGGTGGGCATTGGCTTCCTTGCAAGCCCTAAGAAGGATATTCTCAATGCTATCAGAATCAGATAATACGCGAGAGTCGCATCGCGCTAACTCTACTAAATAATGCTCTCCCAATCTTACCATCTTTGACTTTTGTGTTTCTTAGCTTTAAGCTAATAAAAATCCTCCTCGCGACGATCTTATTTTATTTTTTAAGTTAGCTTGAGAACCCTATTTTTAAATGTTATTATTTTAAACTCATATTTTTGCTCAGAATTTCACTCAGAATGTATCACTATGAGCGATTGCGTTTTCTCAATGCCATCTAGGAGCTGCATCTTACCTAGGAGTACCTTGTCAAACTCAGCGACATCCTTCACCCTGACTATTGCAACAATATCTGTCCCGCCAGATACCACATCTGCCCTTTCTATGAAATAAAGCTTTCTTAGCTCCTTGACAATGTCATACTGGGTTTTTTTCTTCTCCTTGAGGACGCTGATGTTGGCTGAGATTAGGACATAGACAAGAAAGCCTTTGCTTATCTTGGAGTAATCTGGCTCAATGGTGAACTTCTTGATTATCCCTTCTGCTTTTAGCTTTTTTATCCTGTTGTGGATGGTTGTTGTCGGCAGCAAGGTCTTTTTTGCGATCTGCCTGGTGGTGTATTCTGCGTGCTCTTTGAGTATCTCGACGATTTTCAAATCTTTCTCATCCATTTCATAAGCCATAATGGAACAATTGTTCCAATAAGTATATAAATTTTACTATTTTAAGACGTTTTTACCGCTTTTTTTGGGATAAATATATAAAGATTGCTTGCCACCTAATGGCTGAACGAAATCAAGTAAGCAACAATGTATGAAAGGACGATGATCAAAATGGAAATTCAAATGACAAAACAACTATCCAAGCAAGCCCTGCCACTAGGTTACGCGCCTCTGCTGGATTTTTTTCAGACAGAAAAAGCTATCAAGCTTGTCAAGGATACCTTTGAGAGGAAGCTTGCTGAAAAATTATGCTTATTGAGAGTATCTGCCCCAAGATTTCTCATGGTTGGAAAAGGCTTGCAGGACGACCTTGCAGGAACCCAGATTCCTGTCAGTTTCATTACCAAGTTCTCAGACCAGCCAGTAGAGGTCGTCCATAGCCTTGCCAAATGGAAGCGTTATGCTCTTGGGAAATACAGCTTCAAGCACGGCACAGGGCTTTACACTGACATGGACGCAATAAGGAAGGACGAGGACATTAGCCCAATCCATAGTATATATGTTGACCAATGGGACTGGGAAAGAGTGATTGGTAAGGAGGAAAGAACCATTAAATTTCTAAAGCAAATCGTGAAAAAGATTTATGCAGCTATCCTGGAAACTGAAGCTAGTGTTGAAAAAGAGTTCCCAGAGCTAAAGCCAAGGCTTCCAAAAGATATAACATTCGTACATTCTGAAGAGCTTGAGGAAAAATATCCTGGGCTCACCCCAAAGCAGCGAGAGGATGCAATAACAAAGGAGTATGGTGCGGTTTTTATCATAGGCATAGGATATCCGCTCAGATCAGGCAAGCCACACGACTTAAGGGCAGCTGATTATGATGATTGGTCAACTTCAACAATAGAAGAGACTGGCAAGGAGACTTTTGGACTTGATGGAGACATCCTGGTCTGGCATCCCGAGAGGAAAAAAGCACTAGAGCTCTCATCTATGGGAATAAGAGTGGATAAAAAAGCCTTGCTAAAGCAATTAGAGGTTATGGGACTAGAAGAAAGAAAAGAGCTAGAGTTCCACAAAGGCGTACTTGAGGATAAAATCCCATTATCCATAGGCGGAGGGATTGGGCAGTCAAGGCTTTGCATGGTATTGCTCCAAAAAGCCCACATTGCAGAAGTGCAGTCAAGTGTGTGGCCCAAAGAAGTCCACCAAGAATTCGCAAGTAAAGGCGTGGCTCTGCTGTAAACCAATAAGATTTAAAACTTGGATTTTATTCCTGCCTTAATAATGACACGAGTCCTAGTATTCGGAACATTTGACATACTACATCCTGGCCACGAGTATTTTCTTAAGCAGGCAAAAAACCAGGGTGATGAACTCTTTGTAGTGGTGGCAAGAGACTCCACAGTAAAACAGGTCAAAGGAAAACCTCCTCATCATGATGAGAATTATCGCTTGGATGCTATCCAGAAGCTTGATTACGTGGACAAGGCGGTTTTTGGCAGCGAAACATCTGATAGGTACAAGATAATCGAGGATATAAACCCGGATGTCATCTGCCTAGGCTATGACCAAGATTCATTTACCGACAACTTAGAGGCTAAGCTCCAAAAAAGAGGCTTGAGCCCTGAGATAGTGAGAATCAGCGCTTATATGCCTCATGTCCATAAATCCAAGCATTACAAGGAGCAGGGACAAAAGCAAAAGGCAGGTTAGCTAAAAGCAAAAAGAACATAAAAGCAAAAAGAATAAAAAGCCGGCAGTAAACCTTTCTAACCATGACAAAACTAAGCTTAGATGAACGTTTCAACCTTATCAAGCAGGTTGGGGAAGAGATAATAACAGAGGAAGAGCTAAAAAAGCTCTTGTCAGAGAAAAAACAGCTCATGGCCTATGACGGTTTTGAGCCTAGCGGCAAGATACATATTGCGCAGGCAGTCCTCAGGGCCATCAATGTCAACAAGATGACTAAGGCAGGCGTCAAGTTCAAGATGTTTGTGGCTGACTGGCATGGCTGGGCCAATAACAAGATGGGCGGAGACCTGGAAAAGATCAAGACTGTCGGCAAGTACTTCATAGAAGTCTGGAAAGCCTCTGGCATGGATCTTGAGAATGTAGAGTTCATCTGGGCAAGCGATTTGGTTAAGGATGATAATTACTGGAAGATTGTGATGCAAGTGGCAAGGACTGCAACCTTGAAAAGAATAATAAGGTGCGGCCAGATAATGGGCAGGAAAGAAGAGGAAGTGATGCAGGCTTCCCAGATTCTCTACCCTTGCATGCAGTGCGCTGACATATTCTACCTGAAAGCAGACATCTGCCAGCTAGGCATGGACCAGAGAAAAGTTAATGTGCTGGCAAGAGAGATTGGAGAATCCCTTGGCTTTTGGAAGCCAGTGATTGTGAGCCACCACATGCTAATGGGGCTTTTGCCACCAGCATCAGTAGCCACGGATACTGAAGGTGCAAAGGATGCTACTGACAAGGCTATTGAGATGAAGATGAGCAAGTCAAAGCCAGACAGCGCAATTTTCATGACTGACACAGAAGAAGAGATAAAGAGGAAGATGGCTAGTGCTTATTGCCCTGCAAAGCAGGTGCATGAGAACCCTGTGCTGGAATACTGCAAATACATCCTATTTGAGAAATTCAATGAGCTAACAGTTGAGAGGCCTGAAAAGTTTGGGGGCAACATAACCTTCAAGAGTTACAATGAGCTTGAAGCGGCGTTTTCAGAGGGCAAGCTGCATCCTGCTGACCTTAAGAGCATGGCTGCCAAGTATGTAAACATGGTAGTTGAGCCTGTAAGGAAGCATTTTGAGACTGACAAGAAGGCTTCTGAGCTAAAGAAGCTAGTAGAAAGCTTTAAAGTCACTAGGTGATTTCTTAAGCATTACAACGGGGATATTAATGGTAGATGTTATTGCGCACAGGGGTTTTTCTGGTGAGTATCCTGAGAATACTCTGCTCTCTGTGAAGAAAGCCCTTGAACTAGGAGTGGACGGCGTAGAGATTGATGTATGGATATCGCTTGATAATAATGTTGTAGTCATGCATGACCCTACTCTAAACCGTACAACTGACGGAATGGGAAGGATACTGTGGAAGACTTTAGCAGAGCTAAAGAAATACAGAATCACCGAGGGAAAACACCCCATTCCTTTCCTTGAAGAGCTTTTTCCTTTAATCAATAAAGATAAATGCGCATATCTTAACATTGAGATAAAAAACATGTGGACCGCAAGGCCTGTGGCTGAGCTCATAAAAAAATATGACATGCAAGACAGAGTTGTAATTTCCTCGGTGAGCATCAATGCCTTAAGGATAATTAGGCATGAGCTGCCTTCTGTGCGCGTCGCCTATCTTTTTTTCAACTCACCTAATGTGCAGATAGATTTTCTTGTCACTGCACTGGCAAGGATGAATTTCCGGATGGTACAGTGGCTAATCACGAGAAATGCCATGTCCGTAGGGGCAGAATACGTCAACCTCTCATACCCTTTTGTATCCAAGGGCTTTGTGAAACGCCTTCACAAGCACGGGTTCAAGGTAAATGTATGGGTGGTCAATACTCCTGCATTGATGAAAAAGATGATACGATACCGAGTTGATGGCATAATCACTGACTATCCTGGCAAGCTTAAGAAATTTACAGCAAAGAAATTCCCTGCGAGAAAAAAACTGAAATTGCCAAGCTTCAATGGCAAGATAAGGCTGCCGAGGCTTAGATTGAAGCGCAGATAATGGATTTGTTATTGGCTTCTGGTTTATCTGCTCGTGTTCTTAATGGATTTGATAGCATCATCCAGTGATAGCATCTCTTCTGTGCCGCTCTTCATGTCCCGAAGCTTGATTTTATTTTCCTTTAGCTCCTTATCGCCAACGATGATGACAAGAGGTATATTTGTGCTGTTGGCATAGGAAAGGTTCTTGCTAATCCCTCGCTCTAAGAAGTCCATGTCAGAGTTGATGCCTGCCTGCCTGAGCTGCTGGCAGATGCTGAAGCATTCTTTTCTTGTCTTGATGGGAATCACAAATGCCTGGGTGACAGTCTTGCCAAAATCCTTGCCTGAGAGCTTGAGCACGTCGCTTATGACGTCAAGCCCAAAGCTTATGCCTATGCAAGGGTACTCTTTTTTCGATTCCAAAAGCATAGGAATCATGTTATCGTACCTTCCTCCACCGCACACAGAGCTGGTGATTTGGCTGTTTCTAACAAAGCCCTCGAATATTGTGCCTGTGTAATAGCCAAGGCCTCTTGCTAAGGATACGTTGAAGTTGATGCTCTTTTTCTGCTCCTCAGAAAGATAGCTGAAAACTTGCTCTATCTCCCCAATCCCTTCTTTACCTATCTCGCTTTGGATGATGCTTTTAAGAGTGCTTATCTTTTGCTCAAAGCTTCCTGAGACGTTGAAAGCAGAAAGCAGCTTTGCTACCTGGTCGTCAGGAATGCTTTTCTCCTCAAGCTCTTTTCTCACTCCATCTGCTCCTATCTTGCCAAGCTTGTCAATAGATATTATGACTGAGTCTGCAAGCTCAGGCTTGATTCCTGCAAACTCGATGATACCCTTAAGGATTTTCCTGTTATTGACATCCAAGTAAGCGTCAAGCCCCATATTCTTGAAAGCACCAAGCGAGAGCAATAGGATTTCTGCATCAACTACCATGTCTTTGCAGCCCACTATGTCCACGTCGCACTGCCAGAACTGGCGATACCTGCCGAGCTTTATAGGGCCGTCCCTGAACACAGGACCTACCTCATAGCGCTTGAAAGGCATCTTAAGAGTCGGGTTCATGCCGATGAACCTGGCAAATGATAATGTCTGCTCGAATTTGAGCCCAAGCTTCCTTTGGCCTTGGTCTGTGAGCGTGAATATCTCTTTCATGGCGTCTGATTCCTCGCCAGCCCCTCCCTTAGCAGCCAAAAGCTCATATTTCTCGATTATAGGAGTCTCAAGCGGGGAAAAGCCATAGCGCTCAAATACCTCGACTAGCCTGCTGATTATGTAATTCCTTACAATCTTATCCTCGGGAGGTATGTCCCGGGTCCCTTTTGAGTTTTCAAGCTGCATATATCTCACCAATTTCGGGTGGCAACAAAAGCTCTGCTTTTGAGCCTCCATTTACTTCGTAAAGGGCAGTACTCGGGATTTGAACCCGAACCAAGAGATATCTGCAGGCAATCTGCAGAGCCAAAAGCCCTGCTTTTGCTTCCACAGTCTCCTATGCTAACCAGGTTACACCAATACCGCCAAGCCTTTGCGAAAGCCTTGAGGGAAAAACTTAAGGAGGATATTCTCGCTTTGCTCGAAATCCTCCGAACTATATCCTTCAAATCTTTTCTTACAATGAATATAATCACCAAGAGATTTGTTTTGTTTATAAAAGTAACTATCTAGAACTTGTTCACTTCCTATGAAGACAATCAACTCGTGCCATTGTGCCATTGAGATTGTTCTTTAGGTTTATAAATTTTTTGTAAAAATAGTTAGTGACATAAGTAACGCATGAATTTCTGCATGAAAATATGTTCAGCCCAGAAATTTTCCAAAGCTTCTTGCATATCGTCTATTGTTAGAAAATGCTGTGACT
>Ga0315286_10001067_pt1 | contig 24419 bp, 26 predicted proteins | sample YL17G10_0_MG_FD_205038 | JGI IMG/M metagenome (GOLD analysis project Ga0315286, IMG submission 205038) | Sediment microbial communities from Yellowstone Lake, YNP, Wyoming, USA - YL17G10_0 | ecosystem: Environmental > Aquatic > Freshwater > Lake > Sediment | place: USA: Wyoming | collected...
AATATGACTACCCAGGGCATGCTCTCCATGATCGAATTGGACAACTTCGGGTACATGCACCTTGCAGTCTGGGGTGATGTTCCCTACCACATCGGGCAGGTGGTACGAAAGGAGGTCAGATTCGAATGGAGCATCTGCAATAGCGAACGTCACGTGTACTCGCCCCAGCTCGACTTCCCAAACCTCTTCGCTTTACCCAGCATCGAAGTACTCACGAGGGCGGTTGCTTTGGTTGCCGGATACGATCTCTATCCCAGGATGCTTCCGGATGGAAGGGTCAACGTGAGCGTTCTGTGGGCGGACAATCCGTCATCATTGAGTTCACACAATTGCAGTCTGCGATCCGGCGTGTCGAGCTACGCTAACGAGTACATGGGGTCGATGTTTCTAGAGCGGTATGGACAGGAGATGGACTGGCTCCAGCCACTCGCACCTCGGACCGGCAGTGGAGGCAATCTAACCTATGTTGACGGGAATTCGAACGGAATCCTTGACAGAGGTGATTGGTTCATTCTTTCTGGACTTCGCAGGCCATCCATGGAAAGCGGATTTTGTACTTACCTTCTGGATCTGAGCACGAGGGAGGTGAATTGGGAGAATCTGACGTACGACCACCACATAGCTGAGTACATTGTGTTCAACAAGAACGCCCTCTTGAAGTACACGACCAATGTTACTCCTTACTGCTATGTGAATGGGACTGCATCGGACAGCGAGATTTCGCTCACAGTAACGCACATCACCGACCCTCATTCCTGGAACCTCACTTCCGTGTTACTGCGGGAATCTGACTCGAGGGCAGAATGGAGGCCGCCAGCCGGAAGTCTGGAAGGTGCAGGTCCAGTCATCGCAGACCTGGGGATCATGGAGCTCGGCAACCTCTCGGTCGGATGCTATGTGACCGACATGGCCGGCAATGGCATAATCGACGCTGGAGATACTATCAGGCTTGCGCCGGACAACGGCGCATTCGAGGCGTCTCATCCCGTCAGCGTCTGGCTTATCGAACTGGTCTACCATTCTACGTTTGGCGGGTTTCACTACCCATGACTGCAGTCGGAGATTACGTTATGGCAGAGTAGCGGGGATCGATGAGCTGAGAGCTCCGGATTTCAACCCCTTTTGGAGTCGAACGTCTGCCGAGAGTCGAGAATCGAGCATCTGAGAATCATCCAGAGGCCATGGCTTCTATGACCTTCTTCTGTACGCAAGCTCGAGAGGCTGCTTTTTCCAACACCCAGGCCGTTCAAGAAAGCCTCTCTATTCGATACTACTTCTTCTTGAACTCGGTGTAGCCACATTTGCCGCAAGAGACCCTGTCATCGTGTTCCGCCATGAAGACACCTGGACCGCACTTTGGACAGTGCTTCTTCAGGCGCGTGACCTTCCCACCCTCAATCTTGTACGCATCCTTCTTCGCTTTTCTCGGTGTCTTAGCCTTCGGCGCTTTCTTCTCGTCAGCCATTGATCGTCACCCTCCTAAGGGAATCACTTCTTCTCCGGCTCTTTCTTCTCCGCGGCAGGTGCTGGCGCAGCGGCGGCCGCTGGGGCCGCGGACGGCTTCGGTGGAGGAGGAGCTGCCTTTTTCTTCTTCTCAACCGTAACCTTCTCCTTGAGCTTGTTCCTGACGAGCACGTGCTCGCGCTCGTACTTCATGGCCGCATCCTTGGTCTTATAGATCTTCGCATAGCCGACGGTTTCCATCTTCCCGAACTCGGAATCCATGGCGTCGACTATCACACGCTCCTTCGGAGCCTTGAGCATCGACGAGAGCTTCTCCCTGATTACGTCTCTCTGGGGGGTGCCCTCCTTCGGGTGCGAAGCCTTGAACTTGACCTCAACTCTGTCCAGCAGCTCGTTCTCTTTCTTGGCGACTATCTCTATTTCCATCTTGCCTCACCGTGCCATCTTCTTTATCGCAGCGGTTGCCAGAGCTCTAGTCTCTGGGTCGATCTTGACGACCATCAGCCCTTTCTTGGGCAGGCCGTATATGACGTGTGCTCCCTCAGGTCCCGTGGCTATGGCCACAAGGGACGCAAGGTCCTCCTCGCCGGAGACCTCTATCTTGACCCTGTCAACGCCGTTAGCCGCGTCCCTGACAGCTCGCCAGAGGGCGCGAGTGATCCTCCCCGCGGGGTTCTCGACCTTCACGAGCCTCCCGCTCATCTTGGAGATCCTCTCCTTGGCCTTGTAGTCCTCGGACCTCTGGGTCTTGTAGTCGAAGACGGCCACGTCTGGCTCCATCTTCATCTGAAGGAGAGTGATGGTGACGACATCGCCCACGGCTATGACCCGCGGGCTGCCCCCCAGCTGCTTCCCGAGCGACCATGCGCTCACGAGCTTCCCGATGGGCTTTGCCAACTCGCTCCTGAGCTCCTCCGGGAGCTCGAGGTCCTTCTCGGGGAACGACTCATCGAACTCTGAGGGCGAACTTCCCGTTGACATGTATGCCCATTCTCCTGGCTATCTCGGACTTTGTGTGGTCGATGATGACGACGTACCCCTGCCATTCCTTGGAGGTGTCTCCCCCGCAGAGAGGGCATTTGTCGTCATCAGTGATGAAGCTGCAGTGCTTGCATGCCCTCTCGATCTTCATCGCTTGTCCTTCTCCTCCCGCTTCTTGCGGTCCTCCTCGATCCACTCCAGCTTGCCGAGGCCTGGCTGGCGCATCGTGAGCCCTATCTTGCTCTCCCTGGGGCTCCTCTCGTTGATGCTCAGCGAGACTATCCTTGCTCTTATGGCATCACCGAGCCTCAGCTCCCGCTTCGTGTCCTTGCCAAGGAGGCGCCTGCCCTCGATATCGACGTCTATTCTGTCATCCATGATCTGGCTGATATGCAGCAGGCCATCCAGCGGGCCGAACCGAACGAACGCGCCGAACTTGAGTATCTCGCAGATCGAGCCCTCGACCACCTCATGAAGCACTGGCCGGAACATGAGCGTCTCGAACTTGACCTTCTGATAGACCGCGCCATCGCCGTGTATGATCCTCCCCTCGCCGATGGTCTCTATGTTTCTCACCAGGACCGTGTAGCTGCCGTCCGCCTCGACCCTGTTCTGGAAAGATGCCTGCGTCAGCCGCGCTGCGAGGGCGTTGAAGTCCTCGCCTAGAAGGTTCGGAGGGATCCGGACGACATCTTCTTTGGATGCTATCACGTACATCTATGCAGTCCTCTGATGAAATGGCTCGCGGGCTTCTCGATGCCCGTGGTCATATATATGGTTTGCCGACAAGTCAGCTCCTTCACGACGCGATGAATAGGCCGACAAATACCAGGGTGACAGTCGACAGCAACTTGACCAAGACGTGTATCGAAGGTCCTGCAGTGTCCTTGAGCGGGTCACCGACAGTGTCTCCGACGACAGCCGCGGCATGTGCAGGCGAGCGCTTCCCGCCGAAGTTCCCGGACTCGATGTACTTCTTGCCGTTATCCCAGGCGCCGCCACCATTGTTGAACATGTTCGCGACCATTATCCCGGTGATTGTCCCGATCATCAGGAGCGCGCCAACCGCCTGCGGGGCGTCATAGCCAGCGTATCTCATGATTATGCCGAAGCTGACCGGCACGAGCACGGGCAACAGCGCAGGAAGGACCATCGCCTTGAGTGCGCCCTTGGTAGCTATGTCTACGCACCTGGCGTAGTCCGGCTTCGAAGTGCCAGCCATGATGCCAGGGTCGGCCTTGAACTGCCTCCTGACCTCGTTGATCATCGAATATGCGGCCTTGCCGACCGCTCTGATTGCCAATGAGGCGAACAGGAAGACAAGCATGGCCCCGAGAAGCCCTCCGACAAACACGTCCGGCTGGGCGATATCCACATGGAACGCCAGGGATAGATCGCCATTGAATTTCTTCGTGGCGACCCGTTCGAAGTACGCCCCAAAGAGCAGGAACGCTGCGAGAGCCGCACTGGCCATAGCATAACCCTTTGTGAGCGCCTTCGTGGTGTTGCCGCACGCATCGAGCCTGTCTGTCCTTCGCCTGATGTCCTCAGGCTGCTTCGACATCTCGACAATCCCGCCAGCGTTGTCTGTGATCGGGCCGAATGTATCTGTCGCGAGTATGAACGCGCAGGTCGCGAGCATTCCCATCGTCGCCACTGCAGTCCCGTAGAAGCCGAAAATGAGCTTGTCAGTGCTGGTCAGAGAGACCGTCACACCGTTCACCACGGAGCCGTCAATATGACCAGCCGCCATTTGGCCAAGCCCGAAGGATCCCAGGAGCGAGACGATGATTGCCAGCACGGGGAGTGCGGTCGTCTCCATGGCTATCGACAGGCCAGTTATGATGTTCGTCGCCGGTCCCGTTGTCGATGCCTGAGCGATCTCCTTCACTGGCCTCCAGCTGCCAGAGGTATAGTACTGGGTGATATAGACAATCACGATGCTCAGAGCGATGCCAATCACACCGGCGCCGAAGAAGTACCAGTGAAGGTTGCCGAACATCCAGTCCGTGGCGAAGTAGAAGAACACGCCCGCCAGAATGCATGTCAGGTAGTAGCCCATGTTGATTCCGGACATCGGGTCTTTGTCTTCTCGGTTCAGGCGGACTGCGAGCACTCCCGCCAAGGATGCGAATATCCCGAAGGACCTAGCAACCAACGGGAAGAACACCCAGATTAGGGCCCTGCTTTCGGTCCAGTTGAAGGGAGCACCTTGAAACAACTTGAAGAGCGTCAAGCCAAGAACCATCGCACCGATGTTCTCCGCCGCGGTTGATTCAAAGAGATCCGCGCCTCGGCCCGCGCAGTCACCGACATTATCTCCGACCAGGTCCGCGATCACAGCAGCATTCCTTGGATCGTCTTCTGGAATTCCGGCCTCGATCTTTCCGACGAGATCTGCGCCGACATCCGCCGCCTTCGTGTAGATGCCGCCTCCGAGTTGTGCAAAGAGGGCGGCAAAGCTTGCGCCGAACGCGAATCCGATCGCTGAATCAAGCGAATCAGATATGTTGAAACCCATTTCACTGTGATAGACAAAGAAGATGCCTGCAACGCCGAGCAGGCTGAGTGAGACGACTCCCATGCCAGAGACGGCTCCTCCCCTGAAGGACGTCACGAGTGCTTCGTTCAAAGAGCGCCTCGCGGCGGCCGCAGTCCTGATGTTCGACCGGACGCTCACGTACATGCCGATGTATCCAGAAAGTGCCGATGCCATTGCACCGACAAGAAATGAAAGCCCGACCCATGGTTTGGGTGTTATCAGGCCTGCAATCACGAACGCGAGGATGACACTGATCACGATGATGGTCGTGTACTGTCTTTTCATGTAGGCCATGGCGCCCTGCCTGATCGCGTCTCCGATCTCCTGCATCTCAGGGGTTCCCAGGTCCTTTCTGAAAACGTACCAGGTCAAGTATCCCGCAAAAGCTAGGCCGACCGCTCCCGCAATTGGGATGATGAGGGTGATGTCAACCATTCGACTCTCTCCAATTCTGGTCGTGCGCGGGATTATGGTTCCTGTATATAGTTGTAACCAAGGAGAATACGCTTTGGTGAGCCATTATGTGCCTCATCCAGTATGTCAGAATCGAGCGTCTCAAATAACCTCTCAAAAGGCAGGGATGAATGACTATAAAACCCATCCCGCAGTTTCAATTAGTTTGGAAAAAGGGGTTTGAGGAGTCCGCCTATCTCTCGATGAGCGTCTCGACATACCTGACGAACCCGAGCTTCTGGATCTTGTCAGCGATCTGGCCTACCTTCTCCAGGCCCATGACGTCCAGGAATGCCACATAGTCATAGTGTCCGAACACGAGGAAGCCCTCGGTGACGCCGGGAATCTTCTGGATCTTGTTGGCATCTTCAAAGGTCTTGGGCTCGAGCATGACGAGAACTACTGCTTTGACCATTTTCTTCACCTCTTCAATCCGGGAACCCCACGAGGGTTTCGACGATCTCGACTCCTTCCGCCTTGTAGATGTTCACGCCTATGTCCGAAATCTGCTTGAGGCTCAAGTCGTCGGTCTGAACAGCGATGTCCCATCTGCCGTGAACCGGGAAAGCGTCCTTGACCCCGGACTGCTTCTTCGAGAGCTCCACGACCCTCTTCGTCTTCAGCAACTTGCAGCATACCAGTATGCAAGCCTTTACCATTGGAAATCCCTTCCTTCGTCGGCAGCAATGGAATGATGAGATATATACCTTCCTCACTCACTGGTCTCGCCGAAGCGGGAGCCAATGCTTCTCGACGAAATGGTGCGGGTGGTAGCCTTCCTTTGCGCGTCGCAGGCCCGGGTCTCCAACGTCCTGTTCCCTATTCACGAACTCGAAGTCCTTCAGAGAGTGCTCGCAAAACTGCTGATTGATGACCTGGCAGAGTCCGCGCACAGCCGGGTTGGCTTTCTCGAAATGCACGACCGCGGTGCTTGAGTTCAGATTCTCGCCCACGGTCATCGCCTGGACCTTGCCTCCGAGAAGGATTACCGCGCCTATCATCCCAAGGTCGTAGAAGTTCAGCAAGGCCTCCTTCATGGCTCTGTCCTCGGCGGCGGTGAACCTGTCCAGAGTGCAGTGCTTCATGTCGCACCAAGACTCCTCGAGGGCGAGACAATCCTTGAGCATCTCTCTGTTCATCGGCTCGTAAGACAGGTCAAATTCTGAGGTCGCCTTTTTCATCTCCTTGCGCTTGGTGTGGTACTTCGGACCTTCCAGCCTGATCAAGTCCTCAGTGCGGTAGACATAGTCCCACTCATCTCTAAGAGGCTCAGGAGAGAGGCTTCTCTCCCTCATGGCAGAAACCAGCGGATCGACCATCCCGAACACGCCACTGAACGGCAACGAAGGCCTCTTCTCCTCTGACATGAGGACATCAATGGCCGACGCCGGGTCCGGGCCTACGGGCTCGAGTATGCACCTCCCGAACCTCTCCCTGTACCAAAACAGCAAGAGGTGGCCATCGAGCTGGGAGAGGTACGACCTGTCGTACGCGCGCCACACGTACAAGGATGCAAAAGTCCTCTCTGAGACCTCTGTCGGGTATCTGCTGAACATGCCCTCAAGCTGTTGCCTGTCCTCTAGCCCTATGTGTCGGTATTCTGGAAAGTCGGGTATCCCGTCAAGAGGCATTCCAAACATCCATCGAGAGCGAGTATATCCTAGTCATAGATAACTGTCTCCAAGCACTTGTACGGCACTCTCCCTGGCTTCTCCTCGCGGATGTTCCCATCTGAGATATCTCAGACAAAAGCCTTATCATCCCCGAGCTTGATTTGATTCGTGCAGACCATATGGCTTAGGTGACGGTTATGGGCGCTCAGGAGGAAGGCACTTCCAAGAGAAGGGATTTCCAGAAGCGGACCGACGAGGACATCGATGTGTTCCTTGGCAGGCGGGAGCAGCCCATTCCCCCTCAGCAGGACGCCAGCAAGCCTGAATACGACTCGAGGGCTGGAAGGGACTCAGAGCCCGTCAAGTCTGCCCAGAAGGCATCCGAGCCTGAGACCAAGGCCGAGATGACAGATGAAGAGCATGAGATGCAGATCAAGGCCACTCGAGCGAGCAGGGCCCAGGCAGAGGCCTATCACGATGTTGCCGTTCTGAGGAAGAAGGCTCATCAGCACAGCCACAAGGCCTCTCAGTTCTACCACAAGTACAGGATGAACGAGGCCAGAGCAGCGAAGTGCACAGCCCGGGCGGTCGCCTTCAGGGAGAAGTCGGCAGGCAGGCGCGAGAGGGCAAAGGGGCACAGGGACAACATGAACGCCCTTGATGCCGAGCTCAGGGGCGCTGCGCAGGGAAAGGGCGACCTCAGTCCCGAGGCACTTCGGACGAAGATGGCGAATATGGAACGGAAGGCGGCAAAGGAGGAGATGGTCGGGCATAAGTACGACAAGAAGGCCTCGATCCAGACGGAGAGGGCCGCCAAGTACAGATCAAGGGCACTCAAGCATCTCGAGCGGAACAAGCTTCACGAAAGTGAGGCGAGGATGTTCGGGAAGCGTGCGGACAACCTCGAAAAGGCTGGGACCTGAGAGGGCATCCAGCTCTATTCTTTCTTGGGCCACTGCAGCATAGTGGCCTCTTCTGATAGATCGACCTCATCAGCGCTAGACTCGCCATTTGTCTTTATGAAGACCCTCAGCCGGCCGTCCCTCAGCATGACCTGGGCCGTCTCGATTGTAGACCTGTAAGTGGCCACGGACTTCCCACCGACAGACACAGCCTTGTTCTCCTCCCTGAGCATGCCGGCGCTTTTGAGGGCCCTTATCCGCCTGTAGCATGCAGCAATCGGGATTCCTAGGGCGTCACTGAGTTCCAGTGCATTCATGGCCTTGATTTCTGTAAGAGAGAGTATCCTCGAGGAGTACTCATCGAGCATAAGTCTGAAAACGTTGAAACTGTCCATTGAGATATCACCTCACACCCGGGACAGGCCCTTCCACTCCTGGTCGAACGTGCTCCGACCGATCCCATCAAGCTGGATGGACATATGTTCAAGGCCCGTCTTCCGATGCAGATTCTGGACGTAGTTCAGCTCGCCCGTCTCGACATCGAGATGGAGGAACACCACGTGTTCGCCCTTCACGATTGGGGTTATCTTTCTGGCGGGGTCCTTAGGGTCCTGGCTGTAGATCAGCTCGTTGCACTTAGGGCACTTTCCATTCCTGAGGTTCACGTGTTCCCCGCAGAAGGGGCAATCGGCCTCTGGTATCGGGTCCGTGTCGAACTCCATGTCCGAGAACAACCCTACGAGGCCTGTATCTCCCTCGTCCAACCTCGCCCCGCACATAGGGCATTTGGAGGTATTCAGTTGGACTATCGTGCCGCAGTGTCCGCACTCGAACGCAAACTCGGACTTTTCACCGTCGTCCTTCTCGAGGTAGTGGATCGTGCCAGACTCCGCGTCGAAGTGTATGACTGGCATACCCTCATGGCCCGAGAACTCCTCCAGCTCTCCCTCGTTTGAATGCTCTGCGTTCGCCAGCTCGTCCAGCTCTTCATCCGTGACGTCGTTTATGAAAAGAATATTGCACTTGGGGCATCTGTCGAAATCCTCAGGCACGAAGGCGCTGCACTGGGCGCACACGAAGCCTGCAGCGTGCGAAGGGTCCTCGATCGGCTCATCGCTCCTGGTGATGCCCTCGATTATTCTCTCGGTGATCTCGATCTCCTTCTGGGAGACCTCGGGCTTCTCCAATGCCTCAGACATGTGCTTCCTCGCCATCGGCCTCGGCTTCACCACCCTTCTGAGCTTCTTCTTCTCCTCCCTCACGGTCACCATCTTGACCTTCTTCTCTGCCTTCGGCTTCAGAATGCCGAATAGGCCCTGGGGTTCCTTCGAAATGTCCCTTTTCCGTGGTGCGTCGTTGCTCATTTTAGGGTCCCTCTGGGCCGGAGTAGTCCAGACCTAAGACAAACATATGCTACTTGGCGCCAGTACTTATACGGCTGTCGTCCCGGTAATCACCCCTGATAACCTGACTCATGGATGCCAGCTATCCCTGAACAGCCGAACTCAGCGCCTGCAAATGATCAAGGGCAGCGAAGAAGAACGAACGTACTGTGGTCGTGGGTCCGAGTCAGGGCAACCCCGTTGCACCCCAGAAGAGAGCCATGTATGGAAAAGGATATAAACGGGACCTATTATTGTCCTTTCCACATCCAGACTCATCTGTTCTCAAGGCGTTGGTGTTAGATGAACGAGCTGCCCGCAGACCTCGAAGAGAAGAGAGCACGCCACAATGCCGAAGCCGAGAGGCATAAGCGTCAGCGGGACGAGCTCAACGAGAAGACTAGGGATTGGGCGGAGAAGAGGGACGCCCTCAACGCGCAGGTGAGGAAGCTCATCGACGACGCGAACGCTAAACGGGAGAGCAGGGACAAGCTCAACGCCGAGGTCAGGCAGGTAAAGGCGTCGCGGGACGAATGGAATCGGAAGTTCAACGACCTCAGCGACAAGGCGATCGCATTGAGGCGCGAGAAGATGCCCAAGAGCGGCCTGTCCATAAGGAAGTTCAAGGCGGAGCTCAGGGCCTTGGAGAAGAAGCACATGACCTCCGTCCTCAGCACTCAGAAGGAGAAGGCCTTGATGAAGGAGATGTCACTCCTGGACGCCAGAATCAAAGAGATGGAGAAGGAGATAGACCAGTTCACCGAGGTCAAAACGGCTGAGAAGGAGGCTAAGGAGGCGAAAGACAATGCCGAGAACTTCCACAGACAGGTCGGGGAGATCGCCGAGAAGGCCCAGTCCGAGCACGACGCGATGCTGAAACTCTACGAGGAAGCGGACGGGCTCAGGAAAGAGGCGGACGACGCGCAAGAGAAGTTCATCGAGATGAAGCTCTCTGCGGACGAGGAACATAGGGAGCACATAGAGCACATCAGGCAGGTGCATGACTTCGACAAGATCATATCGGGCATCCGGGACCGGGGAAAGAAGGCTAGAGATGAAAAGGACGAGACCTCGGCGAAGAAGGAGGCTAAGGAAATCTTCGAGAAGTTCAGGAGCGGGGAGAAGCTCAGCACCGAGGACATCATGGTCCTTCAGAAATCTGGGTACATGTAAATGTGCACTTGCAGCAGCGGAAATGCAGGGTCGCGCCAGTATTGCCGGGACGGCCCCGTGACCGGAAATGTTGGCATAGTCGAGAAGCAGTCGAAAAGTCTACTGACTGGTATTTAACCAGCTCTTCGACAAGTATATATAGTGCACCGCCAATATATGACCCGGGAAATTTTGGGCTAGTTGTTAGAGTGCATCCCATCCCTTCTGACAAGGCTAGCCCTTCCCTTCCCTTTTTTTGTTCGGCTCAGTGTCTATGCACAACCTATTTATCCGCAGCTTGAGTTAGGCGCGAGAGTCGAGCAATATGGTCCTTGAGAACCTAGGCCAGTCCCTGAGGAACGCGATCAAGAAGATTGCGAATGCGACCCACGTCGATCAGAAGCTGGTAAAGGAGGTTGTCAAGGACGTTCAGAGGGCGCTGCTCCAAGCAGATGTCAACGTGAAGTTGGTCCTGCAGATGACGAAGGACCTCGAGTCAAGGGCGTTGACGGAGAAGCCTCCGGCGGGGATGAGCTCGCGCGAGCATGTCATAAGAATCATCTACGAAGAGCTAGTAAAGATCCTAGGCAAGCCCAAGGAGATACCCGCGAAGCCGCAGCGTATCCTGATGGTAGGCTTGTACGGTCAGGGGAAGACGACGACTGCAGGAAAGCTGGCGAGGGACCTTCACAAGAGGGGCATGAAGGTTGCCCTTGTAGCTGCTGATGTCCACAGGCCGGCGGCATACGATCAGCTGACTCAGATTGGCAAGCAGATCAACATACCTGTCTTCGGGGACCCCAAGGAAAAGAGTGCCGTCAAAATAGCTAAGAGGGCGATGAAGGAGTTCGAGGGCTACGATGTCCTTATCTTTGACACATCGGGAAGGCATGCCCTAGAGGACGAGCTAATTCAGGAAATCAAGGACGTCGCGGCCACGGTAGATGCGGAGCAGAAGATACTCGTGCTCGACGCGCAGACTGGGCAACAGGCAGGTCCCCAGGCCAAGGCTTTCCATGACGCCGTTGGCCTTACTGGCGTAATCATAACCAAGCTCGATGGCACTGCCAAAGGAGGAGGGGCGCTGAGCGCCGTCGCAGAGACCGGGGCGCCAATTACGTACATAGGTGTAGGAGAACATCTCGAGGATTTCGAGAAGTTCAGCCCTGACAGGTTTATAAGCAGACTCCTCGGGATGGGTGACATCAAGTCGCTCTTGGAGGCTGCCAGTGAGGTCGTAGACGAGGAGAAGGCCGAGGAAGCTGCCCGGAAGATGATGTCCGGCAAGTTCTCCCTCAAGGACATGTACGATCAGATGGAGATGCTACAAGGAATGGGTCCGCTGAAGAAGATCGCGTCCATGCTTCCGGGGTTCTCTGACAAGCTCAAGGACCAGGACATGGAGGCAACGCAGGAACGGCTCACGCGGTTCAGGGTCATAATGGACTCAATGACCGATGAGGAGCTTGAGAACCCGAAGGTCATCAAGTCCCCGAGGGTCACCCGGATAGCCCGCGGAAGCGGCACCAGCCCGAAACAGGTCAGAGAGCTCTTACGGCAGTATGAGATGTCGAAGAAGGCCTTGAAGGGCTTCATGGGCAACCGGAAAGTCCGGAGACAGCTTATGAAGCAGTTCAAGGGCGCGGACTTCGCGGCCAAGGAGGAATGAGGCAATGAGGAGGTTCATCGTCCTGGGCCACAGGGCTATAACTTCTGCCGATTTCAAGCTCGACGATCTGTGCGGATCGACAGGCCGGCTCGATATCCTGCTGAGGTGCGTCAACTCCGCCTTCTTCTTGTCACATGGAGTCCGAAAGGACGTTGAGATCTCCCTTATGCTCCTGGGCGAGCCGAACCCGCCTAAGACTATTAGGATCGACGGGGCGGAGGTGAAGTACCTGAACCCCGACGAGAGGAGCACTGCCGCGCTGATCAGAAACGCCCTTCTCCAGAAGGGCGAAGGAGAGAGGCGTTGCTCTCCGGGAATCTATGTCTCTGAGCGCAGCTATGAAGAAGTGCTCTCCAATGTATCAAAAGAGTCGGGAATGTACTATCTGAAGGAGGATGGGGAGGACATCAGGTCCGCTGCGTTCGGGGAGGACAACACTTTCGTTCTCGGGGATGACCAGGACCTGACCGAGGCGGAGGAGTCAGTGCTGATGGGATACGAGCCTAAGAAGGTCTCGCTCGGCCCGATAAGCTACCATGCGGATCATTGCATCACGCTTGTGAACAATGAGCTAGATAGAAGGCGAAAAACGAAGTAGGATAGCGTCCTAGCTCGCAGTAGGAGCCTCTGTCGGCTGGGGCAGCAGTTCCTGGTCCCCGCCGTTCTCGGGCTCAGTATCGTACCTGACAACGAACCTGCCATTGAGGAACTTTATCGTGGCCGACCTGAGCTTGCACCTGTAGAGCCTGACCTTCCTCCCCTTATAAACCTCCTTCTCCCTGTCGACGCCAATCAGTCCTGCCTGCTCCAGCTCGTGAATGCGTCTGTAGCACGCAGCGATGGGTATCTGACAGATCTTGCTGAGCTTCTGGGCGGACATGGGGGAGGTGTATGTGCTGACCAGGATCTTCTGAGAGTAGTCGTCAGCCAGAAGCTTGGAGACCTCTTTGGCTCTCTGTTCAGGGGTCATTGAGCTCGCTTAGAACTAAGCCGGCCAGGATTTAAGGAGGTTCCCACCAGGTTATCAGCCATGATAACGCAGAAGGCTGCGCCTGGCAGGGCGAGTTCGGACACAAGCCCTCCAGGAAAGGATTAATTCCCGCATACGCATCTACTCGCCCGGGTACATGGATGCCAGTCTGTCCGCTCGATTTCAGATACGGCCGTCCTGAAATGAAGACAATCTTCGACGAAGAGGTACGGCTCCAGAGGCTGCTAGATGTCGAGGCGGCCCTCGCGCTCGCGCAAGCCAAGGTCGGGAACATCAAGCAAGACCATGCAGATATCATCAAAAAGACGGCGACAACGAGGTTTGTGAAACTCGAAAGGGTTCAGGAAATCGACAGGCAGATCAACCACGAGATCACAGCGGTCATACGGGTTCTGAGCGAGCAGTGCGGAGAGAGCGGGAAGTTCGTGCATGTGGGTGCGACGTCGAACGACATCCTCGACACCGCAGCCGCGCTGCAAATCAAAGATGCATTGAGAATCATCGACTCTGACCTCGAAAACCTCCAGAAAACGCTAGCAAGGAGAGCGAAGGAGCATCGTGAGACTATCATGGTAGGGAGGACCCACGGACAGTTCGCGTTGCCCATCACATTCGGTTTGAAGATCGCCAACTATGCTCTCGAAGTTCACAGACACAGGCAGAGGCTCAAGGAGTGCTCTGCACGGATTCTCGTCGGCAAGATGAGCGGCGCAGTCGGGACCGGTGCGGGATTTGGTCCCAAAGCAATGGAGATCCAGAAGCTGGTAATGGATCATCTCGGGTTAGGCGTTGAGGAGGGCCCGACCCAGATTGTCGCGAGGGACAGGTACGTTGAGCTACAATCGGTCCTCGCAAACGTCGCATGTTCGGTGGAAAAGTTCGCGACGGAGGTCCGGAACCTGCAGAGAGGGGAGATTGCGGAAGTTTCAGAGCCCTTCGACGACGCGGTTCAGGTAGGCAGCTCGACAATGGCCCACAAGAGGAACCCTGTGACTGCAGAGAACGTTTGCGGGCTCTCGCGAATCGTGAGGGGATTCACGTCCCCAGCATATGAGAGCGCGATCCTGTGGCACGAAAGGGATCTCACGAACTCCTCTGCGGAGCGTATCTTCATCCCTCACTCGTTCATCCTTGTGGATGACATGCTCGCGAAGATGGACAGGGTCTTCTCCGGGCTCGTCGTCGACGAGAAGCAGATGGAGGAGAATCTCGCCAAGGCTGGCAGCGTCATCATGGCCGAATCAGTCATCCTCGCTCTTGTCAGCAAGGGAATGGGCAGACAGGAGGCGCACGAGCTCATGAGGAAGTGCAGCATGGACTCTCAGAAGGCCTGCGAGGATTTCAGAAGCTACTTGATTGACAACAAGAGCGTGACAGCGCTGCTGACAGAGAAGGAGATCGATGCGGCACTGGACCCGAGAGCCTATATGGGCACTGCTGGCAAGACCGTTGACCACATCCTCAAAGCGGTGTCCTGAGCAAAGTTAGAAATATCCCTCGCCATCTCCCCGATTCTCGAAGGGCCCTTAGATCAGTGGAAGATCGCTTCCTTCGCAAGGAAGAGGCCGTGGGTTCAAATCCCACAGGGTCCACCATTTTGCTGGCTAGCACCGTCGTTTTCAACTTTCCGAAACTCGACCGATTTTTGATACGCGGCTAGGGTCTTCATGTCTGAGGCTGGGAGTCGGCATGATGGCCGCAATAGGCCTTGTGCTCGTGGCCGTCGGCTACTCTATGCTCAGATCCAACAAGAAGGAGATCGAGGAGCAGCAGGAAAAGATGGCTGCGAAGATAAAATGCAGATATTGTGGCTCACTGAACGACCAGATCGCAAGGAAATGCGACGCCTGTGGCGCCTCTCTGTAGGAGCTCAAGTTGCGGGCGATCCTATCTCCTTTTTTTCTTGGGTTCCACGAATACGACGTCGCTCATTTCCCTTAGCAGCTCAGCGCGGCCAGATCCAGGTATGAAGAAATCCAGGCTCTCTGCCGTCAGCCTGTTGAAGACCGAATCCGTGTGATTCCTCAGCTTGTCGAAGTCTCCGTAGTTCCTGATCTCCCAGATATCGGTCACATCGTACTTTCCGAAACCCAATACTGACCCATATGTGCCCTTGTACTTCCAGCCCTTCGGAGCATGTTGCTGCACTTGCTTCGCGTTCTTCTTCAACCATGCCTGATATTCGCCGAACATTCCCTCTTTCAGATTCCCACTCGTCATGTAGAGCATATTGCCACCCGGTACGGTCAATGGACCTTACCGAGCACATTAACCTTTCGGCCGCCGGAGTCGACAATGAGCGACTGCGCCATAAGTAGCTGCAAATGACCCCCTTCCAGGCCTTGGCATGCACACTTCCCATGGAATCGGGTCCGACCCTGGCCATGTGGGATTCAGACACGCTGAAGGTGAACGAAAAGGCAATAACCAGGTTCAGGCAATCTAGTTGGGAGATATCGGGAAAATGCGGATGCGCCCTTGCGTTCACAGGAGGTTGCTCTCCCATGGTCGAGACCTCTGACGATAAGCTGGATTATCATGACATCGGGCGCCGCCTGAAGTTCGAGTACGCATACGCCCCCAAAGACATCGGGGACAAGTACATTGAGTCCATCCAGAATCTGATCAAGTCAGCCCTGAGGCCGACCACGACTGTAGACGATCTTCTGAAGGATGTCGCGAGAATCGTCTATCAGCAGTTCAGGATAAGAGAGATCACTATTGGGCTCTTAGACCCCAACGATGGCAGGTACAAGTACAGAGCGATGATGGGCCTCAAGGAGTCCACCTGGGACGCTCACAGAGGGCTCTCCTACACGCGCGATGACTTCTTCGATGCGAGCAAGTACACGGGGACGGTGATAAGCGACTACTCGAAGCTCCTTTTGGCAGAGGACGAACCATATCTGAATGGCGAGGAGAAGACCTTCGATAGGAACACATTCGTCAAGTCGAAGCGGAAGTCTCTCATGGACAGCATCGAGGGCGATTACTTAGACATAACCATCAACGGACCCTCTGGCAATCTGATCGGTTGGATCGAGATATCTGGCACATGGACGGGAAAACTGCCTGACGTGTCCACGATTCGCTGGATGGAACTCCTGGCTTGCATACTGGGCTCTCTGCTGACGCTCAAAGGTGTCGGAGTCGCGAAGACTCCTCGAGCCGCGCCAGCTGGCAAGAAGTAGGAAGAACACGATCAATCATTACCCAAGTGTTCCAGAAAGAGAAAGGGCTTGTTGTGGTTTATGCGCTGGCTACTTCTTTTCTGGCTCTCGCTTCTTCTTTCTCTTGAGCATGAGAACGGCGACGATGGCTACAGCGGCAGCGATGCCTATCCCCGCGGCAATCAGAATCATCGTGTTGCCGCCCCCTCTAACAGGCTCGAGGTCGAAGTACAAGGGGTTCGCAGTCCAGAAATTGTCAATGCTCCTGCCCGGATCAGTCTGCCAGTTGCCCCAGCCTGTGAATGTGTCGGTCCTCCATGCGTATGTCTGGTACGGGTACGCCAGAATGATGTACCCAACATCTCTGTAGAAGATCCTCTGACACTCGTCTACATAGGACTTCCTCTGGCCTCTCTGGAGCTCCATCACCGACCTCGTGTAGTTGTCCTCGTAGGATGCGTTGTAATACAGGTTGTCGGACCAGCCGTACCAGGACTTCGAGGACTCACAGAAGAGCATGTAGTTCGGGTCTGGGTCCGAGCTCCAGTACCAGATCATCATGTCGTATTCGTAGGTATATGCGATAGCCGCAAGGTCCTCCTCGCTAACCACGACATATGTCAGTCCGACCCCCACCTTGGCCCACTGCTCCCTCAGATAGCTAGCGATCTCGAGTTCCTCCGGGAAATCGGACCTGACGAGCATCTGGAAGCGCAGCTCAGTGTTCTTGCTCACCAAACCCTGTTGGACCGCATAGCTGGCATCAGATGCCGACCTGAATTGTGAGTGAGCTGTCCTGTAGACATAGCCCGCATTCTCCAGCGTCTGGTTCGCAAGCTCCAAGTTGAAGCTGAACAGCTCGCTCGAGGAGGGCTCGTAGTGCCAGAAGGAGCTCACAGGCGATATGAGCGTCGAACCTACATCAGCCAAGTCAAGGTAGTAGTCACTGACGATGCTCTCCTTGTCGGTCGCCATCGCAAGCGCCTGCCTGACTGCGGGGTCGAGCCTTGACGGATTTGGGCCAGCGTTCTGCATGCAGAATGCGATCTCAGTCCAGTACTGCGTGCACTTCAGGCCGTCGAATGTCTGGATGTCCAGAGTAGTGCCAGCCTCGACACCGCTCTTGATCGATTGGTAGATGTCAGGTGGGAACTGGGCGACATCGATCTCTCCCGTTTGTAGCGCCTCTGCCATCTGCTGGGCGCTGCCAAAGAACCTCAGGACAATACTGTCGAACTTGACCTCCCTGCTGCTGTCCGCCTTTGCGTGGTAGTTGGGGTTCTTCACGAGCGTTATCTGGTCCCCGACGTTCCACTCGTCATACACAAACTCGTCCGCCATGAAGGGTCCAGTCCCGACAATCGGTGGATTCGCGTCGTCAAAGACACCCTCCCAGTCATTGGCGATCTGAGAGGCGTTCATCTGGCTGAGCTTGTGCTGGGGGAGCATGGGGAGGTTGACGAAGTCAGCATAGGAGCAAGGGATTGGCTCCATGCTGTCCCTGTCGTAGAAGTGAATCCTGACATTGCTGTTATCAATCGCCTCAGCGTACTGCATGAAATATGCATAGGGTTGGTATGCGGATATGTTCTCGTAGTTCTGGCAGTTGAGGTTGATGTTGTAAACCACATCGTCAACTGTGAATGGCTGGCCGTCGTTCCAAGTCGCATGCGCTGTTATCTCGTAATCCCAGACCGAGCCGAAAGGTTCCCCGCTGGCGATGAGCTCGGGGTCTGAGATAGGCACGGTCGTCGTCTCAAGCGCCAGGTTCGGAACGGTCTCGAAATCATTTCCTATGGAATCGAGCGCGTCATACACGAGGCCGTAGAAGACATATGCCGAATCGGTCACGCCTATCATCGGGTTGAGGCTGTCGATTGGCTGTGTGAAACCTATTCTGAGGACAGATCCACCATTGTCGGCGTCAGCCGAGGCAGCAAGTCCGATCACGCCCGTAAGCGCGCTCAGAATCATTATCATGCCGAACGCTGCGGAGCCCAACGAAACACCTACAGATCTCGCCGAATACATCGCATATCACCTTTGGAAAGTGGGGCTTGCGGTGCAGGCGCCGTGAGGGGTCAGTACATGCGCTCCACCACAAGCTCGAGGTGTTTCTATCGAAGGGATGACTATATAAATCTAGGCTAGTCCAATACCAGATTTGATATTGATTTGACCATTTGTCTCAAATAGCACAGGACAACTAGAATCGGGACAGATTATGCCTCGCCTTTTTTTCGGACCAGAAGACCTTCGCCCAATGCCAAATCAGGCAGAGCGCCTACAAATCCCTTTTATAGCACCCCCGACATTGGAAACGCGCTAGGCTCGACCGGGACGTTCGGCGTGTCCTTGTACACCAAAATCGTCGATAGTGGGGGTGACAGCTGGGGACGTCGTAACCGAACCGGCGCCGGTCCAGATACCAACTATGAGGCCCTGTCCGGTGGGGTTGAAGGTGGCTCTGTGTGCCCGCTGGAGAGTGGGCTCCTCTGCCTTCGCTGCGGAGATCGGGTCAGGCCCTGACGGGAGCAGCCTTACCGCGGACTCGCAACGCTCATCGGGAAGCGGGGCCGAGAAGGTTTCTGGGAAGCTGACGCAGGAGAGGTCGGCAACCCCAGCGGCCTAGCACATCCTACTTTCTGAATCGTTGACACGGGCATGTCTCACTGATTTAGATGCGGCGACGTGAAGAAAATAGAGAGAGTCGAGCACGGTGGGGGCCGCAGCGTGACAGTCCCCTTTTACTAGCTCAACCTACCCCAGCGTTTAGGCGCCCTCTGGGATTGGTTGCCAACCGCTGTGTTGCCGTGTTTCTCGCTCTCGCTTAGCACATAAGATACGCTTGCTCATAACTTTTGCGGACGAGCGCATCCGAGGACGTCTTTCGAGAAGTCGAAGAGCATCGCCTTCTCAGAACCCATGATCACTTCTAGCCTCCTCGAATTCGTCACACTTCCGCAGACCGTTGCGGTGATCCCAACCTCGTCAAAAGATTTAGTGACCTGTTTTGAATCTGAGGAGCCGCAGGCAACAACGAACCCGCAGCCTTGGTATGCCGTCAACCATTGGACCAGGTCCACACCCGCTGGATGAGGAATCCTCAGTATGTCCACGTCGGCTCCTTTGCCACTCGCTTCCAACAACATTCCCAGGGTGCCCAAGGATCCGGGATTGCTGATATCCTTCCCCGAGTGCAGATGAGGAGCTAGCTTGTGCATCACATCGAGCCTACGCCTCACCTCGCGTGAGCTTTTCCTGGAGGTCGTATCCCAAGAGTAAGGCACGCCAGGCGTGAATCGCCCGTCAAGGTCCATTGCGAAAATGACATCGTCGCCGATTCTAGCCCGACTGCTGAGAATGAGATGAGTTGGACTCGTCCTCCCGAGGATCGCGATATCGATTGCGGTATAGCCCGTATCCGGGTGAAGATGGCCGCCGACGATTGGAACCCCGAACTTCTCGCTCGCCGACCGCATTCCCGCCACTATTTGCGATCTGACGTCCTCGTCAGGACATGAGAGTACGTTCACCATCGCAATCGGCAGCCCGCCCATGGCTGCGATATCGTTCACATTGACGAGCACTGAACAATACCCTGCCCAATGAGGATCTGTTCGGACAAGGTCCTCAAGGATTCCGTCCGCCGCAAGAAGGAGAATCTGGCCCCGTGACTTTATCGCTGCCGCGTCCTCGCCATAGGAAGCAATAACGCCGTCCTTCGCGGTGCCAAGGAGGCTCCTTGCGACCGAGCTTACGGGGGCCTTTCGAGTGATCCCCTTGTATTCCCGGACATGAGTCACTATCCGCTCGACGTTCACGATGCGAGAATCCAAACCGAGTAGATAAATCCGTTCCATCACAGCTTCGTCTGGACGGTTTCCTTGACATAGGAGCGAGCGTTGAATCGCTCTATCACAACCTCCGCCAGGACGGACAGGAACTGTTGGTCCAGGTCCTTCTCTACAATGATGGGGACATCGCTATTCGGAATCTTGTAGCCCATCCGAGAAAGAACGATCTTCGCCTCCGCCCTCTCCTCCTGCGAGGCTCTTCGACCGTCGACCAATCCGTCCAGACCGCACCTTCTGACTTCCATGTCGAAGACGGCCCTCTTGAACAGCTTCTGAAGGCAGTAAGAGGCAAGCGTGGCCCGCTCGTCGGCGGTGAGTGCATTGTTGGCGCTTGATTGTCCGATGAGCTCGTAGAGGTTCTTCTCTCGCGTTGAAGAGAGCGAGAAGACCTTTGCAGGCTTGATGTCCTTTTCCTTCAGCACATTCATGTCTGCGAGCGCTTTGAGATATCCTGTGAGCTCCAGCCTATGTAGCTTGACGCCTCTCTCTGCAAGCTCACGGCTGACGCCGCTGATCGATGCGGCGTCCTTCTTGAGTACCTCGAGGACCAACTCCTTCATGTCCTTCTCAGGCGAGAACATCGGGAACGGAATTGGTAACAGATTGGGTAATAAATAACTATGCGTAGCCAGGCAGTTCTCCTTCTCAGTCAATTATGAGTGGACTGAAGCTCGAACCGCAAGCCAATTTCTCGTCACTTCGCGAAAAGACCATGTGTAAGGATGACGATTCACGGTCAGAGGTCAAATGGCGATTGAGGGATTCTCAAAGCCCGAACGTTTGATGCCAACATCCGAGGTCGAGGACGCGCACGGCGGTCAATCGCTCAAGAAATCCACCCGTGTTCTTGCGTCTGGTCTTGTCCGGTCAGCGACGCCAATATGGATGTCAAAATACGGATGCAAAACTCACTACATCCCATCGAAAACAACAACTCACGGAGGGCGTGAGAGAGTAGTAGTCCGCCGCGGAAAGTATTTGCTGGCTATGGTTGCGGTACTTACCCTGGCAGTGCTAGCAGCTTCGTTCTTTTCTGCAGGGGTACAGCGAGCGTATACGAACAAAACCGTCTTTGGGATTGTACACGATCAGGCTGGCAACCCGCTGCCTGGTGCCAACGTAACTGTGGAGATATGGGGCGGGTTTTGGCCCGACCAGGCCTTTTTCCGCATCTCCAACTCGACAGTGACGAATGGGCAGGGATACTACGAGGTGACATTCAGCAGTAACTACTGGGATCCACACAACACCATCAAGGTCATCGCGACGTATGACTCCGATCAGAAAATCAAAAAAGTTGAGGCGGACGAAGCATTGGATCAGGAAGTGAACGTGTTCATGAATGTGACCATTCCTGAATTCAGCACTCCTCTAGGCCTGATGACGATGACTGCCGTGTGCATGGTTTCCATCGTAATCCTGTTGGCTCGCAGGCGAAGATAGTTGCAGCTTCCACGCCTCTGCTGTCAGCGCACCATTCGTGTCTAGTCAACACAGATGGTAGAGAGAAAAATGGTCTGCCCCGAATTGACTATTGTCTTGCTCATCGTCAGATAGCGGGCCCGACAAGCTGCCATACAATCAAGAAAAGGATCGCAAGAGCCACCATTAGCGTCAGACTGCCCACGACGTTCTCCCGCTTCTCTTTCGTGTAGTCTCCTCTGATCCTGCTGACGACATAGTCCAGGGCGTCTCTGAACAAATACCCACCATCGAGCGGGACTGCTGGGAGGACGTTAGTGAGCCCGACCATCAGATTGAGCCAAAAGATCCAGTAGAACGAGTTAGCAAGAAGCCAGAACATCGTATCTGGCATCCACGCCAGACTTCCGGATGGATGGTACAAGTCGGACACGGGCGACCTTATTGGCGCGAGATCTAGGAAAGGCAGTGCGATCAGTCTCAGCCAAGACATCGAGAAATCGTGCAAGGAGCGGTCGCCTGCGAACGGATTAGCGAGTACGCCGGAATAGTAGTTTGCATCGCGAGAGCTAACGCCCATTGGGAGGAACCCTGCGCCCAGGTACCCCATTCCTCTGTATTCCTCCTTGTTCTCGCCTGGGTAGTACTTGGCATAATAGGCGTGCTTGTCTGAGAGGAGGATCTGTGTGACGCTCCCGTTCACGACGAACCTTCCGGCGGACGCGTCATAGCTCATCACCGTTGCATTGACGAACTTGTCTGCTCGCGTGAGATTCATAGTCGCAGAGAGACCCTCGAGATTCCCGACGAGGGTATCATTGATCGAGCGAAGGACCATGCCTGGCTTGAGGCCGTACTCGCTCGCTGCGAAACCGGCAGTCGTGTATGCCACTACGACGCCATCAGTCACGTTCGAGGCCGTGTGTAGCGCACCCTTGAAGTAGTATTGGACGGTGACCGTGCTCCCGGGGCTCAGCGATTCCCTCGACGTGAAATTGTGGGACGATGTAATGGGGACTCCGTCAATCGATGTGATCACGCTGAACGCTGATATCCCCGACAGATACGCGGGGGAATCCTCTACGACACCTGTAGCGAGAGCTCCTTCGTGCGTCGGCTGGACATTAGTCATCATAATGTTCGAGAAGAGCAACAGGAAGACCATCGCAACCACGATGTTGGTCGCCGGTCCCGCCGCGTAAACCTTAGACCGCTTGCTCCTGCTCGCTGCTTGGAGCTCCTTCTCGTCTGGCTCCACAAATGCTCCCATGGGGAACACGAGGAAGAGGAGGCCAAGTGAGATGACCTTCATCCCTCCCAGGCGAGTCATTATTCCATGGGATAGCTCGTGCACGACTATGGCGATGGCGAGGCCGAGTATGCCGTAGCCGAGGGGTATCACGGGATTGAGGCCCGGTATGCCTAGAATCAGTTCCGGTGATGGGGCTTTTGCGACCTTGCTGACGAGGGTGGCTTCCCAGAGGAGCAGCACTGTGATGAGGATCATAGACCCCGCGCAGATCCAGAGCGCGATCCTCGCGTATGCGCCCCAGAACCTCTTGCGGGACGAAAGGCGGTCGACGAGCTCTCGGCCCTTCTTGGTCTTCCACATGATGAACGGGCCGTAGGGGCTCATGCTGTGCCTCTCGAGCCATTTCGTCTTATGACCCACATAGAGCAGGCTGAGCCAGGCCAAGAACACTGCCAACGCGATCAGGTAACCGTTCATCACAACAGACTCGCGGTCAGCCAATTAGAATACTTGTATTAATTGGTTTCATCGTTCTTCTGCGGCCCGCCCGAGCCGTCGCCAGATGTCATCTTGTGCCGGCCCCATTCCTCGTCTGAGAGCTGCTCGTAGACGTCAGCCACACCCTGCACATCCTTGTCCACTCCCTCGTCCTGCTTCGATAGCCTGATGATCTGGTCCTTCTTGAGGATCCAATAGTGTATCCGCCAGAGCTTGCCCTTCTTGAGCAGGACCTCCTCTTGGGTGGTCGTCAGGAGGCCCTCCTCCTCAAGCATGTAGAAGACATCTCTGTCCTCTGAAGTCAGCCTGTTGTCTATGACCTCGTCGGTGTACCCGAAGAAGCTCATCACGTACTCCGCCAACTTCTTGATCTCGTCGTCGGACATCCCTTTCTTCCCGACGGTCTTCTTCAGGGCGCTCGCAACCTGTTGCATGGTGACAACAGTCATCCCAATCCCAATGCGGGAACTGTATACCTAGCTATATACATGTCGAATTGCTGAGCTCAGAGCGGTCGAAGTGGCTGACCGTTCGAGGTGATTCTCACACCCTCTTTCTCGAGGGTGCTTATGATCCTGCGAGCCCAGGCGAGCTTCTTGAGCTTGACCTGCCTGTCCTTCCCGACCTTGCTCGACGGATTCGCGAAATCGAAGCCAAGAAGGTCTATGCTCCGAGTGCCGAACTCCGCGCAGATGCACGCAGCTCTGTCCCCATCGGTGAAGCCTCCGAAGTTCAAAAGCCCTGGGACTGGGGGGCACTGACAAGTGCCGAGAAGCGGCGTCGAGAAATCATGGACATATCGCTTGAGAGCCGGGATATTGTCCCCGTGGGCATGCACGAAGACCGTGGCGCCCTCCTTGTTGGCTTCGACCTGATCCTCCACGATCCCGTCGAGATCCGTCACGATGATGTCCGGGAGGATCTCCGCTTCCATAAGGCCCGTGGTCGCGCCGTCCGCTGCAATCACACATCCCTCCAGCTGGGACGAGGATATCTCCTCCGCAAGCCGTTCTCCACCGCCGCATATCGTCACGCTTCCAGGGAAGTCCTCTCGGATCTTGCGAAAGGATT
>Ga0315286_10001068_pt1 | contig 24418 bp, 18 predicted proteins | sample YL17G10_0_MG_FD_205038 | JGI IMG/M metagenome (GOLD analysis project Ga0315286, IMG submission 205038) | Sediment microbial communities from Yellowstone Lake, YNP, Wyoming, USA - YL17G10_0 | ecosystem: Environmental > Aquatic > Freshwater > Lake > Sediment | place: USA: Wyoming | collected...
TGTCCTGCTGCTAGACACAGCAGCGAGCAAGGCCGAGATCGCACCTGCGGACGTTCCGCAATCGATGCACTTCGCCACCTATATGGACCGAATGCTCCGCTCGTTTGAGCAACGGAATCCGTTCTATGAGGCCGGCGGTTAGAGCGCACAATAACTGGCTAGCTCAGAGACCGCAAATCCTCCTCCCCACGAACACCATCTCCGGGCTATCCGCCGTGAACGGACTGCGGTCGAAGTCGCCGTAGAGCGTCTCGACCTCGAACCCACACGCCTCCAGCATCCACTCCATCTCGAAGCGGAAGAAGTAGTGGAGCTTGAGCACGTGCTCGCTCTCGGTGACCGTGCCATCGGCCGCGGTTCGTTGGTAGCGCCAGACCGACCTGAGGATCTGTTCGGCGAAGTCGTAGGTGGTCTCGCCGGACCAGCTCACATGCATCCCGTCGGGCCCTTCGAAGTCCTCGCGCTCCTCGTGAACGGGCGTCTCGGCAGTGAGGCGGGAGAGGCGCGGGTTGAAAACGTGGAGAGCAAGCAGGCCTCCGCGCTTGAGGTGTCGCGCCGAGCACTCCAGGCACGCTCGCTGATCCGCACGCGTCAGCAGCGCCTGGAAAGACCGGAAGGCGACGAAGACCAGGCCGAACGTCCGCCCGAGCTCGAAGCTCCGCATGTCTCCCTCAACGAGCCCCACTCGCTCAATGACATCGCGGGGCTCGTTGCTCAGCTTACGCCGGGCGACTTCGAGCATGTAGGGAGAGATGTCGAGTCCGGTGACCTGCACGCCGGCGCGGGCGAGTGGTATCACCACTCGCCCCGTCCCGCAAGCCAGCTCAAGTACGTTAGCACCGGCCGAGCGGGAAAGGTCGGTCCAGAACTCGACGTCCCCGCCGATCCCTTGGGTCTGATAGTCGTAGATCTCCGCCGTCCAGGGATCCTCGTACCTGTTGAGGTCGGCGTTCATAGGTCCGACTCCTTTCGCGCGGCCAGCACCAGCGCTGCCGGCCAGCCGCGGAAGCGCTCGATGTCGTGCTCGGATAGGATGCCGACGACGCGCTCGTCAACGACTGATTCGCGGAGATCGGTCAGCCCGAACCCGTTGGCGAGCAGCGCTCGGACGGAATCCTGAGTCAGGTTGAGGTGGTTCTCGATCCAGTAGCGGGCCTCCGGCCGGTCGAAGCAGGTCCGCCAGCCGATCAGGAGGCAGTACGGATGGAAGTCGGAGATCACCACTCTCCCGCTTGGCCGAAGCACGCGGGCGAACTCCCGCATGGCGGGAGTCAGCTCGGGCACATGACACAGCGCCAGCGCGCAGACGACCAGATCAAAGGACTCATCAGCGAAGGGCAGAGCACATAGGTTGCCGGCGCGCAGATCGAGGACGATACTGCGCTTGGTCGCGTTGCCGCGCGCGTACGCCAGCATCTCCTCCGACGCATCTACCCCGCAGACGCGTGCGCCGGCTTCCGCCAGCTTGAGCGCATAGCGGCCGGTGCCACAGGCCGCGTCGAGAACGTCCAGCCCTGCCACATCGCCGATCAGTTCGAGCACGACCGGCTCCTCCAGCGCGATGAGCGGGTTGGTAGGCGCCTCGCTGTCGTACTGCTTCGACCACTCGGCGTAGCCATCGGCCACGTTCATCTCGACCGTCGGCCGATGCCAGCGCTGGGCGGCCACCTGGGCGTCGCCCAAGACCAATTGCTCCGGGCTCAGCATCCCCTCGATGACCTCGGACAGCGCCACTATCTCGGCCAGCGCCAAGCACAACAGGTCATTCCTGCCTGCGGGGCAGGAGCAAGCTCCTGCCGAACGGGCGGTCGCGCCGCGCTGGATCATGCGGCGCACCTGGAGCGCCTTGCTGAAGATGCCGTCGGTGAGGCGCTCAGTGAGGTTGATGTCCACTCTGGGTCTCCTCTTCTCCGTCAAGCCGACGGCTCATCACGACAACTGGCTCCCAGGTTTCGTAGCCGAGGCCCCGATACAGCCCCACAGCCGCGGGGCTATCACGTCTTGCCAGCAGCACCACGCGGTATGCCCCCAGAGCGGCGAGACGCCGCTCCGCCTCCTGCGTGAGACTGCGGCCGATTCCCTGGCGACGGCGTTCTGGATCAACGGCCAGCCGCTGCACCCAGCCCCAGCCGCGGTCCATGACCCCCATCACTGTCCCTAGCATCTGGCCATCCTGCTCAGCCACCAGGATAAGACCGCGTGGGTCGGCAGCCCTCTGGGACAGAATCACCTCCGCGTCGTTCCGGCCAGGCTCGAAGCCGCATGCATCCCAGAGGGCCATCATCTTAGCGTGGTCACTGCTGCGATAGCTACGGATCACGACTTCGCCGGCACGGGAGATAGGCGTCGCGACCATGCACTCCCACTCCTCCCGCAGGATCGCCATGAGCACGTCATCCTGCCATTCGCCGTCCACCTGAAAGCTTTGGCGCAGTACGCCCTCGACGCGGAAGCCGGACTTCTCGTAGCAGCGGCGGGCGCGGACGTTGTAGGCGGCCACTTTCAGATGCACGCGATGCAGGCCGAGGGTCTCGAAGGCGTAGCGCAACATCAGTCGCGCGACCTCCGTACCGTAGCCGCGCCCCCAGTACTCCGGGTTCGCGATGCCGATCCTGTAGCTTGCGCTTTGCTCTTCGTCATTCACTTTGAGCCCCACGAAGCCGATGTAGCGCCCGTCGGCCCGCTCGGCAGGCTCAGGGCAGGCCTCGATGGCGAAGTGATGCTCCCCACTGGCCGCCATCTGTTCATTGCCGCGCCGGCGCGACTCGACCGTGGGCCTGCCCGCCGCGGTAGCGCTGCCGCCGTACATGTGGCGCAGCTCCGGCGTCCACACGCGTGCCGACTCCTCCGCATCGCCCTCCTGGGACGGACGGAGAAGGACGCTCTCGCCCTGAATGGTGGTCACGAGTTGCTGCATTGGTCGGCCTCCCATTCCTCTCTGAGGATCGCCATCACCACTATGTCTATCCACTGCCCGCGCTTGAACCGCGCCTGGCGGAGCACTCCCTCATGTCGGAAGCCGCACTTCTCGTAGCAGCGGATGCCGCGGGCGTTGCCCGCGAACGCCTGGAGGTGGATGCGGTGCAGCCCCATCTCGGCGAAGCCGATCCGCAGCACCTCGCGGAGGGCGGCGGTCCCGTAGCCCCTAGCCCACTGGGCTTTGTCGCCGATGATGATGCCGAAGCCTGCGGTTTGGCCGTTGCCGTCCGGGTGCAGCGCGCAGTTGCCGATGTGGCGGCCGCAGGCCTCGATCGCCCAGTTCCGGTCGCGGCACTCCGGATCGGAGATGTGCGCGAACCACTCCCGCTCGCCCTCGAGCGTGACGCCGCCGGACTCGAGCGCGGTGAACTCCGTAACCTCCGGATCATTCAGCCACTCGACGTAGTTAGGCAGGTCCGCCTCCGTATGGGGCCTCAGTCGCAGACGCCGCTCGGTCATCTCGCTCTCCTGATAAACGCAGAAGACCACAGGCTTCCTTGGATTGCCTGTGGTCTCGGGATCGGCTCGGTTGTTCGGTCAGCTTATGCGGTCGGACCAGCAGGCAGTGGCTCATAGAGACGCGGGAGAACGCACCCGTCCATAGGTCGGGTGACGTTGGCGTCGAAGCGAGTCTGCCCGCCATTTGCTAACATGATGGGGCAGAGGATAGCACTCGGCACCGGCGCTGTCAACCGGCAGAAGCCGCCCACTGACAGGAGACGGGGTGCGGGGCGGCGAGCAGACGGCGCCGGTAACCGATCACCCTCGGTGCAGCGCGCGATACTCACCCGGCGTGCGCCCATAGTACCGCACGAAGGTGCGGTGCAGATGGCTGCCGTCAACGAAGCCGGTCCGATCGGCGATTGACTCGACGGGCAGCTCGCTCGTCAGCAGCAGGTGCGCAACGCGGGCGAGACGCGCCCGCCGCCGGAACTGCCCGAACGTCACCCCCATGGTCTGCTGGAAGATGGCACTGAACCGCGACCGGTGGAGCTGGCAGGCCGCGGCCGCGGCTGCCAGCTTGACGTCCCGGCCCGGGTCGTTGTGAACGAGGATGACGGCCGGCAGGACTCGCGAGAATACACTTGCCGAGACGCCGCCGGGCACCGCAAGCGAATGCGGCCTCTCCCAGTAGCGGTCAGCCACAACGATCAGCTGGAAGAAGAGCGCCCGCATCGCGGCCATCCATCCCCTACGCCGCTCGTGGTCCTCCTGCCCGATCAACTCGCCCAGCGCCAGGACGCTTCGCCGCATCTCCTGAGATCGCGTCCGGGGCCGGTCCCGCGGCGGAGCGGTGAAGAAGCTGAGCCACGGAACATCGCGCACCAACTCGTTATCCATCACCTCGGGCAGGAAGATGAACACGACGGAGACGGTGTCCGGCTCGGCGACGCGCCAGCCGTGGGGCTCCCAGGCCGAGCAAATGTGGATGTCACCCGGTCGGGCGACGAACACCAGCTCCTCGAAGTGCCGCTCCATCCGCCCCTTGAGGACGAAGCCGATCTCCAGTCCCTGATGGACATCCATGGCGAGCGCCGTCGGTTCCGGCGCCTCCCAGAGGCCGACGTGGAAGGGGTACTCGATCTTGCCGGCTGGAGGGACCTCCAGGTCAAACAGCCGCCAATCTTGTAGACGGGTTGGCTTCAAGGGCCTGCTCCGTTGGTAGAATATACAGTGCTTCCGGCAGGTTGTGCAATGACTCCCCGGAAGCCAGGTGGTAGCCTGATCGGAGAGCACACGAGGCCGAGGCCGCACCGGCGCAGATCAGCGGGAATGCCGGGGAGCCGGGCCAGCATGGGAAGCGGCGTGGTAGAGCACGAGCGGGGATGGGACGACAGCTCAGAGGAGGAGGTGGGAGAACGCAGTTGGCCCCGCGATGGGCAGGCGCCGCCGTTTCCACAGAACCAACTAAGCGGAAGGTTGGAGAGAGGTCGGGTCAAGATGACGAGGTCAAGACGAGGTTTCACGCTGATCGAGCTGCTGGTGGTCATCGCGATTATCGGCATCCTTGCCGCGATGGTCTTCCCAGTGTTTGCGCGGGCGCGCGAGTCGGCCCGAAAAGCGGTATGTCTGTCGAATGTGAAGAACATCGCCCTGGCATTCCAGATGTACCTGGGGGACAACAATGACACGCTGCCTCCGGGCGAGCACCGGCAGGAGGTGATGGACTACCTGGAGGCGTTCCCGGGCGGCGACGACCAATGCCGAGCAGGCACCGATAGAGCGCGGATCGGCTGGATGGCGAACCTGGCGAACCCGTATCTGCGCTGGCCTGTCATCCTGGACGAGTATGTCAAGAACCGGGATGTCTGGAACTGCCCGAGCGCGAAGCTGGTGAGTGGCGCCACCTTCATCCTGCCCGGCCCCGATTGGCTTGGCTATCTCCAGAGTTCCGAAGGTGAGTGGGGCGGAGGCTACCTAGGTCTCGGGCCCTGCCAGAGGTCGTGGCCGCCGGGATGGGGCGGCGCCGTCACGGATTCCATTCTCCAGCAGCGGCTGGCCACGCCCTGGGCATGGATGACCGCAGAGGCATACGGTGAGGCCGCAAAGTCCTTCGCCCAGAGCATTGGCCTGAACCAGAACTACAACGAGGAGCTGAAGTTGGCCGAGGTGCAGGACCCGGTGAGCTTCGTCCTCTGTGGAGACGGTGGAACTATGGTGGACGAGCTCTCGAGCCCGGGCAACATCGCCTACCCGGACATCTGCTGCGCGGAGTGCTCAGGATATACCTACTCCGCATGGGGCGGATGGCCGCCGGCGCTGGACTGCGGGATCATGGACTCAGAATGCGGCGTGTGTCGGGAGATCCACAAGGGCCTCGAGTGGTGGGCAGATACGGCCTCCCAGAAGGCCGCCGCGCGACACCTAGGGGGCGTCAACATCGGGTTCCTGGATGGGCATGCCGCCTGGTGGGACTCCGGTCGGGTCATTGCTGCTGGCTACGAAGGTGAACTCGAGGGCATCGAACCACGGTGTCCCAGCGGCAGCGTGGCGCTCTATCGCCAGAACTGCGGCGAGCCCACGCCGGACCTGAAGTTCCTTCACTAGCCGGGATCGACGATCTCGCCGCTGGCTCCGGCGAGATCAGATGGGTTGCTCCGAAAGGGCGGCGCGCCGGAAGGCGCGCCGCCCCCTGCATTCTGGGTTGGTCACTATTGAGCTTCGCACAATGCGTTGGACGCGAAATGGCTGAATCTCGCAGACTGGAGCGTCCTGAGGGGTTCCCTGAGCAGCCGTGAACACAATCATATACGCGAGATTCAGTAAGGCGACGGCAGCGTTACAGCTACCAGCGACTCCACCTCGCCCATCTCCGGCGAGTACGGCCTCAAGCGGAAGCGGTAGCTGTACGGCTGGCAGGGCAGCGAGTACTCGGGATGCACTCTCGCGCCCCAGCCGTCGTCTCCGCCGACACCCATCTGCCGGTGATCAAGGTTCGCCGTGATCGTGTCGCGCGCGGGCAGCTCATTGGTGTGGCGGGCGCGCTCGAGGTCGGCCATCGTGTAGGGCCAGGCGCTGATGCTCAGCGACGGCATCCCGACCGCGAGCAGGCCGACGTTGTCGTCGTTGAGCAGCGTCAGCCAGCGGACATCGGTCCGGTTGCCATGCTCCTGCGGACGAACGTAGTGGTACAGCAGCTCAGGCACGCGGCCGGAGTAGAGGCCGACGGCGGCGCCGGTGTTGCGGTCCCAATAGTTCTCGTGCGGGCCGCGGCCGTACCAGGTGAGCAGGTCGAACTCGTTGGGGATGGCCAGCTGCATGCCGAAGCGCGGCAGGTCGGGTAGACGGGCGTTTCCAGGTGAGAACGCGCTCTCGATCACGATGTCGCCGCTGCCGTGGATCGTATAGGTGCAGCGGTAGTTGCTGGACCCGACAGGGACCTGGTCGGTGCTTCCTCCAAACATCTCGACCGTGCGGTACTCCGTCAAGCCAACAGGGATGATGGCGTCAACGACTACGCGAACGACCTGCGGACCGAGCTGCTCGGCGGCGATGCTCGTTACCTCGCGATACTGACCGGCCCGCCGCCAGATGCCCTGGCGGCGGGCGATGCCGCCGACGCCTTCGACGTGCTCACGGTCCCAGCTATCGCAGATGTCGTTGTCGAGCGGGACCCGCCAGAAGTTGGGGATGAGTGGCGAGGCGATCAGCTCCTTCCCCCGGAGGCGGAGGAAGACGAGGGCGCCGCTGACATCGCTGCGCAGGGGGTTCTTCTTCCCGATCACCGCGCGGAAGTCGCGGCCGGTGATGACGATGTCGCGGCCGTCTTGCAGCTCGAGCGCCGGCATGTCGGCCGCCTTCGCGACGGGAAGGCTCGGGCTTTCCAGGGGGAGCCGGAACTGGTCCCAGGCGACCACGTAGCCCCGTCTCGCCCAGAGGGTGTCGTCGGCCAAGGCGAAGCTGACCTTCAGCCAGTACTCGTCGCCGGGCCGCGGCGCGGGAGGCTTGAGTGGGACGACGACGTCCTGCTCCTGCCTCGGAGCGAGGGCCATCTTCGGCAGCGCGCCGCGCTGGACCACCTCGCCACTGCGCGCCAGCTCCCAGGTGATATCCACATAGTCCATGGCGATGAAGTCATGCTTGTTCCTGATGCGCACCACGCCGGCAGCCGTGCCCTCGACCGGCCGCGCGCTGAGGTACTGGTAGACCTTCCTCACCTCGTACCACTCGGGCTGGGGCTCTCGCTCCGGCCCGACGATGCCGCAGCAGACGAAGATGCCATCGGAGGGCGTGCCCGGTGGACCGAAGTCCCCGCCATAGGCCCAGTACATCGTCCCGTCGGGCGCCTGCTTCCGCAGCGCCTTGTCGTGCCAGTCCCAGATGAACCCGCCCTGGAGGTGCTTGTGGCGCTCGATCACATCCCAGTAGTCCTGGAGGTTGCCGACCGCGTTGCCGCCGGCGAATGAGTATTCGCACATGATCAGCGGGCGACTGCGCTCGCGGCTCGCGTACTCGACAAGCCGCTCGATCTTGCTGTACATCGGGCAAACGATATCGGTGACGGGGTCCTCGCCCGCCGGCTCGTACTGCACCGGCCGGGTCGGATCTATCTCCCGCGCCCGAGCGGCCATGTGCCGGAAGTTATCACCGAACCCGGCCTCGTTGCCGAGCGACCAGATGATGACGGATGGGTGGTTCTTGTCGCGCTCGACCATGTTGGCCATGCGGTCAACGCAGGCCGCCTTCCACTTGGGATCACTCCCCGGCACCCGGTCGCTGACACCGTGTGACTCCATGTTGCACTCGTCCACCAGGTAGATGCCGTAGCGGTCGCACAGGTCGTACCACTTCGGGTCATCGGGGTAGTGGCTGGTGCGCACTGCGTTGATGTTGCTCTGCTTGAGGAGCACGATATCCTGCACCATCCGCTCGTAGGGGATGGTTTGCCCGTGGTCGGGATCGTGCTCGTGACGGTCAACACCCTTGATGAGAATGGGCACGCCGTTGACCAGCAGTTCGCCCCGTTTGATCTCGACCTTGCGAAAGCCGAACCGGCACTGCTCGACCTCCACGACCTCGCCCCGCGCGTCCTTGAGCGTCAACAGGACCTGGTAGAAATACGGGTCCTCCGCCGACCACTTGTGGGGCGAAGGCACCCGCGCCTCGAGTTCAGCGGCCGCCTCGCCCTGCGCCGGAACGCCTTGGATCACGGCCGACGCGAGTGGCTGCGCGCCGACCGGCCTGCCATCGGCGTCGAGTAGTGAAAGCTCGACGCAGTGCTTGGCGGCGGCATCAGCGCCGTAGTTACGGACCCTCGCGGTGAGCTTCAGCACCGCGTCTTGATAGCACCCGTCGAAGTCGCAGCGCACGAAGAAGTCGCGCACGTGCAGGGAGGGAGCAGCGAACAGGTAGACGTCGCGGTAGATGCCGCTCAATCGCCAGCAGTCCTGGTCCTCGAGGTAGCTGCCATCGCAGTAGCGGTAGACCTCAGCGGCCAGCAGGTTCGGTCCGTCGCGCAGATAGGGGGTGATGTTGAACTCGGCGGCGGTCATGCTATCCTTGCTGAAGCCGACCTTCTCGCCATTGACCCAGAGATAGAAGCAGCTCTTCACGCCATCGAAGTGCAGGAAGACTTCGCGGCCCTGCCATCCATCGGGGATGGAGAACTCAGTGCGATAGGAGCCGACCGGGTTGCTGTCGTGAGGGATGTGGGGCGGAGCCGGGTCCACCGGCGCGAAGGGGTACTTCACGTTCGTGTAGATCGGGATGTCAAAGCCCTGACACTCCCAGTTCGATGGGACCGAGATGGTGGCCCAGCCGCTGTCATCGTAGTCGGGGCGATGGAAGTGGGCAGGCCGGTCGGCCGGTTTGCTGACCCAGTGGAACTTCCACTTGCCATTCAGCGAAAGGTGAAAGGGAGATGCCTCGCGAGTGCCCTGCCTCGCGCTGGCCGCGTCAAGGTATGGGAGAAGGGTGGAATGCGGCGGCTCCTTCCCCTGCCCGACCAGCTCGGGGTTCTCCCAGTCGTTGATCTCTGCTGACACTGTACGCGCCTCCACGGGATTCGGATTCTGAAAGCTATTCAGCACTCAGCGACGAGCACCTTCGGGAGGTACCAACGGTGCGGCGCGGCGAACAGAGCAGACGGAAGGAGAGCCAACCGTCATGACCTTGAAGGACATGAACCTGCGCGTGTTCCGGGGCGAGCCGATTCCGCACGTATTCTTCCAGCCGCGCTTCGAGCCATGGTACGCATGGCACAAGCAGTTCGGCAGCTTGCCACCCGAGCTGCGCGGGCTCTCGCTCACTCAGGTCTACGACCTCATTGGCGCCTCCATGCGAACGGTCCACTACTACACCGGACAGCCCGATCCGGTGGAGATGCACTACACCGCCGATGTGAAGACCAGCCGGGAGCAAGAGGGCGACATGCAGAGGGTGCGGTACGAGACGCCGCACGGATCGCTGTTCGAGGCCTACCGGTACACGGTTGACCAGACCTGGCGCACGGTGGAGTTCATGGCCAAGGGCCCATCCGACCTGCCGGCCCTAAGGTGGCTGCTTCAGCGCCGCGTCATCAGCTTCAACGCGGAGGCGTTCCGGCAGGGCGCTGCCTACTTGGGAGATCGCGGCGAGCCGCAGTTCTGGGTGCCGAAGAGCCCATACTTCGCGCTGGCGCAGCAGTTGATGAAGCACAGGGACTTCATCTACGCGCTCGCCGACTGCCCGCGGGAGCTCGAGGGGATCATGGCTATCATTGACGAGAGCTACGATCAGCTCTACGAGCAGATTGTCTCGTCGGGCCTCCTCCGCATCCTGAACTTCGGCGAGAACGTGGCGATGGCCTATCTCTCAACGCGCTACTTCGAGCAGTACTGCATGCCGTGGTACGAGAAGCGAGTGGGGCAGCTTCGGGCGGCTGGCATCTTCACTCACATCCACATTGACGGGCACTTCCGGCCGCTGCTTCCCTACCTGGCGAGACTGCCATTCGACGGCCTCGAAGCCCTCACGCCCAAGCCGCAGGGCGATGTCACCATCGAGGAGATGCGCGAGCACATGGGCGACAAGATTCTTCTCGACGGGATACCGGCCGTGCTCTTCCTGGACCACCACCCGCGGGAGGAGCTGCAAGCGTGCACTGAGCGGATCGTTGAGCTCTTTCACCCTCGCCTGGTTCTCGGGGTCTCAGACGAACTGCCGGAGGCCGGGGGCGAGGAGAGCTTCGCGCGCCTGCGGTGGGTGGCCGAGTACAGCCGCAGCCATGGCTCCTCCGGGTGTTCGCCTGACCGATTGTGATGGCTGGCGCGGTCGTTGACCGAGGACCGCGCGGGTGCGATCGTGTGGCCGGGCCGGGTCGCTATAGCGCGCTGCCTGGGAGGTGGGGTGTGACTGTTGCTCGTTGGTCTCGGCGCCGCCCTCACCCCCTTGCCCCCTCTCCAAGTCTGGAGAGGGGGAAGCGCAGCTATCCCGACACGGCCCTTCGGCTTCCCCCTTCGCTGAGCCCCCTTCGTCGAGGCTTCGGGGCCCAAGGGCTACGGGGGACGAGTCGCTCCCTTCGACGATGCTCAGGGAAGGCAGGGCAGGCCGGAGCCAGTCCCCGTCTGCATCACCTCCGCGTGACCTTCCACCCTCTGGGCGTTGTCGTGTCGAAGATGCCGCTTGGCACCGGCACGTTGTAGCTGATGCTATCCACCTTGACGTGGGTCGTATGGGCGCTGCTGCTCGGCCGCACAGCCTCCTCGCCCATCTCGAGCTGCGGCGTCCTTTCCGTCACTTCGCCGCTCATTATCAGATTGGTGGCCGGGTCAACGAGCATGGTGCCGGTGAAATCGCCCGTCACCCCGAGCACCTTCGCCTTCCCCGAGGCGGTGATGCGGATCGCCTTTCTGCCGTCCGGCAGCGTCACCGTCTTCTTCGCCACCGTGGGCTCGCCCCTCACCTGACCGCGCACCCTCGCCGACAGCAGTAGCACATTGAGACCGCGCAGCAACTGGAGCTGGGCGAGCGGCCCCTTCGTGATGGTCACCCGCTTGCGGTGGGAGTCGAACAGGTAGGCCTTGCCATCCTTCGCGATCATCCAGCCCTCATCCGAGGCCACCCGCTCTGCTTCCGGTGTCGCCCAGACCTCGATCCTCCGCTCTCCCTCTACCGCGGTGAAGTGGGCCGACTTCACCTGGCGCATCGCCTCGTCAATCGCCTTGGCAAGCGCCAGCTCCCTGCCGAAGAGCATCCAGGTGAGCGCTAGCACCACACCGATGACCCCTGCGACGGAGAAGGCGACACGCATAGGACGGCCCCAGTGGGTAGGGTGTAGGGTATAGGGTCTATTGAGCTTCGCACAATACGTTGGACGCGAAATGGCTGAATCTCGCAGGCTGGAGCGTTCTGAGGGGTTTTCTGGGCAGCCGTGAACATAACCATATACGCGAGATTCAGTAGGGTCTAGGGAACGGCCCTTCCCCAACACTGAGACCAGAGACCTGAGGCCGTGCATTGGCCGTGCGGCAATGCGCTGCGATACGGACCGCGTGAGATCGGCCGGCGCGGAGGCCTCGGAGACGAGCGCTGCCGCCAGGTTCTGCACCAGCCGCCGGCGCTCGTCGTAGGTCGCGCGGCAGGCGGCGCAGGTGCGCAAGTGCTCGCGAACGAGCGACTGACCCTCCGCGTCAAGCTCACCATCGCCGAACGCCTGAACGAGCTGCAACGCCTGGCCACAGTTCATCGCGCCACCTCCTTTACGCTTACTCCCAGCGACTGCCGGAGCGCCTCCAGCCCCCGGCTCAACCACGTCGCCACCGTTCCCGGCGACGCCTCCATGATCTCCCCGATCTCTCGGTAACTCAGCCCCTGGTCATAGCGAAGCGAGATCGCCTCGCGGTACTCCTGCTTCAGTCCTCGCAGCGCGCGCAGGACCGCCTGTTGCTCCACGTGATCCAAGGCATCCTGATCCGGTTGGCGAGGCGCCGCCAGGAACTCCATCTCCTCCTCGCCGACCATCGTCAGTCGGGACCGCCGGTTGTCACGCCATAGATTCGTCGCTATCTTGAAGAGGAAGGGAGCAATCGTGCGGGCGCCGTCGAAGGATGGCAGCGCCCGGTAGAATCTGACGAACGCGTCCTGAGAGAGATCCTCCGCTTGCTCGTAGCTGCCCGAGAGGCGCAGTAGATGCCGAAAGAGCGAGTCCTGATAGCGCGAGACGATCTCATCGAATGCCGCCCGATCCCCCGATAGGCACCGCCCGACCAGTTCCCGCTCAGTCACCATTGCTGCCTGCCCTGAGACCACTCGAAGGGTCTGCCTCAAGCGGAGGCGGCGAGCCCCCGCAGACTGCTGCTGACTCTATATACTGCTGAGGGGAGCGTTTTCTTTCGCGCGGGGGCCGCTAATCCAGCACGCTTTTCTCGTCGCAGGGAAGCGGCGGGTCATCGGAGAAACGATGGCAGACGACACTGGCGCGCGAGCCTGACTGCGCCGGCCGGCAGCGCGGGCTCTGGCCTGCATAGCACATGCCGAAGCCCGTGGCACCCCGGTCGCCGCGAGCCGTGGGGGCGAACGGCTCTCGCACAGACTGGCAGTGTTAGAAGGAGACTGGGACGTGGCGAAGCTCAGAGGAAACGCGATTGTGGGTCAGTCGGGCGGGCCTACGATGGTGATCAACCAGAGCCTGGTGGGGGTGATCGAGGCGGCGGACGCCTGCTCGGAGATCGAGACGCTGTTCGGCGCGCGGCACGGGATGGAAGGGGTCCTCAAGGAGGACTTCGTGAACCTCTCCACCCAGCCCAAAGCGCTGCTGGAGAAGGTGGCGAAGACGCCGGGCGCGGCGCTTGGCTCGACCCGCCGCAAGCCCACCCAAGAGCTGTGCCTCGAGATGTTCGAGGTGATGCGCAAGCACAACGTCCGCTTCTTCTTCTACATCGGCGGCAATGATACCGCGGAAGCCTGCCAGATCGTCAACGAGAAGTCGCTTGAGGCCGGCTATGAGCTGCGCTGCTTCCACGTCCCCAAGACGATTGACAACGACCTGCTGGTCACCGATCACTGCCCGGGCTACGGCAGCGCGGCCCGGTTCGTCGCCTCCGCCTTCATCGGCGACAACCTCGATAACCGGTCACTGCGCGGGATCAAGATCAATGTGGTCATGGGCAGGAACGCGGGATTCCTGACCGCGGCTTCGGCGCTGGCGCGGACGCGCAAGGACGACGGTCCACACCTCATCTACCTGCCCGAGCGCCCGATCACCCGCGAGCGGTTCCGCGACGATGTTGCCGGGGTCTACGAGCGGCTCGGCCGCTGCATCGTCGCCGTGTCGGAGGGGGTCGAGGATGCTGCCAGCCCGGAGAAGAAGACCTTCGCCGAGGTCATCAAGGAACAGCTGGAGGTGAGCGAGTTCGGCGACTTCCAGCTCTCCGGCAGCGGCGCGCTGGGGGACTGGCTGGCGGCGTATGTCAGGGAGTCAATGCCCAAGGTCCGCCTCCGGGCCGACACGTTCGGTTACATGCAGCGCTCGTTGCCAAGCGCGATCAGCAAGGTTGACTCGGCGGAGGCGCGTGAGGTCGGCCGCAAGGCGGTCGAGTTCGCCACCCACGCCGATGTTGACGGGAGCGTGGTGATCGTTCGCCTTCCCGGCCGACGCTACACGGTCGAGTACGATCGCACCGAGCTAGGCAATGTTGCGCGCAAGACGAAGAAGATGCCGGACGAGTTCATCGCCCGCTCCGGCAATGATGTCACCCGCAAGTTCCTGGCCTACGCCCGGCCACTGGTGGGACGCCTGCCTGCAGTCGGCTACCTCGAGGGGATCTAGCCGCCGCGCACCCCGGCCGCTTATTTGCCGCCGCCGGGCGCCGCCCGGCCTAGTGGGCGCGTCATCCCCTGTGGTAAGAGAGCAAGCGATTGGGTGTATGTTTGGAGGCCGATTGTCTGGTCCCGGCGACAAGAACGGGTCAGGCGGCTTGACACGGGGGGCTCTCCCGCGGTTCGATACTTCGTCAGACGAACTATTCGCCAAGGGAGCACGTCCTAATGGCAACAGGGAAGAATGCCTGCCTCACGCGGATCGTGGATGCGCTTCCCCAGATCTTCCGAAGCCTCGCGCCGCGGCGGCCGCTGATCGAGGGGGAGACGGAGTTCACCATCGCCCAGATGCGGGCGCTGCGGGCGGTGGCGGATCGCGGAAGCTGTACGATGGGGGAGCTTGCCAAGGCGCTCGGCGTGAGCCTGAGTTCGGCCACAGGTTTGGTTGACCGGCTGGTCGAGCGCCGCCTGGTGCAACGAGCGACGAATCCCCGCGACCGCCGCGTCGTCCGGGTGGAGCTGGCCGCGGCGGGCATGCGCGCCCGCAGCACGTTCCGCAGGGCGGTGGTCCGCCGCCTGGGGCTGGCCGAGCAGCGACTGTCGGGCGGGCAGCTCGAACGGATCGCCGAGAGCATGGAGCTGCTGCAGCGAGCGCTTACCGAGACACAGCCAGGGCGGAAGGAGGGGGCATGATCGTGCGCCGGATCGCCTTTACTCTGCGGCGCCGGCAGCGACCGCGCGGGCGATGATGGCGCGCAGATCGCGCTCGCATTCATCGCTCAGGCCAGGCTCTTGCTCTGGCTCCGAGAGGATCTCCCTGATCCGCGCTCTGGCGCGCGCCCGGTCTGACACGGCACCGGCTGCGAGCCACTCCTTCACCGAGCTTCTCGCCCATATCGTTGGCTCCCATAGCTCGGTGCGGAAGCGCTTTGCGGTCAGCTCCGTGCCGATGAAGGCACCCCCCGGCCCAACTTCGGCTATCTCCGCCACGGCGAGCGCCTCGTCGCTGAAGTCCACCGGCTGAAGCGTTCGCCTGACCGCACTCGCCAGCTCGTTGTCGTAGACGAGCTGCTCGGGCGAGCAGATCTCGTCAATCGAGAGCAGCCCGGCATCCATGCTCGACGACCCGCAGGCGTAGATGCCGGGCACGATCCCGAGGGCCTTCTGCATGCCCGCCTGGACTGAAGGCTCCTTGGCGTCGCTGAGCCCGGCATGGCTCCCGGAGCCGACGCCGTACCAGCGGGCGAGCTGGCCCATCATTGCGCCCATCACAATGCGCTCCGGCCGGCCGTACATGCTCATCGTCGTCCGCATGTCCATGACCATCGGGCCGCCGCCGATGTAGAACGAGCGACTGCCCCAGAGGAGACGGTTGAGGATGCCCAGGAACAGCGCCTCGGCGAGGCTGAGCACAACCGCGCCGGCCATCGTTATCGGCGCCGACGCTCCCATGGACAGCAGATGTCCCGTAGACATACGCAGCCCACGTGATCTGAAGTAGAGGAGCTGCTCGCACTCGGCGCGTGCTAACCGCAGCGGGCTGATCAGGTAGCCGCCGGCGTGGAAGACCTCCTTGAGCGGTCGCGCCAACTCGGCTGCGCGGCGCTCGTACATCTCCGCGATGTAGGGGCAGAGGCCGGTGAACTGCACCGTGCCGGAAGGGCTGGCATGGTACTTCCAGCCGTAGAGCTTCTCGGCGAGGGCGCCATAAGCCGGCGGGAGGTCATCACAGGCGAAGGGGATGCCGAGCGCGGAGACACCGTCAACGTCCTTCAGCGCGTTTCCGACACGGATGTAGTCGCGAAAGGTCTGCTCGGTGAACGGCTCGAGGGTGTCGGTCTCCGGGTTAAGGTACAGGCAGGCGTAGATGCCGGCGAAGGTGTGGAAGCTCGGGCGATGAGCGCTCCAGTCGTACTTCGCCGAGTCAGCGATGAACTGCTCGACCCAAGCGGAGGGGAAACGGACACGGCTGCTCTCCAGATCAACCGTGCCGCCCAAGTCGCCGAGCAGCCCAAGCAGCTCTTGCGACTCGACCCTGACTCCGACCTCGGCCAGGATCTTGAGCGCCCCCAGATGGATGCGCTCGACGTCGCGCTGATCGAGAATGCTGAACCAGGCCGAAGGCATGATGGCTATGGCCCGCTAGACGCGCGTCGGAGCGAACTGCGGCAGATACTCGGCGTGAGCAGCGAGCAGCTCATCGGCGAGCTTCTCTGCCGTGTCAATACTGTTCACAGAGCCATCAAGGATGAGCGCCTGCACGAACTTCTGCCGACTCCCTTCGAGCGCTGCCTCGACAATGGTCTCCACCCAGGCGAATCTGGTCGCCAGCGTGCCGACGATGCCGGGGGGAAGCGGCGGCTGCGCGACGGCCTTCATGCCGCTTGCAGTCGCCAGCGCGTTGCATTCCAGGATCGCCTGGGGGGGGAAGTTGGGAACCTGTCCCGTGTTCGGGAGGTTGGCCGAGTAGACGCGCCCGAGGTCCTGCCGGATGCTCTCCACGATCTCGGTCGCCTGTTCGTGCTCGCCCTCCCCCCTGTTCTTCTCGAAGTAGTCCGGCGCGAGCGGCTCCTTGGAGAACGCTCTCTCCTTCATCTCCGCGTAGATCCGATCGCCCTCTTTGATGATCCCCTCGAAGCTCCATCGGTGGCTGGGATCGGCCTTGCCCTCAGGATGACCGTCGGGGAAGAGGCCGGGGAAGAACTCGCCAACGTGCCCATCTCCCACCGCCGGGAAGGCCCCGAAGATCTGGAACAACCGGGAGCACAGATGGCCAGGCGGCTTGCCATTCCTCAGCGATTCCTCAATGCGCTGCTTCAACCGAGGCATCAGGTCCTCACCCTTCGTGCGGACTTCGGTGAACCAGGTAAGATGGTTCATCCCAACCGCGGTGTACTGGAACTCGGTCGCGTCCACCCCCAGGAACCGGGCGAGCTGGTTCCCGATCCCCCAGACGCCGCTGCATAGGCCCACCATCTCGGCGTTGGTTTCCTTGCGCACGGCGCGGCAGACCACGCCCATCGGATTGGCGTAGTTGAGAAACAGCGCCTTCGGGGCAATCTCCACGACGTCCTTCGCGATGGCGACCATCGGCGGGACCATACGAAGCGAGCGCGAGGTGCCGCCTGGCATCACCGAGTCGCCCACAGGCTGGTAGATGCCGTACTTACGGGGGATGAACACATCCTGCTCCCAGGCGCGCCGGCCGCCGACGCCGATGGTGGTGATGACGACCGTTGCCCCTGGCAGGACGTCCTTGCGGTCCAGCGACGCGGACAGCTTGAGCGAAGACCGCTTCGCCGCGATGATCTTCTTGCACAGCCCTTCAGCTACTGCGAGAGCCTCGCTGTTAGCGTCAACCAGCCCGAGCTCTCCCTCCCAGCCGCGATCGGCGACATCGGCGACGAGCGCCCCAGTGAACATGGCGCTGCCCGCGCCGATAAGAACCAGCTTCTCCCGCATTTCGCCACTCCTGACTGTGGATCCGCGCTCAATGACGCCGGAAGGGTAGTGAGCACGCCAAGCAACTCATCTTACTCTCTCGCGGCGCCCGCGCAGACCGGCGAGAGACTCACAATCCGGCATTTGTACTGTACATTACGGCCTGGCATGCGATAATCCCCCTCGCGGGATCGTACGCCGCGGCTCCGCCCGTTGCGGCGGCCGCTGCTCGCGGGTAAGATAAGCGGGGCCGGGCACCTGCACCACTGGCAGTTCGCACGGAGCGGGCACGGGCGAAGCGCCGGGCACGCGGTGCCCTCCGGGCAGGGCAAGGGTCTCGGCTAATCGATCGCAGTATTGGGCTCGCACAACAGGTTGGGCGCGAAATGGCTGAATCTCGCAGGTTGGAGCGTTCTGAGGGGTCTGTGACGCAGCCGCGGATGTGTAACCATAAGTGCGAGATTCAGGAGGACTACTGATGCCAACTCGCCGCCGGGATAGGCTCCGGGATTCGGCCGCCGAGTCAGAGATGCGTGTTGCCGGCGGGCCGTCGCGAGTTGGGATCGCTGACAGCTTGCCCCAAGTAGACCCACTGGAGGTGCTACCGGTCGCGCTTGGTGCCTATGATGCACTAAGCGGGCTTCGGGTGACGGTGCACGCCTTCGACGTAGAAAACGCCGACGCGGAGGTTTTCCGGCCATTCGTGCCGCCCGATCGCTGGTATCACGATAACCCCTTCTGCCAGGCGGTAAAGGACTCCGGTTACGACCCGGTCTGCACCGAGTTCGACGAAACGAAACTGCATGCCGAGATCGTCGCCACTCCGGACGGATACGTCAAGATATGCCCGGCTGGTCTCGCTGAGTTGGTTGTGCCATGCGTATGCGATGAGCGCCTATTGTGTGTCCTCTTCGCTGGCATTCGGACTCCGGGAAAGGACCTTACCGCGAGCCGCCCGCTGCTTCGGATTCCCCACAGCTCCATCGGCTGGCCGTCGGTCAACCGCCTCCCACCGCCGCTATCCCAGGGCGAGGCGGAGCTGCGCCTCGAGGGCCTGCGTCAATTGGGTGCTCGGATCGAGTCCTGGTGGCAGAAAGAGGGTCAAGTGCTGGCCCAGGCGAGTCACGTCAGCGGACTAGGCCGTGTGGCGACACGCCAATTCCTCATCCGGCGCTTTGTCCGAGAGAACCACCTGCGGCGGGTGACGCTTGCCGAACTCGCCGAGGTGCTCCACCTGAGCGAGAGCCGGGCCGCGCACGTCGTGCGCGAGTGTTGCGGCCGGTCGTTGGTAGACATGCTGACTGCTGCGAGAATCATTACCGCGGCGCGGCTGCTGCGGGACACGGAACTCGGCCTGCTTGAGGTCGCGTTGAACAGCGGTTTCGGAGACGCGGCTCACTTCATGCGCACGTTCAAGGCGCGGATGGGAACGACGCCTGGCCGCTACCGGTTGCTCCACCGGCGCGCTCGCGCGGAGCTGAGCGCCGAGACAGAGCGAGGCGCTCCCGCGGGGGGTTGGGTGGGCACCCGGCAGAAACCGACCCGGAGCTGACTGCGCAGCAGGGAACGCTAGCTGGACCAGTGCCAGCACAGCAGGTTCCGCCGCTATCCTCGTCGCGTATGGACGTTCTGCCAGCCCCCTCCGCCCGTTCTAGGCGCCGTTTGAGGCGGTGTTGCGGCACTCTTCGGCGCAGGTGGCTCGTGAGTTGGGGAGCGCTTGCCCCACAGGCGAATAGCAGAATCTGCAAGTTATCCAGCATACGAGTCCTGGTCCGTGCACGTCAGGGAACGTACAATACCCCTACACACGGATAGCGCGGGGCGAAGCCAGGGAGAGGAGGTGAGTTCCATCGCGACTGGAGCGCGCTGTCAGGCGAGTTCGGGACCGCTGTGAAGGAGTGTCACCCAATCTGAGCAGGAGGGTCTGAACGAGATGAAGAGACGTAGAGGTTTCACACTGATCGAGCTGCTGGTGGTGATCGCGATCATCGGGATCCTAGCAGCGATGGTGTTTCCGGTGTTCGCGCGGGCGCGCGAATCGGCCCGCAAGGCAGTGTGTCTGAGCAATGTCAAGAATATCGCGCTGGCCGTGCAGATGTACCTCGGCGACAACAACGACACGCTCTGGACCCATGAGCACAGGGCGGATGTCATCGAGTGGATGCGAGGAGGCGCGGGGGGCGGCGATCCTGAAGACGTGTGCGAGGGCGGCTCCTCCGGAGGCGAGAAGTACGCCTCCTATGGTAACCCGTACCTGCGGACACCAGTAGTGCTGGACGAGTATGTGAAGAACCGCGATGTCTGGCGGTGCCCGAGCGCCAAGGTGAACCCGGTCGCGGGCTTCATCATACCGGGGCCCGACTGGCTTGACTACGCGCAGCGGACTGTCGGGCAGTGGGGCGCGGACTCGGATATACTGGGCCCGTTCTGCTCGATCACCTTCCCGCCCGGATGGGGAGGTGATGTGACTGACTCGATCCTCCAGCAGCGGCTCGCGGGCACTAACGCAGGCGAGGGATCCAACACGGTAACAGCGACCAAGGGATTCGTCTTCAGCGTCGCGACGCCTGAGTACTGGGTGTCGGACAAGAAGCTGGCCAGCGTCCAGCGGCCCACCGATTTCATCATCGTGGCCGACACGGGGGTATCCCCGACTGAAGCGGCAGGTGGCTTCGGCGTTACCGCCTACCCGGACATCTGCTGCGCTGAGTGCTCTGGCATTGCCTACTATGCTTGGGATGGTTGGCCCGATCCCAACGGGTGCCCCGACGGAACCGACTGCCCGGAATGCGTGGCCCTTCACGCCAATCTGAACTGGGCGAAGGATCCCAGCGCGCAGAAGGCGAGCGCTCGCCACCTAGGCGGCGTCAACCTTGGGTTCCTGGACGGGCACGCGACGTGGCTGGCATCGCAGAGGCTGATGAACATGGGTGCTGAGGGCACGTTCGAGTACCCAGGCACGACTGTCTGGTGCATCCCGACGGTGCGCAGCCAGTACGAAGGCTACTGCGGAGCTGCCCCTGACCCGAAGATGATCTTCTTGTTCTAGGACTGGACAGCCCCGGCTCTGCCGGGTAGTGAGTTCGGGCTGTGTGGCGGGGCGCCCCCGACGGGCGCCCCGCCGCTCCTGAGAGACGTCGCCTCCGAAGGGGCCGCGGGATGCGCTCCCCCTCCTCAAGCCATATCACCAGACGCCGGTTCCTGCAAGCAGCTCCGGCCGCCGCCTGGGCAGGTGTGGATTGTGGACTCGGGGAAAGCCGTGGCTCGGACGTAGCCGGAGGCCGACATCGGCGGACGCGAAGGAGTGCCACAATGCAGCATCCCGACATCGAAACCGATGTGGTTGTCGTGGGCGCAGGCGCCGCGGGCCTTCCCGCGGCCATCGGAGCAGCGCGGGCCGGCGCGAAGGTCGTCCTCCTCGAGGAGGACCCCGCGCTTGGCGGCGCGCCCTCTGACTACTACGTCTGTCTCCCATACGGGCGGCCCATTTCCGGCGTCATGGCCGAGATGGTCCATCTGCTGAGTACCAGGCACAGCCCTACGTCCAGGGCCTGGTTCTTCCTGCCCAGCGCCTATCAGCGAGCCTGGCGCGAGATGATCGAAGCGGAGCCGAACCTGCGCGTCATCGCGGGAGCGGAGGTCGTCGGCGTGCTTCATGGACGCGGGACCGGCTCGCCCCAAGTGATGGGCGTCTCCGTGCAAGTGCTCCCCGGAGCGACCTTCGATGTGAAGGGCAAGGTCACCATCGACTGCTCCGGGTCCGGCTTCGTGTCGGAGATGGCGGGCGCCACCGTGATGTACGGTCGAGACGCGAGGAAGGAGTTCGGGGAGCCCCACGCGCCGGAGAAAGCCGACGACCGCGTCCAGGCGTGCACGTGGATGTACTTCGCTCAGGGGATCGTGGGCACGGATACGATCATCAACCCGCCGGGCGTCCATGTGAACGTCGGGATCCCCGAGCGCGGTGACGAGCATCTCCCACAGCCGCCCGCGGTGATGCCCGGAGAGAAGGATCCACAGCTCTACCTAAACTGGGGATGCGCGGTTGCCTGCCGGGATACCAGGGACCCTCTCGCCCTAGCCGAAACCCAGAATGCCGCCTACGACGTGATCGAGCCCGACCTGCGACGACTCGAGAAGGCGGGCTATACAGTGCACCTTGCCCCGCGCATCGGCGTCAGGGAGTGCCGCCGCATTCGAGGCGAGCACGTCCTTACCGAGAACGACATCGTGTCAGGCGCCTTCCCCCCGGACACCGTCGCCGTCGCCGACTACGGCTTTGACGACTGGCGCAGCGATAAGCACGAGGAGTTGGGGGCCAGCACCGCGCGCTACGGCATTCCCTACCGTGCCATCCTGCCGGCGGGAGTGGAGGGCATGCTCGTGGCAGGCAAGTGTATGAGCGGGACCCACATCGCCCAGAGCTCCTTTCGGGTCATGCCGATCGTCGCCGGCGCCGGGCAGGCCGCCGGCGTCGCCGGTGCGCTGTCAGCGACGCGCGCCATCCAGCCCAGGCAGCTCGATCCCGACGACCTCCGGAAGGCGCTCCGGGGGGACCGCCAGCATCTCCAGCTCTCCTTCGACGAGCAACAAGCGGACGCATAGGATCGTGGACACGATTCCGCGGGCCGCGAGCCGGCAGGGACAAGCAGATAGGAGTCCGACGGGCGCGCCGAGGCTGAGGGCCCGGGGTATCATCCTGGGCTGCGCGCTGGTCATCGCCCTGGCCTTCCTCATGCCGTACATCAACCTGTCCCTGCGCAAGTACGATTGGGCCTTTCGCCCGCTGCCGACCGGGCCGGTGTTCGTGCTGTTCCTTCTGATCTGGCCAGTGAACACGCTGCTGCGCCGGCTGCGGCCGCGCTGGACTCTCACGAGTTCTGAACTGCTGCTGATCTACGCGATGATGGCGATATGCGCGGGTCTGGCATACGAGGGGCTCTGGGGGTACGCGCTGGACTACTCCGCCTATCCGTTCTATGCGGCGAGCCCGGAGAACAGATGGGGGGAACTGCTGGCTCCGCATATCCCCCCCTGGCTTCAGGTGAGCGAGCCGGAGGCCGTGCGCGGCTTCTACGAGGGCGCGCCCGGACTGCCAGTGCCGTACCGGCTCTGGGTCACGCCGGTCATCTCGTGGTCGGCCTTCGCGCTGGGCCTCTATCTTTTCTTCTTCTCGCTCGGCTCGCTGCTTCGCAGGGACTGGATCGAGGCCGAGCGCCTCTCTTTCCCGATCGCGGCGGTCCCCACGGAGATGGCTGGGGAGGACACGCCGACCATCGCCAGCGCCTTGTTCCGCAGTCCGTTCCTGTGGGCTGGGTTCGCGCTTCCGGTGGTACAGTCTCTCTTCCAGATCGCCCATGCGCTGGCGCCTGCGGTCCCGTACTCGCGCATGTTCTATAACCTCGGCCGCGGGTTCACCGGCCAGGGCCCATGGGAGGCGCTGTCCGGGACTACCGCGTACGTCGGACTCGACACCGTGGGCCTGTTCGGGCTGCTGCCAGTCGAGGTTTCGCTCAGCCTCTGGCTCTTCTACCTGCTGAACCGGGTGGAGCTGTTCACGTTCGCCGCGCTGGGGTACGGGCAGGAGGGCTTCGGCGCCCGGCTGTTCAGCCCGGACGCTTTCATCAACTACCAGGAGGCCGGCGGCTGTATCATGCTCGCCGCGCTCGTCATATGGCGGTCTCGCGGGGTCATCGCCTCCGCCTTCGGCGCGCTGGTCGGTCGTCGGGCGCCGCGGGACCCAAGCGATCCGGTGTCGCGCCCCGGCGCCGCGCTTGGGCTGTTGGTAGGTGGTGTGGTGATGGCGGTGTGGGCGCGACGCGCGGGATGCGATCTTGGAGTGTTCGCTGCATTCATCGGCATCTTCATCGCCTACTCGCTGGCGATGGCGCGGCTGGTTGCGGCTGGCGGCGTGTACGTGCCGGACGTCAGCCTGGCGCCGCGGGATCTGCTCACGGGGCTAACCGGTGCGGCGCGTTTCTCGCCCGGTTCGCTGACAGTCCTGGGCCTCATTCAAGGGCCTTTCGTGCGGTCCTACAAGGTGAATCTTCTGCACTTCTTCCTCAACGACTTCAAGATCATGCACTCGGCGCGCCTGCCCGGGCGTCTCGCCGCAGTCTGTCTGTGGGTCGCCCTGGCTCTTATGATGGTGATCGTGCCGTGGGTCATCCTGCATTACGCCTACCGTGACGGCTCGCTGAACTTCGACCTTTGGATGTTCCGTGATGCCGGCGACGTGGAGTTCGGGCAGCTCGCCTCCAGCCTGAGCATGCCGGAGGCGCCGATGGCATATCTGCCCACCGGACTCGCCTGCGGCGCGGCGGCGATGGCAGGACTGACCTGGTTGAACGCGCGGTTCGTGTGGTGGAGCCTGAGCCCAATCGGGTTCGTGCTCGGCGGGACCTGGGGGCTGGGACAGCGTATGTGGACGAGCGCCTTCATCGCCTGGCTGGCCGTCGTCTCACTGCGAAAGGTCGGCGGTCTTCGCCTCTACCGCACGGTGCGGCCGATGTTCCTCGGTATGGTGATCGGTCATCTGGTGATGATGGGATTCCGCAGCCTCTTCGATCCAGTGCTCGGGCTGCGGATGCATCTGTCGGCTTGGGAGTAACGGCGGCCGCAGGGCCGTTGCACTCGCCATGGCGGGTCAGGGATGAGGATCACGCGCCGTGACTTCATCAAGAGCGTCGTCGGAGCAGCCGCGCTCGGGGCAGCCGCCGGCCCGGATCGGGGCCACGCGTCGTCGGCAGGTACGAAAGGG
>Ga0315286_10001069_pt1 | contig 24408 bp, 31 predicted proteins | sample YL17G10_0_MG_FD_205038 | JGI IMG/M metagenome (GOLD analysis project Ga0315286, IMG submission 205038) | Sediment microbial communities from Yellowstone Lake, YNP, Wyoming, USA - YL17G10_0 | ecosystem: Environmental > Aquatic > Freshwater > Lake > Sediment | place: USA: Wyoming | collected...
GTGCTACCACCACAGCACCGCGGTTCGCCGTGGTGGTTCTTGGACATCAGGAACGGCTCATCCCCGGCCTGCACGGGCAGGACCGTCCCCGCCCGAGGCCACTCGTAGGTAGCCCCGGACGGCGCGTCTCTCATAATCAGGCGCGCAGGCCAGAGGCTTACGATGAGGACCGTTCCTGTGGGGCCGTCCGCCTTCTTCGGCTCGACGGCAACAGCGGCCTTCGTCTCGGGCACTGCCGCGCGCAGGCCCGTGACTTCGGCTGGAGAGACCGCCTTCACCCCGCCGGGCGGCGGGACGACGGCCTCGGTCGGCGGCTCGCGCCGCTTGGACTTCTCTTGATGTTCCTCCACATGCCCCTCCGTGATTACGGCGTCGTCGTCGGATAGACAACCCCCGTGAACATGGCCTCCGACCGCCAGAGTTTCTCGTTGAGGCGCACGGCCCCAACCAGCCCCGACGAGTAGAAGGTCGTGTACCAGCCCGTTCCCCGAAACTGCTTCCGGTGGAGCAGGTCATTCACGACCCCGGCCAGGATGTCCACCGGGCGGCTCGATGCCCCCTCCGCATAGCATCGAACCGTCACGGTGAGCCTCGCGTGGTCGCAGTGCTCCCGCTCCGTGATGGGGGCCTGATTGAGGACGGCCAGACGGACAGCCGGGTAGCCGAACACCGTTCCCTGATACTGCTCCTCTCGCACCTCGTCGCTGGTGCCACCGGCGAGGAGCGTCGTCAGCGTGCCTTGCGTCTTGAGCCACGCAACCATGTCGGCTTGGATGACCTTATTGGAAATCATGTCACCCTCAACTCGGCAAGGATGGCCTCAAGAACCAGTCTGCGCCCCGTGTCGGCTGTCTCCTTGGCCGCAGGCCGCAGGTAGGGATGGGCCGGGACGCCGGGATGCCAGATGCGCTTGAAGAACCAGAGACCGCTGTCCGGGTCGTAGGCTGAGATGTCCTGCGGCCCGTTCTTCCACTTGAAGGCCAATGCCTTCTTGTGCTTGGCCTCAATGAGAATCAGTTGGCGCTCCGCCGGGTCCTCGGCATGGATGCCTGAACCCATCTCCTGCGCCCGCGCGTATTCGACGTTCGTGCCTACCAGTATCGCGACGAAGGTCGGCGAGACCACCTCCGCCTCGCCCGCATGGATGCTCCGGGCCAGTCTACCCGTGTCTACCGGGGCCTTGAGCGCCGCGGCCTGCGCCACGAGTGCCGCCCACCCCGTCATGCCCTTGACCAGACCAACGAGGACCTTCTGCCGCATCTCGCCTGGGTTGGTCTTGGTCGTCACCGTCATCACTGCACCGCCCGCGAGCGGTCGATGCGGCTGACCGTCAGAGTCAGGGATGCGCGTGGGTCACTCGGATGAAGTCCCCACCGCTCCACGTCGATGACCCTCCAGCGCATCCCGTCGTAAGGCGAGTTGGCCGGTCCGAGCATCTCAATCTCGTCGCGCTCGTAGATGAGGAGCGTGGACGGGTGAGTAAGAACCAACGCCATGCGCTCCGTCTCAAGTCCCTGCTGGAGGAGCATCATGTTGGCCCGCTGAGGCGTGAGGCGGCACGGCAGGCAGTCATAGACAACCGAACCCGTCACGATGGCTCCGCCCACGTCGTCATCGACGGGGGCGTTGTCCATCCTCCACACTCGCATCTTCGCGTTCAACCCGAGCGGCATTGATAATCCCCTACAACCGGAGCGCCCGATAGAGTTTCAGGTGTGCGACCATGTTGCCTATCATCTGAGCCTTCGGGCTGAACCCGAAGGAATTGACCAGCACGTCGCTCCGGCGGCTTTCGGAGTAGCCCTGCGCCGACCACGAGGTAATCCCGGCCATCGGGTTTTCCTGGGAGCCGGGCTGGAGAAGTTCTTGGAGGGTCATGTTCGCCGCCATCGCCAAGGCCATTTGCAGGCTGGTGTCGTTCGCCCCCACGCCCGTCGGAAGGCCCGCCGTGTAAGTGACGACCATGCCGTAAAGCACGCCGGGACTGCAATTGCAGTAGGCTCGGTAGTTTCGTTCGATGATGCGCGGGTCGATGTAGCCGTAACCGGAGCGGATGGTGGCGCATCCCGCGTTCTCTGTCAGGTCACAGGAGCAGGCCTCGTCGAACGTTGTGGCGACGAGACGGTCAACGGAATGGACCCGGTTGTGCGGCAGGACAATAGGTTCGTAGGGCACCGGCCACAAGTAGGTGCCCGTGACGGTCGTCGGTGTAAGGAACGTGCCTATCTCTCGCATCATCTGTTGCTCTGCGTGGAGATAGGCGGCGTTGCGCTGTGCCGTCGTGCCTGTATAACAGCCCGGCGACTCGTAAGCGAAGAAGAGGCTGTCCGTCAGGATGACCGGAGCCAGATGGTAGTATTCGACCACGGTCCCCTCCGTGCCCGCGAGACTACTTGCGCAGGCCCAACGGATTGCTCGGCGAAATGTCCGCCGGAGGCATGTGTCCGGTGACGGCAATCTTGTTCTGGATGACCCCTTGTTCCATCATCGTGATAACCTTCTCCGCCTCCCGCTCCAAATACCATGCCGCCACCCTCATCTGGAATGGGTCCACCTCGCCCTTGTAGCCCACACTGGCGACGCGGGCGGTGTTACCGAAGAACCGGACGACGATGGCGGTGTCCTCCTTCGCCGGTTGATACCTCGGGTTCAGGTCAGGCGGTTGCTCGCTCACACCCGCCTCCATTCGTCCCAAGCCATCATGTGCGACCACCTGCCGTTGAATATGGTGCCGTTCAGACCCAAGTTGAAGCCTCGGGACCCGGCACCCTGAACGATACTCCCGCCAACAAAATGATAGCCGACCGAAAGGGGCTGGTATATGACCTTTGCACCACCCTGACGGACGGCAAAGCAGTAGTCGATGTCCTCGAACGTTCCGGCCCCGTAGCCTTCGTAGAAGCCCTTGACACCCTCCCACAGCGACCGGCGGGTCATAAAGCACGCCCCGGTGACGGCGGCGACCTCTTCCCGCTTGTTGGCCCTCGGGTTGTCGCCCCGCCAGCCGATGAAACAGTGGAAGGGCTTGCCCTCGATGTCGAAGCCGATGCCCGCATGCTGGATGCACTCCGCCGGGCCGTGAGGGGAACCCTCCGGGAAGAGGAGTTTCGGACCCACTACTCCGACCTGTGGATTGTCCAGTTCCATGACCATCGGCGACACGCTGTTCGGATTCAGGAATACATCGGCGGTCAGAATGAGAATGAGCGGCGAGCGGCCCTTGGCTACCGCGCGGTTCAGCGCGCCGGGATAGCCGTGGTTCTCGTCGAGCCGGAAGAAGGCGTCCTGCGGACGCAGGCGTTCCTTCACGGCGATGGCCTGCTCATTCGGCTGGATGGTCCTTCCCGTTTGGTCGGCCCACGCCGGGGTTCCGTTGTCTACAACAATGACCCGGTAGCCCTCGGGGATTCCAGCCATCGCCGCCGGGAGGAAGTCCAGCGCCCTCTCGGCCAAGCGCCATTCGCCGTAAATGGGCATGACGACATCAATCAGCGCCACGGGACGCGGGTCCTTGAAGCCGGGCGGCGGTTGCCCCTGGTTGTTCCTGCGGCCCTTGCCATGCTTCTTGCTCATGCCTTGCCTCCGTTCGTGAACCGGGTTGGAATGGGGACTGGCCGGGGAACCGTAACCGGTTCCTCGAGCGTCGGGGCGGCGGTTTCCGGGGCGGCAGGGGCCTTGAGCGCCACGCGCTCGATAGCCTCCATGAGAGCATCGCCCGCCTTCTTCCATGTCCTGCCCTCGGCATAGGCGCGCCCGGCGGCAATCATGTCAGTGAGGCGCGCGTCGCCTGCCTTCCTCATCGAGTAGATGGCCCCAAGATGTTGCGCCGCCGAGAACGGGTCGCAGTAAGCCCGCATGGAGTTGCCCCACGGGTCGAGGTGCCAATACTCCACGTCAATCGGGAACCCGCGTGCGCCCTCCCGAGCCTCGGGATTGGCAAACAGGTGCTCGGGGACCGCCGTGCAGTCGGTCGCCACGACCGGGACCCCGACGGCCATTGCCTCGACGATGGGCATACACAGGCCCTCGGCCTTCGAGGTCAAGAGGAAGGCATCGGCGACAGCGTAGAGGGTCCACAGGCGGTCGAAGGCCATCCCCCGCTCGAAGCCGAGGAGCCGGTCGGTGATGCCGAGGGTGTTGCTCAGGTCGGCCAACTTCCAGCCCACGGGCGACTGGAGACGCGAGCACAAGAGCCACTGCACATCCACCGAGTCCTTGAGAATGGCAATCGCCTTCGCCGCCGCCGACAGATTCTTGCGCTCCTGATTGTCAGCGACGGTCAGGACGACCAACTGGTCATCCGTGAAACCCATAGCCTCGCGGAGTTGCTTGCGCTCCTCGGGATGCGGCAAGCGCCACGACTCGGTGTCCAGACCGACGGGGATATGCCCCGCCTCGACCCCTGCTTCCTGCATCATGCGCACGCCGTATTCCGAGATGATGAGCCGGGCGTCGGCCTTTGACATGGAGGAGGCCCACGTTGCGCACATGGGACCCGATTCGACCGGGAAGATGCTGACGACCGGCGTACGCGGACTACCCTTGGGGCGAATGCCCTCCTCGTAGTCCATCATCAAGAGTTGCTCCTGCAAGGGAATGTCGAGCGCAACGACCACCGCCTCGATGTGCTCCACCTGCCCGGTGGCGGCGAGGTTGTGGAGGTTTTGCCACATGACCCCGATGACCTTGAAGATGGCCCCGTGCGGAACCGGCAGGATAGAGAACGGCCAGTTGTGTTCCTGCCGCTGGTAGCCGAGGCCGATTGCCAGGACCTTCTTCCCGCGGTCGGCAATCTCTTTGCACAGGGCAATGGAAATCTGCATGTACCCCGAACTCTGCAAATCGAAGTCGCTGATGTAGAGAATCATCGGTCCAGTCTCCCTTTATTGAAGAGGTGCTCCCACTGTTCGGCGATGACGTTCCAGTCAAAGCGCAGGCGTCCGCCCTGCGCCGCGGCACGCTGGCGTTCCTCGAGGTAGGGGCGCTCGGTCGTGAGCAGGACAGTGATGCGCTCAACGAACTGAGTGACCCACGCTGGCCGGGTAGGCTCCCCCGGAATGAGAATGCCGAACTCGTTGGTCGTCGGCAAGGCCCCGGCGTCGGTCGTGATGGGGAGGGCACCCGCCACCTGACACTCGGCCACGGACAGGCAGAACAATTCGTCGTAGAGGCACGGGTAGGAGAGTATCTCGGCTTCCTGTTGGTAGCGCGTGAGTTCTAGGCGGTCGATGCGCCCGAGGAACTTCACGTCCGGCTGACCCGCCCACATGAGCCGGTGTGTCTGGTTGTTCGGCGTCCCGGTGCCCCACAGCCGGTAGTCGCTGGTAATGACGAGTGAGGCGTCGGGCACGACCTTCTTGATGAGCGGCCAAGAGGCGTGCAAGACTGTCAAGCCGCGGTCCGGGATGGAGCAGAAGATGAGGCGGTTTTTGACCTTCTCGACGCCCGCGGCGTAGTCGGCCAGCCGGACGCCAAGGTCGATGTGACCAATCTTCTCACGGGCAATGCCATAGTGCGCCCGGTGGTAGTCCGTGTGCCGCGGACTGATGGTGACGCAGAACTCGACCTTGTTCCCGAGGTCTGCATAGTCGCCGATTGTGTATTGGTCGGTGGACCACCAGATTCGGCGCACCCCCGACAGGTCCTCGAAACGCACCCGCTGGTTGGGGCTTCGGAAGATGATGAGGGCATCCCGAGGCGAACGGTTGTCCCATGCCGCCAGCGGTTGATAATGGACGCCATCATAGTCTCCGGGCGAGGACGGGTCGTTGAACACCCTGACCTCATGCCCGCGGTCGGCGAAGGTGTGCATGAGCGACATCATGGCGAGTTCGGCCCCGCCTACGCCCCGGCCATAGATGAGGGGGGGGATGACGCCAAGGGGACTTCCATCATTGCAGAGCAAATCTATCCTCATTGGGCTTCTCCTACTTGACAGGGGTGTTCCACCTGTGGTATAGTCGAGGTGGAGGTGAGACCATGACAGCAAGGTTGTACCGCGACGCTGTGACCGACTGCATGATTGTCGATGGCTCCGCGGCGGTCGAGACCGAGCAGGAAGTCATCGACGCCTACCAGCGCCTCATTGACAGCGGAATCGTCTGGCAGTTGCAGGGCACCTTCGGGCGAACCGCCGCCAACCTGATTGATAACGGCATCTGCCGCCCTTCCAAAGGAGGTTGACCGATGATGCTCCTGACCAAAGAGAACCGGAAGGCGCTCGCCCCGATGCGCACGACCGACGGGAAGGACCCCCGGACAATCCGGGTGCCGGTCAAGTTCTTCACCCCCTGGTCCAATTGGACGTGGTACGCGTGGGAGGCCGAGGACGCCATGACCCTCGACGGCAAACCCGACACCCTGTTCTTCGGTCTGGTCGTCGGCCACGAGAAGGAACTGGGCTACTTCTCGCTCGGCGAACTGGCCGGAGTGCGCGGCCGCTTCGGCCTGCGCATCGAACGCGACCTGAACTGGGACCCCAAGACGACCGTCGATGCAGTGCTCCGCAAGGAAGGCATGGCCGACCTCGCCGACAGTCTTTGCGAGCGCGAAGCCGCCGTCGCCTGAGCCATCCGCTCCCGGTTCCGCTGACCCCGGCTGGACGCCGGGGTCAGCGATTCTTGCAGGCATCATGCAGAGCCTCCACTATGAAGTTGAGCATGTCCGGCGTCAGGCCGGGCCAGCATCCAATCCAGAACGTGCGCTCGGTGATGATGTCCGAGTTTGGTAATCGACCATCGGCCTCGAACATGCCGTGATAGGCGGGTTGGCGTAGGAGATTGCCTCCGAATAGGTTGCGCGTGCCAATCTTGCGCTCGGCCAACAGGGCGAGGACATCGGAGCGGCGGATGCGTTCGGTGCATGTCAGCGGGAACCCGAACCACGACGGTCTCGAACCCGCGGTCTCCTGCGGCAGAATGAAATAGTCGCTGAGGTCGCGTAGGCCCGAGAACAGGTGGTCGAACCTCTCCCGCCGCGCTCGGGTGAAGCCTCCGAGGCGGTCCAGTTGGGCGACTCCGATGGCGGCTTGAAGGTCCGTGCTCTTGAGGTTGTATCCGACCTCGCTGTAGACGTACTTGTGGTCGTAACCCTCCGGGAGACTCCCGTCGGCGAAGCGCCACTCAAACCGCTTGCCGCAGGTGTTGTCCTTGCCCGGCGGGCACCAGCAGTCCCGGCCCCAGTCCCGAAGGCTCTCAACGGCCCGCTTGAGGGTCTGCGAGTTGGTCAAGACTGCCCCCCCCTCTCCGGTCGTGATGTGATGCGCCGGGTAGAAGGATTGTGTGGCGAGGGTGCCGAAACCGCCGGTCATCCGGCCTTGATAAAGTGAGCCGAGCGCGTCGCAGTTGTCCTCGATGACGTAGACATCCATCACGTCGAGCAGGTCCACGACACTCAGCGGCCAAGGGTTGCCGAGCGTGTGCGCCAGTACGACCGCCCGAGCGTCGAACTTGTGGACCGCCCCCAAGATGTTGTCATCCGCTGGCACCAGCGTTTCCAGTTCCACGTCAATGAACACTGGCCGAAGTCTGGCATGCAGGATGGCGTTCAGCGTCGTTGGAAAGCCCACCGCGGTCGTGACCACTACGTCTCCGTCGTGCAGACGGCGCTCCGGGTGGAGCCAGTGCGACTTGAGCGCCGAGACCGCCAAGAGGTTCGCCGAGGACCCCGAGTTGCACATGCTGGCATGCTTTACGCCCACGCGCGAGGCAAGCATCTCCTCAAAGCGGGCCACCCAAGGCCCTTCGGTCAGGACGTTATCCATCAGGGCGAACATGGCATTCTGTATCTCTGACCCGCCGATGACCTTCCCGCTCGGAGGGATAGGCGTCTCGCCGGGCACAAAAGGCCGGGGCGCGTGCGCCATCTCAAACTCTATTGCGGCGGCTTGCATCCACGATGGAATCACGGGTCCTCCTAGAAGAAATCCGTCGCCCAAACAAACTGAACACCCGCGTTCATGGCGGCTTGGAAATCCGAGAACTCATTGCCGACCATGACGATTTCGTTCCAGGGCACACCTGTACGCGCCTGCAACGTCTGAATCATGCCGGGGTTCGGCTTGCGGCAGTTGGCCTCCTGACAATAGGGCGACACAATGCCGTCAGGATGGTAGGGACAGAGTTCGTAGAATTGAGCGCCAATGAGTTGCGCCACCCATGCCACTCTGGCGTCAGCCTGCGCCAGCATCAGGAAGCCGAACGCCACGCCTCCCTGATTGCTGGCGATGGACAGGATGTGGCCTGCCTCGACGAGCGACTGGCACGTCTCTGCCACACCGGGAAGAAGGGTCATCAGTTCGGGCCGCAGGTCCTTGGCCTTCATGCCTGAGCCGTCCTGAAAGACCAAGGTGCCGTCCATGTCGAAGATGTAGAGCACGTCAGCCTCCGTACTCGTAGTCGCCCCAGTCGAAGGGCCACGGGCACATGCCGGGGTCAATCCGGTCCATCTCGCCGGACGGTTGGTGAGGCAAGTCAGCAAAGTTGGCGACGATACCGATGCCGTCGATGACCGAGCGAAACCCGTTCCAGACGCCGGGCGGAACCACGAGGACCTTGTAGTCCTGTCCGCCGCCCTCGAGGTAGACCTTGGCGATGGCTCCTCGGGTCGGACTGCCGTTGCGTTGGTCGCACAAGCCTACCATCACCCTGCCGAATACACAGATGTAGCGCAGAGTCATCTTCCTGTGCAGGTGCCACGCCTTGACGACCTTCGGGTTGACGATGCTGAAATACCCCTCGCCAATGCGCCCGTTGCCGCTCTCGATGCACACCGCCTCGTCCTCGCGGATTCCGCGCATGACCTTGCCCCGGCGGTCCTTGATAATGGCCCTGCCGTAGACCCGCACGCCCTCAATGCCGATGTGCTCGACCTCGACCGGCTCGTCCGTCGGATGGTTCACTGCCCGCTCCCGAGGTAGCCGAGGAGCCAGTCAATCGTCTCGGCCAGCCCCGAACCGAGGTCGGTCCTGCGCCAGATTCCGAACAGTTCGGCGGCTTCCTCGCCATCGAGGCTGATTTCCTGCGTCTCGTCCTGCGCCTGATTGAGAACGACCGGCTGGAGGTCCACCCGGTTCATCCGCTCGGCAATCATCCCGACGATGGTCAGGGCGTCGGCGCTCTCGCCGTCGAAGGTGAACGGGTAGCCCGTGGTGAACATCCGCTTGCCCCATTGCGGGTTGTGCATCCGTTGGGCAAGGTTCAGGTAGACCTCGGCGCAATCGCCAACGTAGACGTACTGCCGGACCTGCTTGCCGTCCGAGCGCAGGACGGGACGCTCGCCGCGCAACAGGCTCCGAATGGTTCCGGGGATGAGGCGCTTCCAGTTCGTGTCGCCCGGCCCGTAGATGTTGGCGAAGCGCGTCTGCGCCACCCGCAGGCCGTAGAACTCGGCATAGGACCTCGCCACCAGTTCCGCCGCCGCCTTGGATGTGTCGTAGGGGTGGATGGGGTTGGGGCGCGTCCACGAGAAGGACGGCCTCTCCTCCGGCTCCCCGAGAGCCTTGTCGCTTGAGGCAACGACGACGCTTGGCGCTTCCCGCAGGCCCCGCAGGGCGTGGAGCAGGTTGGCCGTCCCGAGCACGTTGGTCTCGTAGGCACGCAGGGGATGGGCCGCTACCTCCGTCACCTGCGTCATGGCGGCGAGGTGAATGACAATCTGCGGCTGGACGGCGTTTACGACCTCGAAGATGTCATCGTTCGAGCGCACGTCCACCTGATAGAGTGCCACTCGCCGGAGCGCCGACGCCGGTGCCCGAAAGAACGGGGCGTCGAAACTGACGTTGCGGGCGATGACGGCCACCTCGGCCTCCAACTCCAGAAGCCGGGCGACAACCGCTTGGCCGACGAACCCCGTCCCGCCGGTCACGAGCACCGGCAGGCCCTTCCAGAACTTCCTATCCAGCCCCTTGCTCACGGTTCTCCTCCTGCCCATAGCCTTTTGGGTGGGCAATGACAATGACCTTCTTCGTCACCGGGCAACGGACCCAGTGTGTCCAGCCTTCCACTACCTGCTCGAACGGTGTCGCGATGACATCCTTGTGGATGCCCCCACACCGGGGGCACGGTTGCAGGGTCACGAGTTCGTCTCGCACGCTTTCCTCCAATAGCGAAGCCAGGGCGGGTCCCCGGCTTGGACAATCTCGACCAACTGCTCTCGCTCGCGCGGATGGTCCACGCAGAACCAGAAGCCGTCGTGCCGATAGGCGGCGAGCCTGCGCGTCTGAGCAATGTAGGGCAGAATGTCGTACTCGAAGCGAGAGTTGTAATTGGTGATGCGGTCTACCACTTCCGGCTCGACGACGTAGAATCCGCCATTCACACGGCCCTCATCGGTCTGGACCTTCTCCATGAACAGCGTCGCAAGGTCTCCCTCAAGTCGGAGGTTTCCGAAACGGGCCGGAGGGTAGACGGCGGTTAGTGTAACGAGGCCGTTGTGCTCGATGACACAGCGGTCATGGTACGAACGGAGGGCCTCTAGGTCTACATCCGCCACGCCGTCGCCGTAGGTTAGGAAGAAGGTGTCCTGGTAGAGCCGTTCCTTGAGGGCCATCAGACGGCCCCCGGTTCCAGAGCCTAACCCCGTCTGGACGACTTCTACCGACCGGGCCTTGAGCGCCTTGACGCCGACAGACTCGACCCATCCTCGAATCATGAAGTCCATCGCCGCGGCGGCAATGATAATGTCCTCGACGCCGAAAGCGGTGTAGATGCGGATGATGTGCTCCAGCATAGGGCTGTCGCCAATCGGCATCATGGGCTTCGGGATGAGGTCGTTCGTGAAGGGCGACAGGCGAGTGCCCGCGCCCCCGGCAAGGATGACAGCCTTCATTCGCTTATCCTCTCCGCCGCCTCGCAAAGGAACCAATACTCGAACTCCTTGGGCGGCTCGGCGGCGACCAGCGTGCCCCTCGGGTTGTAGTTGACGTACTCTAGGTCGGTCGTCAGGACCACCCGGTCCTGGATAGGGTGCCACCCTGACCGCTCGAGGAGCCATTTCCAGTTGTTCAGTGGCAGAACGGAGTAGTGGTTCTTGCCGCGCACCAGCCAGAAGTCAGGCGCGGGCAGAATCACGATGAGGTGCCCGTGGCAAACCCGGCGCAGTTCCATCAGCGTGATAACCGGGAAGGGGGAGTGTTCAAGAACATGGCGAGCGAAGGCAAGGCCAAACATGCCGTCGGCGAACGGCAGGAAGGTCATGTCGGCATGGTAGACATTGGGGTGGACCTTGCGCGCCTCCTCAAAGTCCTGCCCGATGGTCACGCCCGTCCACTCCAAGCCCTTCGACTCGAACAGGGAGGCGAACACCGCCTGCCCACAGCCCACGTCGAGGACGTTCCGCGCCCCCTCCACGATGGAGCACAGGGCGTCGATGGCCTGTTTGCCCCATGCGTAGTGGAACCCGTCCGGCGGCTGTGCATAGACATCGCCAGTCAGTTCGCTCAGGTAGCCGTCAAAGCGTTTGTAGTCGCGCATGTCACTCCTTGGCCCACTCGGGCAAGTCGGCGGGCTGGCCCCCATATTCCAGTGGGTGCTGGATGTTCAGCCCCGATGTCTTACGGTAGCGTTCGACCTTGGCCTGGACGACCTCTTCGTTCGGCCACGCCCTGTGGTTCAGGCAGTAGGGCGGCAGGAGGGACCGCACCCGGAAGTTGCTTGGCGGCGGGACGAAGCGGAAGGACCACTCCAGAGTCTCGTCACAGCGCATGCCTGTCGATGGCCTCCACGCCCACAGACTCGGTTCCCATATTCCCGGACCCCGCACCTGCGCCAGTTGCGGCAGGTGCTTGTCCGCTCCCCACCAGTAGAGGCGGACGGCCATGAGCACGTCGGCGTCCGGCTGGTCGAACAGCGCCCGGCCCTCGTCCCGGATGCGGGCGTTCGGCGTGCAGTCGCAGTCATCGAAGATGACCCACTCAGGCTTGAGTTCGTCCGCCCACTTGAGAAGGAAGTTGATGTGCTTGCCCTCGGGATTGATAATGGCGTCGCCACCCTTCACGACGCGCTCGTTGAACGTCCGCAGTTGGGCCTTGTAGAAGTTGTCCACGATGGCCTGCGTGCCATCGGTCGAGCCGCCGTCGGCAACAAGGATGGCATCTACCCATTCGTGGTATGCCGACACGAACGGGCCGATGTTGCGACGCTCGTTCAGCGTTCGCACCATGACCACGATGGGGCCAGTCATTCGGACGCCCTCACCTTCTTGAGCATGATGACGCCGATACCCTCGCGCCAGAAGTCCACTGTTACCTCCTCGAGGCCATACTGAGACAGTAGGGGCTGGAAATCCTCGACCTTGACCTCGCCGGGGTAATCGTGGGCACCGATGTAGTCGCCCACGCGCAGGAGAGCGGCGTAGGTTCGCAACTCCTGTGGCTTATTTCCGTCGTCGCAGTAGATGAGCGTCGGGCCTTCCGCCTGCTGGACCTTGAGGCGCACGCTTTCAACCATCTCGGGGTCGAACACATCGCCCGACCACAAGGCGGCACGCCGATGGTCTGCCAACTTCTCGACTTCCTGCCTGAATCTCACATCCACAACCCCTGCATCCCTCTCTATGCTCAGATAGGCGAACTTGCCGTAGGCGGCACCGGGCAGGAGGATGGAGCCAAGACCTCCTAAGTAGGTCCCGAGTTCGATGAACGTCTCGATTCCGAACTCCTCGATTCCCCACAGCAGAGCCGCTATCTGGAGCCAAGTATGCGCCACGGCAATCCCGGACGGATTCGAGTTGAACGACCAGCGGCCCCACGGGTCCGGCTCGCTCGTGACGTGCAAAATGCGACCGACGAGTTCCGGGTTCATCTTATGCCGTCGGAGGCTTCGGCCCCGCGTAACCGTGCGTGCGCGCCCATGCGTCGAGCGCGGCGAGATACTGCGGGAGCGTGATGGGCACCGGCGGAGCGGAGACCCACTTGAACTCTCGCAGGGCGTCCAACTGCTCGGCGCTCGCCAAGTCGAGCGCCCACACGCCAACGCCCTCACACCCGAGCGTCTTGGCCTGCTCGAACAGCCCGAGCAACTGGACCTTGCTCGCTCGCCACTTGGCCCCCAACTTGGTCGTCAGTTCATAGGTTGGGGCGATAGGCACGAAGGCCAGCCGCTTGAGCGTCTGCAACTGGTTGAACGAAACGCGCAACTGGTAAGCCCCGGCGTCGAAGGCTGTCGCCTCAAGGAAGTAGACCTGCGGCATGTGGACCTGCGTGTCGCCGAGGAACTCGGCCCACGGGAACGCCCCGTGGACATTCGGGTAACGGTAGGAACAGAGGTAGAAGCGTGCGGTCGGAAGGCCGGAGCGCAGGCCCTTCATGTAGGCCACGGCCTCCTCTTTCATGTTCACGAAGGTCCGCTCATACTCGCCCTCAGCATCGACATCGAAGTCGGTGATGGCATACTTCTTGCAGAGTTGGACCGTCTTGGCCGCTTCCGCCGCTCCCCACGGGGCATAGGGAGCCACCTTGCCCTTCCCGTAGGTGTAGCCCCAGGCGTGGACAGCGATGTTCGCCAGCCGGAGCGCGGCGATGGTTGCCGGGAGCAGGTCGGCGTTCTGATTGTTCGGGTAGGATATGTTGCTCTCCCACCGCTCCGTCGCATCGTCCACAATCTTGAGGCTTATCCAGTTCAGGCCGAGGTCCTTGCACTGAGCGACCTGCTTGGCCGGGTCGCCCTGGCACCAGTTCCTCAACTTCCAGACCATCGCTCCCTTGCCCGATTTCATCTTGGCCTCCTATGACCACTTGCGGTGCTTGCCCTTTGCCGTCCCGTGAGAACCGACCCCGTACTGGAGCAGGGTCGCCGTGTATTCGTAGCAGACCAGCATCTTCTCGGTGGCGTTCGACTCATGCGTCATGGCCGTTCCCGGCTCGACAATCACCGCCGGGGAGCCGCAGGTACACATCGCGAACCACCGGCCCTTGAACTTCGGGTCGTCCGAATTGTAGGCCGGGTCGAGATAGACGAAGTGCTCATTGTGGTAGTCGGCACACTTGACCGAAATCCAGTCGCCCGCCTTGAGACCGTAGCCCATGTCGGTCGGGATGCGGACATAGACAAAATCTTCCTTCTTGACCTTTGTGCCATCGAGCGTAAAGGCCTCCGTGGGCGAGCCGCGGTGTTTGATAATGGAGAACGAGAAGTCCTTGAACTTAGCGTCGGGCACGGCGGTATGCCTCCGTTGTGTTGTGGAAGAGGTCCTGGTAGGCATCCATGCCCGCCATGAACTCAGTTACCAGCCCTTTGATGCGGGACATCAGACCCGTCAGGAGACCGGCCTCATCCAGCGCCCTCCGGTTATCGTGGATGAAGTCGAGCATCCCGGTCAGCCCTGCGAGGACCTTGCGGTCCGTATCCAATCCACGCATTGAGGCGTTGACTATGCCGTTCCACAGGATTTCCTGGAACTCCTGCCAAGCCTTGTAGTTGGCGGCGACCTCTTCGACCGACGGAGTCTTCAACTCAAGAGGCCAGCCGCTTTCAGGACTTGCTCCATGCGTGCGTCCCATGAGTGCCTCCCTTCTACAGCCTTGCGCGCTCGTTCGCCGAGCGCCTGCGCCTGCGCCGGGTTCTCCAGGAGCGACCGGCACTTCTCGACCGCCTCGTCTAGCGTCGAGAAGCCCTCGAAGTCTCGCCCCTCGACGAACATCTCCACGAGGTCTGGAACACGGTTCAGGACTGGGGCGATGCCGAAGGCCATGAGTTCGTAGACCCGAGCCGTCGTGTCTTGCAGGCTCGACCAGTTGATGCCGACCTTCGTCGAATAGTAAATCGCTCGGGCGTCCTGATAGGCTGGCCCGTTCTGGAAGTTCGTCTTGTAGCCGAGGGCCGAAAGCCGTTGGTTGAGCGCCATGCGGTTCGGATACTGCAAGCCGATGAGCGAGGCGTCCCACTCCCGCTCCCCGACCGGCATGCGGCTCTGGCTGTGCCACACCGGGTCGTAGCCGTAGGGGAGCCAGATGTCGCCCGTCTGCATGTAGGGCTTCTGCATGTTGAAGAAGATGTCGGCGTTCCGGCGCGCCCCTGAGTAGTCGAGGACGTGCGGGTCCGTCCCAACAACGGCGTACTTTCCGATGGGGCGTCCGGCGACGGCCAACCCGGCGTTGCCCTCAATCCATAGGTCCGGCTCCCACGGTTTCTTCGCCTCAAGGAAGGGGTAAGACACCTCGGGCCGATTGCCGATGGAGAGCGGCAGGTCCGGGGTGTAGACGTAGGAGGCGGGCAGGTGCATCCCGCCGTTCCACGGTATCCAGCGTCCGGTAAATGGCCCGGCGGTCCAGACCTCCACGTCCTCCCGGCGGCGCAGGGCGTCCACCATGTAGCGGAACATCGCCACGGGATACCATATTCCTACGCAGGCAATCCGCAGGCGGTCAACGTCAGGCATTCGGCGCGCTCCATACGGAAGTCTCGGTCGTTCCCTCGTGAGAGGTCGTGACAGCGTAGACGAGGCCGACCCAACTCGTGCGGCTCCAGCCGGTCGCATCCAAGATGAGCCGAGCCTGCTTGTGCTCCTCCGCACCGGAGTTGTCGAGCATGATGAAGCCTCCCGGACGCACGCGTGGAACCGCCGCCAGGGCGCAGTGACCCCGCGTTCCGTTCTTGCCGTCGATGAGGATGAAGTCGAAGGCGTCGTGGTCGGCGATGTCGATGACGCTGGCGTATTCCTCCTCCATGCCCGGATGCTCAGGAACATGGTGCAGGACGACGTTTGATAATGCGCGCTTGGAGCAGGCGCGGGCAACAGCCTGATACCAGTCCCAGTCGTGCTCGACGCTGTGGACCGACTTGACGCGGCTGGCGAACCAGAGCGTGCTCCCCCCCATGCCCCACTCGAACAGGTGCATATCCGGGCGCAGGTTGCGTTCTAGCCAGTCAATCGCGGCCATCACGAGCCAGGGCTTCTCGCCAATCGGGGTCTCGGTCATGGTCTCTCCGGGATGTTTGGTAATCCCCACTTGGAGGCGAACAGGGCGCGCATGGCGACGGTGTGCTCAAACCGGTCCGGGCTTTGCCCGATGGTCCCGGCCCCCTGGTGGACAACAGGCAGTTGGGGCATGGCGATGAGGGGGGTTCCCGTCCGGTCGGCCCACATGCCGAGGTCCACGTCCTCGAAGTCCGAGGGATGGTAGATGCCATCGAAGCCACCGAAGGCATCCCACACATCCCGCGGGATGGCAAGGAAGTAGCCCTCGGGATAGGGAACTAGCGTGTCACCAAACTGGTTCCAGCCCGCCTTCCAATCCACGATGCGGTGCGCCACGATGGTCTGTTCATTGCCCGGAATGGCGTAGTAGTCTGTGAGCGGCCCGATGATGTCGCCCTTCACGGCCACATCGCTCGACAGGAAGATGAGGATGTCGCCATGCGCCATCTTCGCCAGATGGTTGAACCCGCCGTGGAAACCCTTGTTGGGCACGAGCCGGGTCATGGCGAACAGAGGGTTTCCTGCATGCTCGGCGGCAATGCGCGCCGCTTCGACGCGCACCATCGCCACCGTCGAGCCGTTGTCGAGGATGAGGACCTCAGTGTCGTCCCGCGCCCCAAGACACGCGGTGATTTCCCGCATCCGGTTCTTGAGATGGTCCGGTTGGTTATAGACAAGGAGCAGGATTGAAAATCGTGGTTTGACGCTAGGTGTCACGCTCGCGCTCCGCCTCTTGCAGGGTCTTGAGACCCTCCGACAGGCCGTAGAGTGGTACGCCCATCGAACGAGCCTTGTCAAGCAGTAATCCTCCCCGCAGAGGACGGGGCGCTTGGCCCCATGCTTCTTCGGTCGCCTCAATCAGGCTGTCATCCAGCCCGAAGTGCTTGGCGACCATGACCGCCCACGCGTAGCGACTGATGTTTGCGTCGCCGGTGATGTTCAGTATCTTGGCCTGCGACCACTTCGACGGCCACGAGTCGCACAGCCACATCAGGGCCTCAGCCAGATGCCCAACGTAGGTCGGGCAACCGATGAGGTTCGACGGCGCTTGCACCTTGCGCCCCAAAGTCAGACTATCCCGCAGACGCCGGACGTAATCCGCGTGCGGCCCCTCACTGTAGAGGTCCAGCGTCCGCACAATGAGCGTCGGCTGGCGCACGTTCGCCGCCGCCTCGCCTCCGAGTTTCGTCATGCCGTAGAAGTTGATAGGGTTGGGCACATCCTCTTCGGTGTAGGGTCCGGCCTTGCCGTCGAATACATAGGCCGTCGAGAGGTGAATGAAAAAGCCGCCGAATGCCTGCCGGAGGAGACCCGGCCCCCGCGTGTTCACCTCCATCGCCTTATCCCTGTCTGTCTCGGCCCCATCGACATCGGTGTAGGCGGCGGCACAAATCAGCACGTCGTATCCCTTGAGGTCGAGGTGCTCGACCTGTTTGGGATTGGAAATGTCGGTCGAAACCGGTTCGGCCCCGAGCCGGACAAGGGCAGTTCCCAGTCTGCCTTCGGCCCCGACGACGGCTACCTTCATGGCTATTCCCCCTCCAATTTGCCGTGCTTGAGCCGCTGGAGACGGACGCTGAGTTCGCTGTCCGGTCGCTGGTGCCACTCAGGGGCGCTAGGAGCGGGTTCTGGCGGCGGAGCGGCATTGGGAGGCCAGACATGTCCTGGCGTGGCTACGGTGCCCGGCTGGATGGGCCAGCGCATCCATCCGTCATCGGTCCTGTTCAGGAAGTATTCCCCCGACTGCGTGGATGCCCGAAGGAACTTCTCGGCTGAGTTGTGGTAGACCTCCCGGTAGTAGCCCTCCGGGGGGAGAGGTACGCCGAGCGCAATCAGGGCATCGGGGTTGACATGCTCCGGCATGTCGAAGTCTGCATCCGGGACCTTGATGTTGGACCCGCCGGGCGGGCGTGGGTGCGCCCCGCGCCGGACAGGTAGGGCATCGTCGTAGACCTCAGTTCGGGCGACGACCGTCCAGCCGGGCATCTCGGGGTGCGGGCACCATGCGTGGACTTCTCCGCGGATAGAGATGCGCCAGAGGCCGTCCGGCATGACGGTTCCGTTCTCTCGGATGACAGCGATTTGATAAAGCGAGTCAGGCGAGGCCCCTTCTGGAAGAGGGAAGAAACCCTTGACGTGATGCAGGGCGTCCCTGTCGGAGGGGAGCGCAACAATGCGCTGGCCCATTTCATAGGGGCCGGACACTCCAGGACGAGGCACGAAGGCACGCTCCGCCGGGTCCGGGGGCGGGGCCGTCTCGCCGACTCTCAGGACACGATGCCTGGGATGCTTGGGCGTCTGGATGGCTTCCTGCTCGGCGGCTGTCTCCGATTGGAGGGCAGGCGTCTCGGGAAGGGTGCCCTCGGCGGGCTTGGCCTGCGCCGCTTTTCTCGGTTTGGAGGTGGTGGCCTTCTTGGTCGGCATCGCATTCCCCTATCGCCCGCCGCCACTGGTCCAGCGGCGAATCTCATCCCCGGTGGCGAACAGGATGACTCCCGGCTGAGATGTCCCGCAACACCCGCCTCGGACGTTCAGACAGCATTGAGCGTCCGCTTCGGCGACCCACGTCATGCTGATGTTCGCTCGCATGGAGAACACATACTGCCGTCTTTCCTTGTGCGGTCCGCACTCGACGAGGATGCGTTGGTCCCGCATGAACCTCATCGCTACGGACGTTCCATCCTCGTTATAGACCGGCGACCGTCCCAACCTATCCTTGATGTCGAGGGCCATAACCTATGTCGTCTCCTGCCAGCCCACAGAAGGACGGGATAACCCTGACCCGCCGTGGTTCATGCGGAGGGGCAGAGGGGATTGATAATCCCGTCTGCCCCTCCGTGCGTCTCTATTCAGTTGTCAACCAGACTCATCACCCGGCACGATTAGCCGATGACCGGGCAGGTCGTGACGGAGCGACCGGTGAAGAACCCGGTGTAGTCTCCGTGAGCGCAACAGTGCTTGATGATGAGCGAGGTCTTGGCCCACACCTCGAACGCGATGGCCGTGCATCCCGGAACGAGGTCCTTGAGCGCCAGCGGAATCTGCGTCAACTTGTAGACCAAGGGGACGCCGTTGTGGTTCATCCGCATGGCGAAGATGCGGCTCACGAACAGGTTGGCCCCACCCGCGGTGCGGGTGAAGTTGTTGTCGGCGACTACGGCCAGCCGCCCGACGCCCGTGTTCACGAAACCGGCAAAGTTGAAGCCCGGAACGATGCGGTCGCCTGACTGGAAGTTCACGACCTGCGACCCGGCGAAGCCCAACTGGAAGTACCCGGACATCAACTCCTGCATCGCCTGAGGGTGGCCGAACAGGGTCGTCGGCTTGGCGCACGACTCTGCCAGCCAGCGGTCAAACGTCTGCGAGGAGAACGTGCCAGACGCGGCCCACTGGGTCGAGTTGGTGTGCATCGTGCAGGCTTGGTTCGTGGCCCACTTCTCGAAGCCGTCGAACTCCAGCGTGTTCCCGAGCCGATTGCCGAGCACCAGCAGGCGGTCCCACCCGTTCATCACGAGCGTCATCGCCAGCCGGATTTCCTTCTCCTTGAGGTCGGCAACCTGCTCCTGCTCGAACGTGCCAACATCGGACCCACCCGGCATGCCCTGGCCCGCCGGAAGCGGGGCGACCAGCCGGTTGATGCCGTGCCAGTTGGCGGAGGCAACGGCGCGCGAGTGCATGATGTCGCTGATGCCCAAGGTTTTCTTCGCGCCGATGTTCTTGAGCGTGACGGTCGTGTTGTCACCGTCATGCGCATACTCCTCCGGGCAGGCCCCATCGGCGAACGAGATGTAGGCCGAACCGGAGGTGAAGGCGAGTTCGTTCAACTCTCGCCATGTGTGCTCCTTGAGGGCCGTGCCCTCTTCGGGGAGCGCCTGCCACAACGTAATCTCCTCGCACATGGCGATGATTTCCGTCGGGTCAAGCGGGGTCGGATACTGGGCCGCGAAGTCGCCCGGTGTCGCATACGGCACGGGAGACAGCACGGGGTCGGTGGCACGGGCCACCAGCGGAGCGGCGGCGTAGGATGGCCCGCCCTCGTTTCCGAGGTTCAGGACCTTCTCGCCGGGCGCAATGTCGGGGACAATGCTCGGCTTCATGGTTTTCTCCTCAAGTGAATGACAACGCTACTTGGTCGCGCTGACCTTCACCTCTCCGCCGAGGCTGACGCGCGGCGGAAAGACGGTGGCGCGCACGAACGGATTAGTTCTGCAAGCCGACGGACCCCCGCACGATGGCCCTCAGACTGTTCGGCTTCGAGCCGGGGGTCGCCTGCACCCCTGACCGCGAGACTATCGGCTGTCCCGGCATGGACTCCTGAGTCACGGTCAGGCCGCGCGGGGCCGGAACGCGATTCCGAGTTTCCAGTCTCGGGGCTTGGAGAGCCTGCGTCAACTGCTCGACCATCGCTCGGATGGGAGCAATCTGCTCGGCGAACAACTGGGCCGTTTCGTCGCGGCTGAGTCCGACAGATGCCGGAGCCGCAAATGGCTCTGAGGACCCTGCGGCTGTGGTCTCGACCACGTTCCGCATGATGGCGTCCCCGAGCGCATCCATCGCTGGTTGAATCATGCTGAGGCGGTTGTTGGCGTCCACGGGGGTCGCCATCGCCTCGTCGTAGGCCGACCGGAACGTCGAAAGCGCCGGGTCCAGGACGTGCGCCTGGATGGTCAGGACCTCGATAGCCTTGACCGGCTTAGGAGCGGGAGCGGCTACCGGAGCGGGCGGACCCGCCTTGATAAACGCCGCTACCTCGCCCAAGGCACGGGCGGTCATCACGTCGATGGTGCGCTGGAAGTCAGCCAGCACGCCCGCAATGACCGGGGCCTTGTCCTGACCCGAGATGTTCGCAAGGACGCCGCCGAGGACCGACCAGGAATCCATGAGCGGGGGCTTGCCAGACCGGACAAGGAAGGCTTCGGCCTCGTCGAGCGACTTGGCCCCGCCGAGGACTGACTCCTCGACGACAGCCGACTCGCCCGCTTTGGCTTCCTCCTCTTCCCGCTTCTTTTTCTCCTCGTCGGTCTCGGGCTTGACCGGTTCCTCGCCTTGACCGTCCGGCGGGGCCTCTGTTTCCTGCCGAACGACGACGGCACCGGGGTCAATCCCCTCGGCGCTTCTCGCCGTCAGGGATGCCTTTGCCCGCTTCTCCAGTTCGTCGGCCATCTCATCGCCGACGATAGAGGCCGCGTCCGCACGCTTGTCTGTCATGGACCTCTCCTCCAAAGCGATTTCAGTTTCAGCGTAAGCAGGCCTCCGGGTCAACGCCAAATGCACCAGATGGCCCTTTCGGTAGAACTTCTCCCCGATGCCCTTGGCGCACAATTCACAGGCGTCGGTGAGGGATTTCCGGGTAAACGTGCCATTCCCCTTGTGGTCGTGTTCCCAGTCCACGAAGGCAATGGAAATGCGGACCCTTTGGTCTGGCAGGGTCTCCTGCGTGAGGTCCTGCTGAACGGCGTCGTAGGCGCGCTTGGCGAGCGGCGTATCCCGCCAGATGCCCTTGGCTTTGAGCAACTCGCCGTCAATGTAGATTTGCTCACAGTCCCCGACGATGCCAACGCCCTCGAGGTCGAGGTAGTGGGCCACGCCCATGTAGGGCAGGCCCCCCCGCCATGCTCGCGAGGCGAACATCTCGGGAGGCTTCTCCCGCCTCTCGGCTCGGCGGATGAAGTCCTTGAACAGCCCCACGGTCATGTATTCGCCGTAGGCGTCCTTCTTGGTGCCGGACGAAGTGGCATACCAGCGCCGGACACCGGTCTGCGGGTCCTGGGCCACCCGGTTGATGAACAGGTCTAAGTGGCCGGGACGCGACAGGACGGTCATGCCGCTCGTGCCCGAGGGCGTGCGCCCTTCGTTGACAGGGGTCCCAAACTCATCGCAGTAGTCCCCTGGTTGTGGCGAGACCTCAACCTGAGAGCAAGTGCCGTCCGAGAAGTAGCGGCAGTTCCCGCACATGAGATTCTGGACGCCGCCGCCCATGCGGAAGCCTGCCTCGCCCACAGACAACTTCCTGTTGCCCATTCCGGGAATGGCAATCTGTCCGCTCGGATTGTCGTCTCTCTTGACTAAGGCGTCGGTCATTTCGCTCTCAACCTCGCATTGAGTTCGGCCTTGACCACCTTGGCCGTCGGACCCTTCCACGTTCCGGCATTGGAGAGGAAGTAGGCCACGATAGACTTACCACTGTCTGCGCCGTAGTTGTCGCGGATGGTGTCGAGGCTGGCAAGCGCATCAAGGTATGGTCGGGCGGCGAAGTTCACGCCGTTGCCCTGCGCGCCCCAGTTAGTCTCGATGACCGAGGCCAGCGAGGAGAGTCCGGCGTCCCGAGCGAAGGACTTAGCCGACTCAAGATTTCCCTCGGCAATGGCCGAGGTGATGTGACCGGGGTAGCCGCCCGCCGCCTCGAAGTCTGCCCGGACATCCTCGGTCGCACCTCCGAAATCGAGGCCTGCCATCTGACGCCCCTCGGAAGGCGTGAGCCGTGTCGCCTGTCCGCCTCCCGGCGCGCCAGCGATTAGAGGGTACTCTGCGGCGACCTCTTCGTATGCCTTCTGGAGTTCTTCGTCAGGTGTGGGCGACACCTCGTACCGCTTGCCTCCGGCGTCCCCTTGGTCCTCTTCTTGCATCCACGATGGGTAGGATGCCTCCCAGTCGGGGAACTCCCTAAGTCCGACAGCCTGCGTCAACATCTCCTGCATGACCTGAGCGTTGCGCTGTTCCTCCGCGACGGGGCTGTTCAATTCCTTCGTTGCAATGTCCTGCAACTGGCGGAGCGCAGTAAGCGGATATGCCTTCGCCATCTTCTCCGCGCCCTTGAGGAACCAGTCCTGCCGTCCCTCGCGCGGCTTTGCCACTTCGTCACCCTCCATCCATGTTGGCTTGAGAGGTGTTGGCGTTCGAGGTTCGCTTCCGGGCGGATGGCGCGTCTCGTTGTAGCCCCGCCCGTAGGTTGTCCCTCGGCCACTGGCGTCGTAGCGTTTTCCGCCTTCCGATGGACCGCCGCCCTCGCCGGGCGCGGAGCCGCCGCGCTCGCCCGGACGGCCTTCGTGACCGAAGTGGCCGGAACCCGGACCGCCGCGCGACGGCAGGAGGTCAAAAGGGTGGGCGTCGCCTTGTCGCCGTTCGTCCGTGGGAATCTGGACGGCGAGCGACAAAGCCGCGCCGCGGGTCAGTTCCCGCAGTCGCCAATCCATCGTGCCTGCCTTGCGGGTCAGGATGGAGCGAGTGAGAATGAGGCCGTCCGGCGTCTCCATGTACCGCTGGAAGAAGTATTCGGAGTTGCGCACCGGATTGTGGAGCGCCGTCCAGCCGTTCGCCACCGAGTTCTCGACGGCCTCGTCGTAGGCGCGCGCCAGCGCACGCTCGGTGAGTTGCGCACCAAGCGTCCGTTCTTGCAGAGGGCGCTTGTACCATTCGCCGTAGAACATCCCGTCCGGTCCCTTGACCTCGGTGTTCAGGTCCGCCGTGCGCGCCACTTGCGCGTCCCGGTCGGATTCCGCGATTCGGCGTTTCGCCCTCTCGGTGAGGGCTGGTGCCGATTTCTCGACCGCAGGCTCCTCGGATGCCGGAGCCTCTTCCGCGACCGGTTCCGGCTCGGGGGTCTCAGCCGGAGCCGCCTCGGCGGCGACAGGCTCGGTCACTTCCTCGTCGGCGGTGGACTTCTTCTCTATCTCGCCGTCCTTCTTGCCGCCCCACTCCTCCGAGATGCCTTCCAGCGCGCCAAGTGCCTTGGCTCGCTTGCGGATGTGCGCCTTCACCTGCTCGCGCTTGTCCGCGGGCGCACGTCCAAAGGATTGAATGGCGTCCATCAGGTCGCCGCGGTCGGCGATTGGATAACTGCCATCCGGTAGGGCCTCATCATTCTTCGCCATCTCTGCCCGCTTCTCCGGGGAGTAGTCCTTGCGGAGAACCAGCGGGAGGGAAAGGTCGAGGTAGTCGTTCCGATGAAGGGAACGCATCCTGCCCACGTTGTCGCCCACGGTGCTCGCCTCCATCATGCCGAGTTTCTCGCCTTCCGGTTTCTCGGCCATTTCTGCATCGGCGACCCTCTTGGCACAGTCCCAAGGGTCGTCCTGATTGGCGCAGTCGTCGTCGAGGGCTTCCATGAAGGCCTCAAGCCACGGGTCCTTCTTGGTCGTCTGCTCGACCTGCGACATCGGCGTCGGATACTCGGCCATGTCCATGCCCGCCGAAGCGTCCACCGCCGGGTCTCCGGCCTTCTCCACCCACTCGCCCTGAGCGTTCTTGTGGTAGGTGTTCTTCACCGCGGCCCAAGCAATCGAAGCGGCGCAGGAGTCCCTTTGGTCGCCGCGGTCCTTGCACGTCCCATCGTAGGACGACAGGAACGCGGCCCGCCAGATGTCGGCGGCATGACCCTTGAGCACGTCGGGGACTGTCACGGTTGCGGGCATGGCACGCTCCGGGCGTTACGCCCACTATCTCGCCCATACTCTATCTGGTTTGGTAATGCCCTACCATGACTTTTGCACCACC
>Ga0315286_10001070_pt1 | contig 24395 bp, 21 predicted proteins | sample YL17G10_0_MG_FD_205038 | JGI IMG/M metagenome (GOLD analysis project Ga0315286, IMG submission 205038) | Sediment microbial communities from Yellowstone Lake, YNP, Wyoming, USA - YL17G10_0 | ecosystem: Environmental > Aquatic > Freshwater > Lake > Sediment | place: USA: Wyoming | collected...
CCTGCTGACAGGCGGAAAATACAACCTGGGACAGATCATTTCCGGGAAGGCGACTTTGCCTGACAGCAAGGAAACAACCATCCCCACCACCCACGGTAAGAGCAACCAAAACGGAAGCAGCCATGGGAACAATGGCGGAGGCAATGGAAACGGTAAGAAACCCTAAATTCGTGAAATCTACCCTTAGTGATGATATTAAGAGATTGATGAAGTCATGATATAAGACTTAGACGATCCCGGGAAACCCGAAAAATTAAATAACAAGGGACTGGTTTATGAACCAGTCCCTTTGTTCTTCTTAAATTGGAAGATCTGGAGAACGAGGAATCTTAAAATAATTTCAAAACTGCATCCCCAGCCAGGGCAAAAAGGGAGGCCGGGACGAAACTCAAGATCACGGTTGCCAGGCTGGTGGCAAGGATGGTGAGGTCCAACCAGGATTCGCGCGAGACCTGTGGATCCCCATCATGCATGTACATGATGACCACAACGCGCAGGTAATAGTACGCACTGAGGAGGGAGGTGAGCACACCGATGATGGCAAGACCGGTGAATCCTCCTTCGATGACCTAGCGGAACAGGAACAGTTTTCCGATCAAACCTAGGGTGGGGGGGACGCCAGTGAGAGAAAGCATAAAGATGGTCATGGCAACCGCCAGACCCGGGTGTTTGCGTCCCAATCCGGCATAATCACTTATCTGCAATCCCTGCCCTTCAGCTTTTTCCATGGCGATGACCACTGCCCAAGCTCCAAAGGAGGTGATGGCATAAGCGACCAGATAGAAGAGGGCAGAAGCGACTGAATCGCGGGCAACCTTTGGATCCCCGAATGGTACAAAAGCCATGAGGATGTAACCGGCATGGGCGATGCTGGAGTAAGCGAGCATGCGCTTGATGTCGGATTGGGAAATGGCGATCAGGTTACCCACGATCATGGTTGCAGCTGCCAGAGCCCACAGGATGGGTACCAAATCGCCCCGGATGGTGGGGAAGGCGGTCACAAAGATCCGCAACAGAGCGGCAAAACCGGCTGCCTTGGCGCCGACTGCCATAAAACCGGTAACCGAGGTGGGTGAACCCTGGTATACATCCGGAGTCCACATATGGAAGGGAACTGCAGCCACTTTGAAGCCAAAACCGACCAGAAGCATGACTGAGCCGATCAGCAGGAGGGTGGGGACAGCTTCACCGTTGGCGATCTTGAGAACGATCTCCCCCAGACGGGTGGAACCAGTGGCTCCAAAGGTTAGGGCAATGCCATAGACCACAAAACCGGTGGCAAAGGCACCCAAAAGGAAATATTTCATGCCGGCTTCTTCAGATTCGAGCCTGGGACGAGCCCAGGCTGCCAAAACATAAAGCGGGATGGAGAGCAACTCAAGACCAAGAAAGGTCACGATCAGGTCAGCAGCCTCCGCCATGAGGAGCATGCCCGAGATGCTGAAGAGCATGAGGGTGTAATATTCACCGCGCTCAATGCCCATGCGCTTGAGGTAGCCGTAGGCAATGGCGACCCCGAACAAACCGGTGACCAGGAAAAGCACGCTGAGGAAGACCGAAAATCCATCCATGACGAGCATGCCATTGAAGGCGGTCATCAGTCGTCCTGCCTGGGCGAGCACAAGACCCAGGGTCACTGCCAGCCCTAGGGATGCCAGGAAAGCAGTGATCCCTTTACGCGCACGCGGAATGAACAGGTCCACCAGGAGCAGGATACATGCCCAGACGACCAGGAATATATTCGGAAGAACTGTAAAGAAATCGGTTTGCGTCATCGGCAATCCCTTGAATTATTTACGAATCCCAGACAATTTTTAGAGCCCACCGGCAGCTGCCTGGAGTATTTTCACCAGATTGCTGACAGCAGGTGCCATCAGTTCAAAGAATGGGCGGGGGTAAAGACCGATCCAAAAGATGAATACGAGCAAGGGAACGATGGTAGCGATCTCGCGCCAGTTCAGATCCTTCAACTTGATATTTTCTTCCTTATCCAAAGGACCAAGGAACATCTTCTGGAACATATACAGGATGTAAATGGCAGCCAAAATGACACCCAGGGCAGACACCCCAGCGAACCAGGGTGACCCGATGGCTTTTGAACCAAAAGCTCCGAGAAGGATGGTGAACTCGCCCACGAAACCATTCAGACCCGGCAGACCCATGGAGGAGAGAGATACGATCAGCATCAGGACACCGTAGACCGGCATGACCTTCCATAGTCCACCAAAGGCGTCCATCTCACGGGTGTGGCGGCGTTCATAGATCATGCCGACCAGGAGGAACAAGGCACCGGTGCTGAGACCGTGGTTGATCATCTGGAGGATTCCACCCTCAATACCCATCTGGTTGAGCGAGAACAAACCCAGCATGACAAAACCTAGGTGGCTGACCGAGGAGTAGGCAACCAGTTTTTTGACATCCTTCTGGGAGTAGGAGACGAGGGCGCCATAGATGATGCCGATGACCGCCAGAAGCGCCATCCAGGGGGCGGCTTTGATGGCAGCCAGGGGAAAGAGGGGCAGGTTGAAGCGCAGGAAACCGTAGGTACCCATCTTCAACAGGACGCCTGCCAGGATGACCGAACCGGCGGTGGGTGCCTGGACGTGGGCATCGGGCAACCAAGAGTGCAAGGGCCACATGGGAACTTTGATGGCAAAGGCCGCGGCAAAAGCCAGGAAAAGCCAGAGCTGGATATTTGCCGGGATCGAACCCGACTGTTGGATCAACTGCGGGACAGAGAAGGTGCCCTGGTTGATGCCCAGCCACAGAATGGCAACCAGCATCAGAATCGAACCCGCCATGGTGTAGAGGAAAAACTTGACTGCAGCATAGATGCGCTGAGGTCCGCCCCAAATGCCGATTAGGAAATACATGGGGACGAGGGTGAACTCCCAAAAGATGTAAAACAGGAAGAGATCCTGAGCCAGAAAGACACCCATCATGCCGACTTCAAGAAGCAGGAAGAAGATCATGAAGTCCTTGACGCGATCCTCCACCGCAGTCCAGGTGGACAGGATGGAGATCGGGCTGAGGAAAGCGGTCAACAGGACCAGCAGGATGCTCAAGCCGTCCACACTAATGGCATAATTGATATTCCAACCAGCCACCTGGATCCAGGGAATATTCAGACCCAGCTGCAAGGCGGAATCTGAGGCTTTAAAGAGAGTCAGAACCCAGATGGAGATGCCAAATGTCAGCAAAGATGCCAGCAGGGCTACCTGGCGGATAAGGTCCTTCTTCCCGGAAGGGATCACCAGCAAAGCCAGGACGCCCAGCAGGGGAAAGAAGATGACCAGGTTGAGGGGATTCGTTAAGAAGTTCATAGTCCGTCCTCGTTGTTTCCGTTATTTGAAGAGCAGGTACCCAAGAATGAGTACCACACCCATAAGAACCGAAAGGGCATAACTGCGCACAAACCCATTTTGAAGCTTGCGCAGCGCGGCCGATGAGCGATTTACAAGGGAAGCGAGAGCAGTGGAGATGGCATCGATGATCCCCAGATCGATCGGATCGGCGAGGAAATGGGTGAACCAGCGGAAGAAGCGGGCAATAACCGAGTCGTGCAGCCAGTCATGCCAGAAATTCCAATCCACTTTTTCTGCCACGAAACGGGCCAGGTCCACATAGCGGTTGATGAAGAGGGCGGCATAGAGTTCATCCACCCAATATTTATTCTCGAAGACCTTGAACACCGGTCCAAGCAATTTCCTGAGGGGGTCGATCTCACCAACTTGCAGGGACTTGCGACCGTACAAAAGCCAGGATAAACCAATGGCGAGCAAAGCCAGGAGAGTGGATACCAGGGCTACAACCGGATTAAGACCACCCCAGGAAATGGAGAGGTAGCCTGGAAGGACGAAATCTGATTCCATCAGTTCGATGGTGTGTTCCAGCCATTTGCTGAGGGTGTGGACATACGGTAAATTGAGAAGACCGCCTAAAATCGAAAGGCCTGCCAGCACCATAAGTGGAACCGTGATGATTTTGGGACTTTCCTGGGCGTGTTCGGCAGCTGCGTGACGGGCTTTGCCGAAGAATACCATCCAAACCTGGCGACCCATATAAAAGGCGGTCAGGAAGGCGGCAATCGTCAACAGGATATAGATCAGGGTGAAATTTTTGGCGGCATCCAGGAGGATCTCATCCTTGGACCAGAAACCGGCAAAGGGGAAGATGCCTGCCAGCGCCAGGGTGCCGGTGATATAAAGCCAGAAGGTGACCGGCATCTGTTTGCGCAGACCACCCATGTTGCGCATATCACCCGGATCAAAGACCTCGTTGTGATGCTCATCTGCCGGAGCATGCTGCGGGAGGTGATGGTGACCGCGTTCCATGCCCAAAATGACCGAACCAGCTGAAAGGAATAAAAGGGCTTTAAAGAAAGCGTGCGTGACGAGATGGAACATGCCAGCCACATACGCGCCCATGCCGACAGCAGCCACCATGAAACCCAACTGGCTGATGGTCGAATACGCCAGCACCTTTTTGATGTCATATTGACCGACGGCAATGGTGGCGGCAAACAGGGCAGTGACCGCACCCACCAGGGCGACGATGTACTGGGCATCGGGGACAAGGCTGAAGAGCGCCCAGGAACGGGCGACCAGGTAGACGCCAGCGGTGACCATGGTGGCGGCATGAATGAGGGCTGAAACGGGTGTGGGACCAGCCATGGCGTCTGGCAGCCAGACAAACAGGGGGATCTGAGCAGATTTCCCGGTCACACCGATCAACATGAAGAGGGTGATGGCAACGATCACAGCCGGCTGGGCGGCAGCGAGTTCTTCTGCTTTGAGGAAGACCGTGCCAAAATTCAAACTGCCAAAAGCCCAGAACATGGTGAAAGCTGCCAGAAGGAAGCCGAGGTCTCCGATGCGGTTGGCAATGAAGGCTTTCCTGGCAGCGTTGGAATTAGCCCAGCTCGGACGTCCGAGGGTATCCATGTCGTACCAGAAACCAATGAGGAGGAAGGAGCATAAACCCACGCCTTCCCAACCGACAAAGAGCATCAGATAGCTGTCGCCGCTGACGAGGATCATCATCATGGCGATGAATAGATTCATGAATACGAAGAACCGGCGATAACGTTTCGGGTCATCCTTGAAACGGACATCTTCGTGCATGTAACCAATGGCATAAATATGAATTAAAGTGCCCACTCCGGAAACCACCAGCATCATGGTAACAGAGAGAGTGTCCACCCGGAAATTCCAAGGAATGTTTAAATTGCCAATGTGGATCCAGTCCGCCAGGTGCCAGATGAATGCCTCACCTCCATTTGCCTGCAGAGAAATTCCCAGCAGGACAGAGACCAGGAAAGCAAGACCGGAGGCTGAGCTGGCGATGGTGCCAATGGTTTTTTCGCTCAAACGTCCGCCGAAGATGATGTTGACCAGCAATCCAGCCACAGGCAGGAAGACGATCCAGGGAACCAGGAAGAACAGTCCGGAATTTTCCATGATTTATCCTTTCAGACTGCTCATCTGATCCACGTCGATGCTGTGCTTGCTGCGAAAGATGGCAACGATCAGTGCCAGACCGACAGCCACTTCGGCAGCTGCAACGGTCATGACAAAGAAGACAAAGATTTGCCCGGAAAGGACATCATATGCACGGGCAAATGCCACAAAGGCGAGGTTGGCAGCATTGAGCATCAACTCGATGGACATAAAAACGATCAGCGCATTGCGACGAATGAGCACTCCCAAGGCACCCATTGTAAAAAGAATGGCTGAGACAGCAATGAAATAGGTCAGGGGAATTGTGCCTTCCATTAACCCGCGGCTCCTTTCTCCTGCTTGGTCAGGACGATGGCTCCGACCATGGCGACCAGAAGCAAGATGGAAGTAATTTCAAACGGAAGAAGGTATTCATTGAAGAGCATCACTGCCAGGGTGCGGATGGATTCCATACTGTTGACCTGAATATCAGGCTGGGACAAGTTAACCGAACTCTGCAAGCGCTGGAAGAACAGGAATCCCGCCTCTACAAGAAGTACGGCTGACAAACCGATGGCGAGGGGACACTGCCAGGGGATGGCTTTGGTCCCTGGTAGTTTTTCTGCGCCTAAAAGCATGATAACGAACAGGAAGAGCACCATGATCGCTCCAGCATAGACGGTGATCTGGGTGAGGGCGATGAACGGGGCACCCAATATCAGGTAAAAGATGGCTACACAGGCAAAATTCAGCACAAGGAAAAGGGCTGCATAGATGGCACTGCGACTAAGGAGCAGACCCAGCGCGCTCAAGACAGCAGCTGCTGCCAACACAATGAAAAGTATCAACATTGAATTCATAGGCGACTCAATCCTGCGGGTCTTTCATTTGCGGCACCGAGCGGGTAAAGAGGCCGGGCTGAACTTTTTGCGGAGAGGTCAGGGATCCAGCAGGAGCAGGTTCGATCAACATTTCCTTTGGATAAATGGCATCCTGACGAACAGAAAAGGACAATTCATAGTTATCCTCAAGGACAACCGCCTCGGTTGGGCAGGCATCTTCGCAGAAACCACAGAAGATGCAGCGCAGCATATTGATCTCATACGTGCTGGCATAGCGATCACCGGGAGAGAAACGCACCTCGTCCGTGTTTTCGGCGGATTCCACAAAAATGGCATCAGCCGGGCAGGCGGCGGCGCACAAGGCACAACCAATGCATTTCTCCAGACCATTGTCGTAGCGTTTCAAGACATGGCGCCCGCGGAAACGTGGTTTTACAGGCTTCTTATGTTCCGGATACTGGACAGTGACCGGTTTTTCGAGCATCATCTTGAAGGTGGTGCCCAGACCACGGACAAGTTCGATCACAGGTTCAACGACGCGCATTGTCTTTCCTCCTCAGGACGCGGTCCAGCATTCCGACCGCGAACAATCCCACCAGTATGGACAATGCTGGAATGATCCATACCAGATTCGGATCAACCTGATCTTTGAGAATGATCCCCAGGGCGGTGATGAAAACCAGACCCAGGGAGAGAGGCAAAAGCAGTTTCCAGCCAAAAGCCATCAAACGGTCATAGCGGATGCGCGGGTAGGTGGCTCGAACCCAGATCATGCCGAACAAGAGGATCACGATCTTCAGGAAAATATAGAACGGACCCAGCCAGGGAGTCTTGTCCACGCTGAAAACCGTGTTGGATAGGAACCAGAACTCGCGATACCCACCAAAGAAAAGGGTGGCGCCAATGGCACTGATGGCGATCATTTTGGTGTATTCCGCCATGAACAATAGGGCGAATTTCATGCCGGAATATTCAGTGTGGTAACCAGCAGTGAGTTCCTGCTCGGCTTCGGGCATATCGAAAGGAGCGCGGTTGACCTCCGCCAGGGTGGCGATCAGGAAAATGCCCGTTCCGATGGGTTGAAGCAGTACGAACCAACCAGCCTTCTGGGCTTCGACGATATCGATCATGCGGGTGGAATTCGCCAGAAGGATGGCACTGACAAAAGAAAGCCCGAGGGTCAATTCATACGAGACCATCTGGGCAGTTGATCGCAATCCGCCCATCATGGCGTACTTATTATTGGAGGACCAGCCTGCCAGGACGATGCCATAAACAGCGATGGAAGCGACCGCCATGATGTACAGGACACCCACATTGATATCAGCAATGTATGGAGTGATGATGCGACCAAAGAGGGTAAAGGGTTTAACCCCCCAGGGGACAGTGGCAGTGATGACCACAGCCGGGACGACTGTCAGGACGGGAGCCAGGAGAAAGAGCAATTTATCCGCCATAGCCGGGGTCAGTTCCTCCTTGAAGATCAGTTTGACCGCGTCCGCGATCGGCTGGAGGATGCCAAATGGACCAGCCCGGTTGGGACCGATACGAGCCTGGATGCGAGCCAATGCCCGACGCTCATAGAGCGTGAGGTAGGCAAACCCAAGCAAAAGAATCATGGTCAGGACAAATCCCTTGATGATCCATTCAATGATCAAAGCCAAGTTCATGGATGACCTTCCTTAGGCAGCCTTCAAGCTGATGGTTTGCGGAGAATTGATGGGGATGCCCATGCTGCGAGGCAGAAGCGCCACCGAAGCGGGTACTGTCTCGTCCAGGATCACGCGAAGTTCGTATACTTTGCCACTCAACTTTAACTGTGCCATGGCTCCAGCTTTCATTTTATATATGTCGGCTGTATCCGGGTGCAGGCGAAGACTGGTCTCTCCGATATGAGGTTGAAGGAGGTTTGAGGTGACGACTGTCAGACCCCTGTCATAAAGTTGAGAGAAAGGAACAGCCAGCAATTCGGTATCATTCGGGCGCTTGAATTCGATTTGTCTATCTTCAGACAGTGCGGCTTTTTCTCCCAACGGGAGAGGGCAACCGAGACCCTGAGTGTTGGCGTAGGTTGTGCCGCCATAATAGATATCTGCACGTCCCACGATGGGGAATTGATCCGTGAATTCAGCCAATCTGGAATAAGAAAGACCGGTAAATGGTTGATATTTGGATGCCAGGCGTGTCATTACATGGGAAGCAGAATCCGCTTCCAGGGTGAGCCCTGCCCTTTGAGCCAGGCTGGCAGTTATGGCGAAATCCGGACGGGTTTCACCGAAGGCGGGCACCGACGGGGAGATGAGCTGGACACGCCTTGCAGCGGAGGTGAATGATCCATCCCGTTCTGTGAATGCCTGAGCCGGGAAGACAGCATCCGCCAGGCGGGTCGTATCGGTCTCGAAGAGCTCCTGGACAATGATGTACCGGGCAGTTTTCAATGCAGCTGCCAGGGCAGGATCATCTCCGGCTGGATCGCAGGCAGCGATGAAAACAAGTTTGTCCTTGAAGGAAGTGATCAGGTCAGCGGCGGTTTCATAACCCATTTCCCAGGCGCCCTGGTCATTGGCATGCGGCCAGACTCCGATCAGTCCGCTGCCCGGTTTCCCGGTATGTCCGGTCTTTTCGAGCAGCCGGGAGCAGGCATGAGCCAGGGCGGAGGAACCGTCCACTCCCAATCCATCACTGCCATAAAGTATGACCAGGTTCCGGGCAGAGGCAATTGCCTCCCCCACCAGCTTGCCGGCTTTGGAATTTTGCAAGCCAGCGATGGTCTGGGATTCATCTCCAAAGGCGTAATGAACCACATGCGTGGCAAATTTATCCAGTTTGGTCTGGCGTGCAGCTGCGACGATCAGGGTTGCACCGCGGGCTGCGGCTTTTTTAAGGCGCAGGTACCAGAGGGGAGCTTCATTGTATAAATCTGAGGCAGCTACCAGAATGGTGGTCCCCGCACCCATCTCGCTGAAATTGGCACCATCGGTCACACCCATTCGGGAGGTCAGTTCGCCGCCGCCCATGTGTGTGTAGAGGAATGCCCTGCCACCCAGACCATCTGCCAATTCCTTCAGGTTGAACAGGTCCTCGTTCGCCAGTCGGCCACCAGCCAGGACGACCACGTCCTGACCGGCTTTGCCCAGAGCAGAGCCGGCATGGTGCAGGGCTTCGTCCCAGCAATTAACGACCTGATTGCCCTCTTTCTTGATGAGAGGCATGGTCAAACGATCGACGCTGGCGGCGAAATGGTGGGCAAAACGGCCTTTGTCACACAGCCAGATCTCGTTAACCTGTTCGTTCTGGCGGGGCATAACGCGTTTAACGATAACCCTGCCATCCAAACGGGCGGAGCGGCGTGTGTTTAATGTGGTATTGCATCCGACGGCACATTGGGGGCAGATGGAGGCAAAAGATTCCATTTCCCAGGGGCGGGCACCAAAACGAAAATCAGCCGTGGTGAGTGCGCCCACCGGGCAAATATCGGTTGTATTACCGGAAAAGATCGAATCAAAGCCGGGTTCGGAATAAGTGACAATATCGGTGGCTCGGCCGCGCTGGTGGAATGCCAGGACCGGCTCGCCGGCGATCTCATCCTGGAAGCGTATGCAGCGGGCACACTGGATGCAACGCTCACGATCCAGCCAGATCAGATCTCCAAGCGGGAAGTGCTTGGCTTGATGTTGCTTGTCATCAAATGGAAAACGGCTCTCACTCGGACCGTGGGCCATGGTCAGGTTCTGCAATGGGCATTCGCCGCCCTTGTCACAGACCGGGCAATCGAGCGGGTGGGAGGTGAGCAGGAATTCGAGGATCTCCTTACGTCCAGACCGGGCTTTATCGGTCATGCCGACAACCTGCATGCCTTCGGAAACCGGCGTGGTGCAGGCTGTTTCCAGCTTGGCACCAAACTGGATGCTGGGTTTGCCATCATCGATGACAGGTTGACCGGTGGTTCGGTCGATGACAGGACGTCCGACCTCCACCAGGCACATGCGGCACATTCCGACCGGTTCCATCTTGGGATGGTAGCAAAAGACCGGGATGTCAATGCCGATGCGTTTGGCGGCATCAACAATGAGGGTGCCAGCGGGAACGGTCACCGGCTGTCCATCGATCAGCAGGGAAATCTGTTGTTTAGCCATGCTGACCTCCGATGCCGGAGGCGGTGAAGTCAGCCGGGAAGCGCTCGATCCCGGTGACGACTGCCATGGTAGCGAACTCACCCAGGGCACACAGGCATTTATTCTGCATCTGTTTTGCAACACTCAGGAGGAGCCGGGTATTGGCGTCCACATCTTCACCGGCTTCCATGCGTTCGAGTAGATGGAACATCCAGTAGGTTCCTTCACGGCAGGGAGTGCACTTGCCGCAGGATTCGTGCTTGAAGAATTCGACCGTTTTCGAGACAACCCATTCGATACTGACCGTGTCATCAATGACGATGACCGAAGCCGAGCCAAGGTCGGCACCCAGGGTGCGGACAGAGTCATAATCCATGGGTGTATCCAATGTCTTATCGTCAACCTTGATGAAGGATGAGGAGGCACCGGCAGGCATGATGGCTTTAACCGGGCGATCGTTGATCACTCCGCCGCCATGCTCATAGATCAATTGACGGAAGGTGGTGCCAAAAGGCAGTTCATAATTACCGGGTTTGTTGACACGACCGGAGAGGCTGAACAGCTTGACACCGGCGCTATCGGGCGTACCCAGCGACTTGTACCAATCGGCACCCTTGCTGAAGATCATGGGTAGATTGGTGAAGGTCTCCACGTTGTTGACCACGGTCGGTTTGCCAAAAAGACCAAAGGAGGGCGGGAACGGAGGGCGAAGGCGCGGTTGACCACGTTTCCCTTCCATCGATTCCAGCAGGGCAGTCTCTTCACCACAGATGTATGCGCCAGCTCCCAGGTGGGTGTAAATTTTCAGCGAATAATCCGTGCCAAAGAGCTTCTCACCCAAAAATCCTGCTTTCTCCATGTCTGCAATGCGGGCATCCAGAAACGAGGCGACCTGGGCAAATTCGCCGCGCAGGTAGATATAGGCGGCATTGGCACCCACCGCAAAAGATGAGATCGCCACTCCTTCCAGGAACTGGAAGGGATTTTTTTCCATGATCTCGCGGTCTTTGAAGGTGCCGGGTTCTGATTCGTCGGCGTTGGCAACCACATAATGAGGCCAGTTCTTGTTGTCCATGAAAGACCATTTCATGCCGGTTGGGAAACCTGCACCGCCACGGCCGCGCAGACCGGAGGTTTTGACCAGATCGGTGACCGCTTCCGGTTTCATGCCGGTGACGACCTGATTAAAGGCATCAAAACCACCGTTCTTCTGGTAAACATCGAAACGGGAAATACCGGGGATATCGCGATGACGCAGGAGGATGTAAGCCATCACTTCACCTCCTTGCCGCTTTTGCGCAGGGCTGTGATCAATTCCAAGGTCTTATCCACGGTCATATTTTCATGGTAGACGATGCCATCCGCGCTTTGCAATTGGAACATGGGTGCCCTGTCACAACCAGCCAGGCATTTGACCGCCTCAATGGTAACAAGACCGTCCTCGGTAGTCTGCCCAACTTCGACGCGCAAATTCTGGCAGAGCTCCTGCAGGAACTGGTCGGCACCACGCAGGGCACAGGGCAGATCCGTACAGACCTGCATGCGGTACTTGCCGGCTTTTTCGTCGTGGAACAAAGTGTAGAACCCGATGATCGAAGCCACGTCGGTGATGGTGATCTCGAGCGTGTCAGCGATCTCCTGCATGGCAGGGCGGGTGGCATACCCTTCCTGGCGTTGAGCCAGGTAGAGCAGGGGCAATACCGCCGAACGCTTTTGTTCCGGCGGATACTTTGCCAGGATCTGCTTTACTTCCTGGGGATATTTTTCCATAAGGCTCATCGATCTACATCTCCCAGCACAATATCCACGCTGCCGATGATGGCAACCAGGTCGGCTACGAGAACGCCTTTTGCCATGAGGGGCAGCGCTTGCAAATTATCAAAAGAGGGGGTGCGGACATGAACGCGGTAAGGTTTGGGACCGCCATCACTGACGATGAAAAAGCCCAGTTCACCGCGCGGGCTCTCCACGGCTGAATATACTGATCCCTTAGGCGCTGAGTAACCCTCCGTCCAAAGTTTGAAATGATGGATGAGGGCTTCCATGCTGACGCCGATCTCCGAACGTGGAGGCGGAACAAATTTGTGGTTATTACTGCGGATAGGACCCAGGGGCAGTTTATCCATTGCCTGTTCGACGATCCTGAGGGACTGTCGCAGTTCCTCGATGCGGACTATGTAGCGGGCATAGACATCGCCTTCAGTGCGGGTCGGAACGACAAAATCGTATTGCTCATACCCACTGTAAGGACGGGCTTTGCGCAGGTCCCAGTTGACCCCGGTGGCACGCAATGGAGGACCAGTCATGCCAAAATTGAGGGCCTGTTCGGCAGTCACTTTGCCAATGCCCAGGGTACGGTCAAGGAAGAGCGGGTTGCGGGTGAGCAGGGCTTCATACTGATCCACCCGCCGTGGAAACATTTTAATGAAAGTGCGCACCGCGGCTTCAAATTCCACCGGAACATCACGCCAGAGACCTCCCGGACGAATGTAAGTGGTCATCATGCGTTGACCGGAACACATCTCAAGGATGTCCATGATGGATTCGCGTTCGCGGAAGCAGTAGAGGAAAGTGGACATGGCAGCCACATCCAGACCGGTGGTGCCCAACCAGATGAGGTGGGAAGCGATGCGCTGGAGTTCAACCAGGATGACCCGAATGGCTTGAGCCCGTACAGGCACATCCAGACCTACCAGTTTCTCGACCGCCATGGAGTAAGCCAGGTTGTTGCCAGTGGTATTCAGGTAATCCAGGCGGTCGGTCATCACCTCTGCCTGGGCATAGGTCTTGGCTTCCATGTTCTTCTCGATGCCGGTGTGCAAATAACCAACATCAGGGATGCAGTTGACCACGATCTCGCCATCCAGTTCCAGCAACAGGCGCAAAACTCCATGCGTACTGGGATGCTGCGGTCCCATATTAAGCAGAACGGTCTCGCCCTGGAGGGCTCGCTCGGAGACCAGATGCTTGATCTGGTCAACGCTAACTTCTTGCAGTTGGGTCATACGCGTTTCTCCATGAGCTACTCTCTGGCATAAGGCTTGCGCGAGTCGATTTCCTTGTAATTGAAAGTGAACTGCGGTTCCTCGTAACCCAGCGGGTGATCTTTTCGGAGGGGGTGACCGGGCCAATCATCCGGCATCACGATGCGGCGAAGATCGGGGTGACCCTCGAACTTTATCCCAAAAAGGTCCCACAACTCCCGTTCACGCCAAGCGGCATTCTTAAAAACACCCGTGATAGTAGGCAGGGTGGGATCGGTGGCAGAAACATCGACCAGAACTCCAAGACTGAGGTTGGCAGTGACGGAGGTGAAATGGTAGAGGACATTAAAACGAGGATCTTTGGAAATTCCCAGATCGACGGCAGTCATGGTGGAAAGGAGGGTGAAGCCCAGTTCGTCGCGCATTTTCTGGCAAAGAGAAACGATCTTGTCTGAAGATATTTGCAGGCGCACATCGCCACGAAACTCGCTGACCTCTGCATCAAACGCGTCTTTCAAGTCCTGAAGAACAGGTTCAAGCTCAGTCTGCATGCATCACCTCACCATTTCAGCAGACAACTTGATCTTCTGCTGATTGACCTTGTCATACAAGACCAGGATGCCATGAATAAGGGCTTCAGGACGGGGGGGACAGCCGGCGATATAGACATCGACCGGGACAACTTCGTCCACACCGGGTACGATGGCATAGTTATTGAAAACACCCCCACAGGAAGCACAATCGCCCATGGCGATGACCCACTTGGGATCGGGCATCTGGTCATACAGGCGGCGCAGTACGGGTGCCATCTTGCGGGAAACACGACCGGCGACGATCATCAGATCGGATTGGCGCGGACTGGGACGCATCAGTTCCATGCCAAAGCGGCTCATGTCATAATGGGCTCCCTCGGCAGCCATCATTTCAATGGCACAGCAAGCCAACCCGAAGAGCATAGGCCACATGGCGCGGGTGCGGGACCAATTCATCACGGATTCGAGGGTTGTAGTGACCACCCCCAGATTGCCGAGTTTTTCTTCTACTCCCATTCCAATGCTCCTTTTTTCCAGGCGTAAAAGTAGCCAACCAGCAGGATGATAATAAATATGAACATCTCAAGGAATCCAAACCAACCAAGCTGGCGAAAAACGATCGCCCATGGCAGAAAGAAGACTACTTCGATGTCAAAGAGGATGAAAAGTACGGCAATCAGGTAAAAACGCACCGGCAGGCGGCGCGTGCCCGGTCCGATCGGGTCCATACCCGACTCGTAAGGCATGCTTTTCTTCTTGGTTGGGTGGCGGGGACCAAATAACATACCCAATCCGATGGCGATAAAGCCCACCGCGGTCGCAACCAGGATGAAAAGGGCTATGGCAATATATTCAAGCAGCATAACGCCTCCTGATGGAGATTTTTGCACGCACTAGCCGCAAAGTATATCATAAGAAATTTAAAAGCGATAAATTTCACGATCGAAATATCCGGGTTTGATTACATTTGTCATCCAACCCTGGACAGAAGAGTTGCCTGAAAGGACAAAAGGCATGGAATAAGTTGATAAAACATCTGCAAGTCGTGAAACTTGTTCAATAATGACAACACCTATATAATAAATCAGATCCCAAATTCGATGAAAATAATGGGTAACAACTCCAGGTATATCAAGGACAGCCCGCTGGCAATCAGCCTGGTGACCGCGCTGGGAAGGATTTTGCCTTTGAAGGCAGGGCATTCCTTTGCTGATCTGGTTGCTGGGAAAATAACTCAAAATCGGGATTCTGCCATGGTACGGGCGATCCGTGCCAACCAGTGGGTTGCCCAGGGTGAAACTTTGGATAAGGAAGCCCTAGACCAAATGGTCTATGAGACGATCCGTCAGTCGGCGCGATCCATTTTCGATACCTATCACTTCATCCGCAATCACGAAAAGACGGGAATGTTGATCAACCTGGACGAGACTACCCGGCAGCTGTACAGCCGGGCGGAATTTGGAGACCGCGGGCTGGTGGTGGCAGGATTACACCTGAGCAACTTTGACCTGGTTTTACAGTGGGCATGTGAGGAAGGATTTCGTCCGCTGGTGCTTACCATCCCGGACCCACAAGGCGGACGGCGCAGTGAATTTGAGAGACGCAAGAGATCCGGGATGAACATCATCCCCGGTTCGATCGGCGGGATCCGCCAGGCACTTGAGCATCTTAAAAAGGGGGGAGTGGTGCTGACCGGGATGGACCGTCCGATCAACGAACCCAAGGTCAAGCCCCTGTTTTTTGGACGCCAAGCTGCATTACCCGTGCACCACTCCTTCCTGGCGACCAGGGCAAAGGTGCCTGTGGTGATCATGTTTGCCAGCCGGCGATCGGATGGAAAATACCAATTGATGACAACTGAACCGATCAAAATGGATACAAACCCGGATCGGGAAAAAGAAACGTTGATCAATGCAGAGAAATTACTAAGGATGGCAGAGGAGTACATACTCAAGGTGCCTACGCAATGGTCAATCTCATTGCCAGTCTGGCCGGAAACGTTGAGCCTGGTACCATAATGGACGCGTGGTGGAGGGTGATATGAGCGATATCAGCAAACACAAAAGGGTAAATGACATCCTGCTTGGACCATTGGAAAGACCGGCATTGAAATGGTTTGCAGAACACATGCCAACCTGGATCACACCGGATGGCTGTACAATCATCGGGGTGATCGGTGCTATGATCATCGCTGTCAGTTATGTACTCAGCCGGTTCGATAGAAACTTCCTGTGGCTGGCTACGGTCGGGTTCATCATCAACTGGTTCGGTGACAGCATGGATGGCACTCTGGCGCGTTACCGAAAAATTGAACGTCCGACCTTTGGATTCTTCGTGGATCACATCGTGGATGCCGGCAGCCAGGTGCTCATCTTCCTGGGATTGGGTATGACGCCGTATGTCAATTTTAATATCGCCAGCCTGACCCTGATCTGCTACCTGCTGTTATCCATCCTGGCTTACGTGCGCACCTGCACGGTGGGTGAATTCAAGATTTCCTACGGAAAACTGGGTCCAACCGAGGTGCGTGTCCTGGCAATCCTTTTAAACACAGGCATGTATTTTGGCGGTGCAAGTGCATTCCCGATCTCACTGGGAGCTTTTGGACAATTCCAGTTCAGCATCTATGATGGGATCGTTTCTGCGATCGCCCTGCTGCTGATGTTCTTCTTTATTACAACCGCATTGACGGAGGGCACGCGCCTGGCAAAAGCAGGCAAGTAGAGATTTTCCCGCTCCACCCTACCCACGATATATAGGTTAAGGTTTATTCAGCATAGAATGAACTTTGATCAGAAACGAATCTGATGGGATTGAAGGAATTTTCGAATGGGGCGGAGGCGCAAGAGCAGAAGGACCAAGAAGATCGAGAAATAGACCAGTGGTCGAGTAATATCACCCTGCAGACGGAAAATATCCCCTTTTAGCCCCCAAAAGTAATGAAGAATAGCCAGCGCAGCCGCCAGGTAGATCAGACGGTGCAGGCGCTTCCAATTCCTGCCCAACCAGACCTTTGAGGTGTCAAAAGAGGTCAGCGCCATTAACAAAAGGATCAGAAAGGCTGCGGCGCCAACAATAATGAAGGGCTTTATGGCAGCATCCACCAGGATCTGCGCGAAATTCAAACCATAGTCGAGGATCAAAAAAATGGACAGGTGTATGGCTGCAACCATAAAGGCATACAAGCCAAGAGTGCGACTGTGTCTCAATATATCCCGCCAGCCGAAAAGCGTATGCAGAGGCGTGCAGGAGAGACTCAACAGCACCAAGGTTAAAGCTGTGCGCCCGGTGCGCTGTTCAAGGTCCAAAATCGGATTAACGCTCAAACGCCCGGTGTAATAATCAATGAACAGCAAAAGCAGGGGAAGCCAGGCACCCAGGTGAACAATGACCCGCAGAAGGGTGCTCTGTCTCGGACGGGATCTCATTAAAAGTTGACCGTCAGGTCCATGCCGGCATACAGATCCGCCACCTGGTCAGCGTAACCGTTGAACATCAGGGTATCGCGGCGACCTGTTTCACCGATGCGCCGCTCGGTGGCCTGTGACCAGCGGGGATGATCCACTTTCGGGTTGACATTGGAATAAAAGCCATATTCAGAGGGAGAAATCGAGGACCAGAGGGTGGCTGGCTGGGTCGCGACCAGTTCGATCTTGATAATGGATTTGATGGACTTAAAGCCATACTTCCATGGCACGACCAGGCGGATGGGGGCTCCATCCTGGGGAGGCAAAGGTTCCCCATACAATCCGGTGGCAAGGATGGTCAGGTCATGCATGGCTTCATCCAGGCGCAGCCCCTCCTGGTAGGGCCAGGGATAGAAGGGTGAACTCGTGCCAGGCATCTCCTTTTTATCCAACAGGGTCTCAAAGCGGACGAACCTGGCTTCAGATGTGGGCTCGACCAAATTAAGCAGGCTGGCTAGCGGGAAGCCCTGCCAGGGTATGACCATGGACCAGGCTTCCACGCAGCGCAGGCGATAAATGCGTTCCTGTTGGGGGAACTGGCGCAGGAGATCATCGAGCGAGAAGGTCTGCGGGTTTTTAACTAGTCCGTAAACCTGCACCTGCCAGGGGGAGGTTTTGAAATTGGCGGATAGGTCTGCAACCCCTTCCTTGTCGGTGGTGAATTCGTAAAAATTGTTGTAATGCGTGATCTGGTCATAACTATTGACCGGAGCCCCCAGTTCGTCCGTGTTGCGGGAGACCATCAGACTGGTGGGAGTGGGGGATGCCTTTGAAATATTGGGAACGCAGGCTGCCAGAAGGGATGCCGCACTGACGATGCCGGCAGTCTTGAGAAAATCGCGGCGTGAGAGATAGAGCACTTTGGGTGTGATCTCGGATGAAAGCACGGGTATGGTTCCAATAAGGTCTGTCATGAGTACCTCAATTTTTATTAAGAAGATAAACCAGATATAAATTATCTTGTTGGTGCCAATTCTAACCTGAAATTATTAGAATCCTATTAGCAAAGAACTGAAATGCAAATGCACTGGAAGCCCTGATCGAAAACTCAATTTGTTTATTCTGTATAAGGGATTGAACAAGGCAGGATGGATTTTTATCCGGCTATAATCAGTACATGTTCAAGCGGTTGGTGCAGTTGACGACCTCCAGGCGGCTCGCACTCAGCCTGACCATCCTGCTGGGCTGGCTGGGTGGGCTGGCAGCCATCCTGCAGGCATGGCTGCTCTCACAGACCATTGACGGAGTTTTTCTCTCCGGGAAGGACCTGGCGGCGGTTGGAGGACCTCTGAAAATCCTTCTGGGGGTCATTATCCTGCGGGCATTGACCGTCTGGGGCAGCGAACGGTTTGCCAGCAGATTGGCATTGCGGGTCAAGTCCGACCTGCGCAGCCGGCTGGTGAAACACCTGACCGCCCTGAATCCGGTATACACCCAAAACCAAAAGATCGGGGAACTGGCAAACACCGCCATGGAAGGGGTGGAGGCACTGGAAGCTTATTTCAGCCAGTACCTGCCCCAACTGGCGCTGGCAGCGATCATCCCGGTTTCAATCCTGTGCCTGGTATTTCCCCTGGACACTCTGACAGGGGTAGTGTTGTTGTTGACAGCACCACTCATTCCATTGTTCATGTGGTTGATCGGAAAAGCAGCTGAGAGCGCCACCCAGCGCCAATGGCAGAGCCTGAGCCAGCTTTCGGCTTACCTGCTGGATGTCATCCAGGGGTTGACGACGCTGAAGATGCTCGGACGATCCAAACAACAGGAGAAGACCATACAGAAAGCAATTGATCGCTACCGGGATGTGACCCTGAGCGTGCTGCGCATCACCTTTCTATCGGCTCTTGCCTTGGAACTGCTGACCACGTTGAGCACCGCCATCGTGGCGGTCGAGATCGGGCTGAGATTGCTGTATGCAAGATTATCCTTCCAGCAGGCTTTGTTCATCCTGGTGCTGGCACCTGATTTTTACCTGCCGCTGCGCCTGCTGGGTCAGAGATTCCATGCCGGGATGTCAGGTGTCCAGGCAGGGAAACGCATTTTTGAGATCCTGGATACTCCCCTACCCACCAGACCTTATGTATATAGCTCGTCTGTTAACAAGCCTGCCATGCAGATCAAGCTCAAAGATGGCATCCGCTTTGAGCAGGTCGGTCACAGCTACACCTCCCGCAACCTGCCCAGCCTGTATGACATCAACCTGGAGATCCCGGCAGGAAAAGTGACAGCGGTGGTGGGAGCGAGCGGAGCCGGCAAAAGTACCCTGGCTGCTATGCTGCTGCGATTCATTGAACCAGATACGGGGCGGATCCTGGTGGACGGAAAGCTGCTGGTGGGTATATCGGTAGAGGAGTGGCGCAGACAACTAAGCTGGGTGCCGCAAACCCCGACCCTGTTCAATGGCAGCCTTAGAGATAACCTTTGCCTGGCAAAGCCAGAGGCAACCAAGGCTGAACTTGAAGATGCCTGCCAAAAGGCTGACCTGCTGGAATTCATCCACGCCCTGCCGGAGGGATATGCGACCCGCATCGGTGAACGCGGCACACGCCTGAGCGGGGGTCAGGCACAACGGCTGGCACTGGCACGGGCGTACCTGAGGGATGCGCCGGTGCTGATCCTGGATGAAGCCACCGCCAGCCTGGACCCGATCCAGGAAAAGCGATTATTGCAAAGCATGCACGACCTGATGCACGGACGCACCACGTTGTTGATCGCCCACCGCTTGAACACTGTCCGCCAGGCGAGCCAGATCATCGTGCTGGAAAATGGACGGTTGGTGGAGAGTGGTTCTCACGAAAGTTTGTCCCACAGCGGGGGGAACTATTCAGCGCTGGTGCAGGCGGGAGCAGGTTCATGAAGACCATGGGACGCCTGATCCGGTTCGTGCTGCCGTTCTGGAAATGGCTGCTGCTGGCGACTGGACTGGGGGCTTTGACCATCGCCTCCAGCATCGCTCTGCTGGCTACATCCGCCTACCTGATCTCAGCCGCAGCGCTGCAGCCTTCGATCGCAGAATTGCAGGTGGCGATCGTGGGAGTGAGATTCTTTGGACTTTCACGCGGCATCTTTCGCTACCTGGAGCGGTTGTGCGCACACGAGACCACCTTCCGGCTGCTGGGAGAGATCAGGCTGTGGTTCTACCGGGCTCTTGAACCACTTGCTCCGGCTGGACTGGGGGATGAACGTTCGGGTGACCTGCTGAACCGCTTCCAGGCAGATATAGATACCCTGGAAAATTTTTATGTGCGTGTGCTGGCTCCCCCGCTGGTAGCGGTGCTGGTGCTTGGCGGTGTTGGACTGTTCATGGCAGGGTTCGATGTGAGATTATCTACCGCGCTGCTGGTTGTGCTGTTGCTGGCAGGAGTCGGATTGACCTGGGTGAGCCTGAGGCTGGGGCGGAGGCCCGGCAGGGAGCTGGTGGAGGATAGAGCCAGCCTACAGGCGGAGCTGGTGGATGGGCTGCAAGGGCTACCCGACCTGCTGGTCTATGATGGACTGCCGGCATACCTGGAGCGCATCGAGACCAGCCAATCCGCTTTAATGCGGGCACAAACCCAAATGGCGGATATCCGCGGCGCACAAAATGCCCTGACCCAATTGTTGAGCGGACTGGGTGCCTGGCTGGTGCTGGTCCTGGGAATTCAACTGGTCTCGACCGGGTCGATGAAGGGAGTATACCTGGCGGTCATCGTACTGGCAGCGATGGCGAGCTTTGAAGCGGTGCAGGGATTGCCCCTGGCGGCTCAGTACCTGGAGAGCAATCTGCAGGCAGCCCGGCGGTTTTTCGCCCTGGCGGACACCCCTCCGGAAGTGGTGGACAGACCGGGTAGTTCGGTCGAAGTCCGCTCCAGCCACCTGACGGTAAGCCACCTGGGATTCTCGTATGCGGGTACTCCGGTTGAGAAGCCAACCCTGCTCGATATAAACTTTGACCTGCCGCCCGGGAAGCACCTGGCGATCGTCGGTCCAAGCGGGAGCGGCAAGAGCACCCTGCTGCAGATATTGCTGAGGTTGCGGGAAATGCAGGCTGGTGAGGTGATGCTGGGCGGGCAGGATGTTCACGGCTACACGCAGGAAAGCGTGCGCGGTTGTTTCAGCGCCCTGCCGCAAAATGGATATATTTTCAATGCCAGTCTGCGGGAGAACCTGCTGGTGGCGAACCCATCTGCCCCTTCGGAACAGTTGGAACAGACGCTTAAGTCTGCCTGCCTGCAGGAACTGGTAAGCTCCCTGCCCGAGGGGCTGGAGACACAAGTGGGTGAACGCGGGTTGCAGTTGAGCGGAGGGGAACGCCAGCGTCTGTGTCTGGCCAGGATGTTGCTGAAGCAGGCAAACATTTATCTGCTGGACGAACCCGGGACACAACTGGACACCCGCCTGGAAGGAAGGATCGTGCGCAACCTGCAGGCGGTACTGCAGGGTCACAGCCTGGTGTGGATCACCCAGCGGCTGGCGGGGATGGATTGGATGGACGAGATCCTGGTGATGCACACAGGACGGATCGTGCAGCGCGGTACGCACAGGGTGCTGGTGCAAGAGGCGGGGTTATACCGGCAGATGTGGGAAGCGCAAAATGACCGGCTTGCATTGCAGGATTATTAATTAGAGGCTATAATACCGCTCTGCCACGGGGCGTGGCGCAGTCCGGCTAGCGCGCTTGCATGGGGTGCAAGAGGTCCCGGGTTCGAATCCCGGCGCCCCGACTGGAAGACTCTCGATGAGGGTCTTTTTTTTATTGTCCCGGGTTCTCCCCCAGGAAGGGGACCTGCGGGAATCCCGGCGCCCCGACTATGAGACTCTCGATGAGGGTCTTTTTTATTGCCCCGGATTCTCCCCCATACGGGGGATGTTCCAGATTCCCGGCGCCCCGACAGGAGACTCTCGATGGGGGTCTTTTTTGTTGTCCCGGGTTCTCCCCCATGCGGGGGATGTTCCAGATTCCCGGCGCCCCGACTGGAAGACTCTCGATGAGGGTCTTTTTTGTTGTCCCGGGTTCTCCCCCATGCCCCCTTACCGAGAAAATGAAAGGGTAAGTGCATCGCACTTTTTAAGTGCAATGCACTTACCTAAGAGGTTCTTTTGGTTGTCCCGGGTTTTCACTTAGGCGGGGGATGTGATTGGCAAGTGCATCGCACCTTAAAGGTGTAATGCACTTGCCGGATGGAGTTTATTTATTAACCCGGTGCATTCTGCGGGAAAAGATCGATCAGGATTTGATCCAACTTATTCCCTATTGACCCGCCCTTCTTTCGGTTATATGATAATTTTGTAACAGTTGGTGGTTATTTCTGCAACCAGTTCGATGATCGACCTCGTCGTTCTTCAAATCATTTACAATGACTTACCTGGCTGAATTCACTTTTTTTATCAATTATTCCGCCTTCATCCTTGTCCTGTGGCTGGGGTTGTATCTGGTCATGCACAATCCAAGGTACAGCCTGTCCTGGTTGACTGCCCTGACATTGTGGTCACTTGCCACCCTTTTTCTGCATTACCTGCTTGAACCGACATTCTGGCTGAACAGGGATTTTGCCTACAGCTCAAACCCTTGGTTCCAGGGATTGGCGGTCGCACCGGCGCTCGCTTTCTGGCATCATGCCACCATGCTGACCCGCCCACGACGGTTGAATCCCTGGCGGCTGATCCGCATCCTGACAGCCTACCTCGTGGCAGGCGCGGCGGTCATCGTTCAAGCCACAACCAGGGTCTGGTCACGAGCACCCAGAGGAGATCTTTTATACCTAAACAGCCGCCTGGCTGGACCGCTTTACCCATTCTTTGGTGCTGCCCTTCTATTATTTATTGCTGCCTCAATGATCAATTTGATCCGTTCAGCAAGGGCTTCCCGGGCAGAGCTGCCACGCAAACAGCTGGTAACCCTGGCATGGGCAACCCTGGTGGCGGGTTTCACTGGTCCAGCAATGCTGGTTGGCATGTTATTGCGTTGGCCGGTTCCGTCAGCTGTCATATCCATCCTGCTGGCAATCTCGGTAGGTTTGATCGGTTTTGGAGTGGCTCGCTACAGTGCCATGATGCAGGGGCGAACCATCCACCGGGACTTCTTCTATACGCTTTTCCAGGTGGGAATCGTCTCATTGGTTTACATCCCCGTCTGCTGGTTCTTACTGGAGGTTTACAAAGCACCTCCCATCACCGTCATTCTGGTGCCTGTCCTGGCAGTATTCACCCACTCCCTGGTCAACCCGGCTTACCGGCTATTCGATCGGCTGGTGCTTTCAAGAGAATCCCGCCAGTTGCGGTCTGAATTACGGCAGTTATCACACCTGGCATTCGAAAGCGATTCTTTTATTCCGAATCTCATTAAGACCCTGGAAACCCTGTGTAATTCTGTTAATGCTTCCTATGGAATTGTTATCACTTTCGAGGCTGATCACCTCAAGGTCATTGCTTCTTACAATTGGAAAAGCGATCTATCCCAAATCGAACTTTCCTGTTTATTATGCGATGATGTAGTCCACCTGTCACCTGGTCAGCTGCCATCGCCTTTGCAGGACGTCGCCCTGCTGCTACCTTTCTACGGTGAAAAAGACCAATTTGGAGCCCTGGCACTTGGAAACCCCGTCAATGGACCGCGTTATGCCGATGAGGATATCGATCGCATCTTAAACCCCGCTGAACTGATCGGTGAAGCCATCCTGCGAAACAGTCAACAACGGGTATGGATGGAAGAGATCGCACACATAAAAAACCGACCGATCAGCGGTGAAATGGTTCAAGCGCCTCTGGATGTTGTCGAGAATGGTCTGCGTAACCTGGATGATTATGCCTGCCTGGCAGATTCTCCCCTGGCAGAGCTGGGATTGGTGCAATTTCGCTTGCCAGGGAAGCTGGTCACTCACCTGGATAGAGGGAAAATCGTGCACGAAGTATTACTGGAAGCCATCAACAAACTCTGTCCGGGGACAGAGTCCAAGAGAGATCCTCCACCACGCGAATGGTACCCATATCTCATCCTCAAGGATGCTTACATTGAAGGCATATCCAATCGTGACATC
>Ga0315286_10001071_pt1 | contig 24390 bp, 18 predicted proteins | sample YL17G10_0_MG_FD_205038 | JGI IMG/M metagenome (GOLD analysis project Ga0315286, IMG submission 205038) | Sediment microbial communities from Yellowstone Lake, YNP, Wyoming, USA - YL17G10_0 | ecosystem: Environmental > Aquatic > Freshwater > Lake > Sediment | place: USA: Wyoming | collected...
ACGCCGGGGCCCACGTGTTCTTCGTCTATAACAACCCCAGCGACCTTCTTCGCCGGCACGTGCAGCGGTCGCGGGAGGTCCTGGAAGAGCCTCGCATCGACAAGCTCGATCTCGCGACTGGGCCCATGGCCATCACCGGCTCGACGCGAATGCAGGCCACGACGACGGAGCTTCTGGTCGTCGGCGCGGCCCTCGAAACGGCGATGGCACAAATGGTAGGGTGGGCTGTGCCCACCATCTCCCGCTATGAGCAGCTTTTCACGGAATTGCTCACTCAGTTGTCGAGTCCACAGGCCGTCGCGGCCATTGCTCGCATGGTGGAACTGGAGGAGCAGGTCTACCGCAAGCACGGTCTGGTGACCTACATCGCCGATTCTCTGCTGCTCGACATTCTGACGGACACAACCGAGCGGGCCCCCACGTTCATGCTGCCTCCCTTCCGCAAGGAGGGCGATACGGTCTCGCCGGTATCGTGGGCCTTCGTCAAGAATCCGCATCACGCGACGCGGCAGGCGTGGGCCGACATGTTGCAGCGCGAGCCTCGCGGCCTGACCTGGGGCCCCGAGGTCTTCCAGCAGTTGAACGCCCCGCTGCCACTGCAGGCGAACCCGCCAAAGCTCGACAACGCCGAGATTCACAGATTCCGCATCGGCAATGAGCCAGACCCGTCACGCACGAACGCCCCGGACTCGCTCGTGGTCGTCATCCGGGGGTGGCACCCTCAAGCGCAGCTTGGAGGTGGCTTGGCACAGGACCAACCATCGCCAAGCCCTGCGGGCTTGACGCTGCCACCCGGCGATATTCAAGGTCTTGCGTCACCGTGCAAAGAAATGGTGGCGATCACATTCGGCGCGACAACTCAGCCACTGAATGTGGACGCGCATATTCACATCGCGTGCGATTTGCCCGCTTCGCCCTTGCGGCTGTGGGAGCACCTCGCCATCAAACTCATCCTGAACACGCTCTCGACGGCGACGATGGTCCGGCTGGGCCGGGTGATCGGCAACGCGATGGTCTGGGTATCGCCCAGCAACAAGAAGCTCATCGACCGCGGCTGCCGTCTCATCTCGCAGCAGACGGGCTGCACCTACGAGCGCGCCTGTGAAGTCCTGCACGAGGCGATGGAGGAAATCGCCCGCCGCGCAAAGGCCGGCGAAGAAGTCCCGTCGCCGGTCGCCTTGGCCATCGAGCGCATCGGCGCCGGCAACAGGGAGAAGGCGGTATGAGCGATAAGCACGAAGCACGAATCTTGAATCTGGCGAGGAACATCGCTATTGCCTTGCTCTTGTGTCTCTCACCCGCCTGCCGGTTGGAGCGTGCACGCGACACGCGTTTGGCCGGGATCGACGCCGCTGTCCAGGAAGAGATTCAGGCCGGTCATTTGCCTGGAGCGGTGGTCCTCGTCGGCCGTGCGGATCGGATTCTCTATTTCAAAGCGTTCGGTCTGGAGGTGGCCGAGCCGTTCCAGGAACCCATGCAGAAAGACACTGTGTTCGATCTGGCTTCGCTGACCAAGCCGATTGCCACGGCGGCGGCGATCATGGTCCTGGTGGACCGGGGCAAGCTGGACCCGAACGATCTTGTCGCCGACTACCTGCCGGCATTCGCCTGCAACGGCAAGGAGAACGTGCGCCTCCGGCACCTCCTGACCCACACCTCCGGCCTGCCCGCGTATACCGACGCCAACAACCTGAAGAGCCGCTGCGGCAGTCCGTGCCCCGACAAGGTGATTGAGAAGATATGCAGCCTCAAGGCCCAGTCCGAGCCGGGCGAGCAGTTCCGGTATAGCTGCTTGGGCTACATCACCCTGGCCCAGATCGTCCGGACCGTCACGGGACAGGGCATCGACGATTTCGCCCAGGCCAACGTCTTTTCGCCTCTCGGGATGAAGCACACGCGATTCCATCCGCCGGCCTCGTGGCAAAAGAAGATCGCCGCAACCGAAATTGTCGATGATACTCTGCTTCGCGGCACCGTGCACGATCCTCTGGCCCGGCTGATGGCGGGCGCCGGCGGCAACGCAGGCTTGTTCTCCACTGCCTCCGATCTATCCATCTATTGCCGCATGCTCCTGAATGGCGGCTCCTGGAAAGGCAAACGGGTCCTGAGCCCCGCCGCCGTCGCGCTGCTGACGACGGCCCAATCCCACGGCCGGGCCTGCGGCTTCGACGTCAGCTCCAGCTACTCCTGGGTGAAAGGCCCCCATGCCTCGCCGAAGGCCTTCTGCCACACCGGCTACACGGGCACCAGTCTCGTCTGCGACCCCGACACCGGCACCTACCTGATCCTCCTGACCAACAGCGTCCACCCGCACGACAAAGGCGCCGCCAGGCCCATCCGCCAAAAAATCGCCGACATCGTCTTTGCCTCCCCGGCAGACCAGGGGAACTGAAAGGAGTACGGGGTGCCGACACACCAAGGTTCGATCCGACTGTTTCGACTGGCAGGCATTGATGTGTACCTGCACTGGTCCTGGTTCCTCGTAGCATACTGGGAAATCAGCCTGCAAGCAGGCAGTTACACGTCGCTCCTGTGGAACGTTCTGGAGTATCTATTGCTCTTTCTCATCGTCCTGCTCCACGAGTTCGGCCACTCGCTGGCCTGCCGGCAGGTGGGAGGACGCGCCGACCAGATCGTCCTGTGGCCCTTGGGCGGCGTCGCGTACGTGCAAGCGCCCCAGCGGCCGGGAGCGACCCTCTGGAGCATCGCGGCCGGACCGCTCGTGAACGTGGTCTTGGCGCCGGTGCTGTTCTTGCTCAGCATGTTGGTGGGAGTCCCCGGGGCCGTCCAGGCATCCCCCGATGCCTACAGGCTGCTGCACACCGTGGCATGGATCAACGTTTTCATGCTGGCCTTCAACCTCCTGCCGATCTACCCTCTCGACGGCGGCCAGATTCTTCGTTCCCTGTTGTGGTTCCTGCTCGGACGCGCCTGGAGTCTGACCGTTGTGACGATCCTTGGTTTTGTCGGCGTTGCCGGCCTTGTGCTGCTGGCCCTTTGGATACGATCGCCCTGGCTCGGCGTCATCGCCGCATTCATTCTCATGAACTGCTGGAAAGGACTGCGGTACGCGCTTCGCCTGATGCGCGTGGCCCGATTGCCGCGGCGCGAGGACTGGACATGCCCATCCTGCCGGAAGGCGCCGCCGGCCGGGACCTTCTGGATGTGCGCCCGCTGTCGAAACGCTTTCGATGTATTCGAGACCCAGGCGGTCTGCCCGCATTGCAGTACCGCCTACGCCGCAGTGCGATGCCTGGAGTGCGGATGCGACAGTCCCCTCCCGGCCTGGAGCCCTTCCGACGTGCCCCCAACGCTGCCCACCCCTACGAATCTCCAGGAGCCTCCGACATGACCCCCCTGTGGGCTCCCTCTTGTCACCGTTGCCAGGGGCCGACTTTCCTTTGGGCGACGGCGGGGTTGCCGGCGATCAACTCGTTCGGGCCGAACTGCTGGTTGTGAATGACGGTCCCGTTGGCCACGATGCAACCGGGGCCGATCCGGCTGCCCTTGAGGATCGAGCAATTGCACGTCACCCAGACGTGATCGCCAATGTAGGTCTCTTTCTGCCCCAATCGCCCGTCGATGCTGTGCCAGTCACAGTCGGTGATGAACACGTTCCAGGAACACAGGAAGTCCTTGCCGATGTGCAGCTTCTTGCGGACCATGATCCGGCAGTTGCCGATAATGCCGCAGTCCTTCTCCTTGTCGTTTCCTCCGATGTACAGGTCGGCGCCGCTGCCCAGGATGATTTTAGTGCCCTGCATCAGTACGATGTCGCCGTCGATGCAAAGCGTGCTGTTGTGGCCCATCTCGATCCAGACCGCGTTGCAGTCGCCCTGGTGAGAGGCAATCCACAAATCCCCCTGGAGGATGATCCTGGCCCCCGGCGCTTTCTGCACCTTCAAAGGCACCCTCCAGTCCTCGTGCAGGATTCGGCCCTGACCTTCGTCTACCCAGCGACGATTGGCCAGGCGCCGGATCCGTTTGAGGATCCGCGACGGGCGTATCGGCCAGCTCACTTCCACCTCTTTGCTCCCATGGACCTCGGTGCCTCAGGATCGAACATCCGACCTGCGAAACAGGGCTTCGGTCGGGCAAGCCCCACCCCAAAGGTGCTACGCTCATGTCCATCGTCCATCGAACGGGGTGGACTTTCGCACTTCTTGACGTTGACGTTCGATGGCGATGAGGACCGAGACCACCCGGCGGCTTTTTCTCGGACCGTTGGGCAGATTCAGGGAGATGCGGTAACCCCCGCAACGTGCTGCCTGTCATTGACCGGTAGCGCCTGGATGCCATGCTTACGCTTGCGCAGGCATGTTCTTGCCACCGGACAAGCATGTCCGCGCAAGCACGGGTCTGGCACCCCGGTGCCCCAATCACCCGTCTTTCGGCTACAACGGATTTGGCGGCGGTCTCGGCAGAGTTCGGGCGGACTCGAGAGCGGCCAGCAGGGGCGGGAGCTTCAGGGTCGTCTTGTAGACTATGATGTTATCTGTGATTGCAGCGCCTTCGCGGATCGAGCATTCCGGCACGGCCAGCAGGATTCTGTGCCGGCGAAATTGGCGAAGCGTCTCTCGCCGGCTGGCCAGGTACTCCGGCGTCCAGAAGCCGACGATTTCCAGGAAGACCTGCGTGCCGTCTTCGTGACGAAAGGTGAAATCCGGGATGAACGTCTTTTGATGCTCGTGGAGGATGTCGCCTTCGCGGATCAGTTGCCAGCCGTCGCGCGTCGGGCCGAACTTCTTCGCGAACGATTCCTCCAAGGCGGAGTCGAACTCCGCCGGCGGCGGCAGATGACTGGTGAAGCGGTCCGCATCGGAGATAGCGAGCTTCACACAGGTCTTCCAGGGCGTTTGCAGGGTCGCCTCCATGCTCCAGCCTTTGCAGGCCAATAGCGCGGGCAGGAATCGCGAGAAGTTCACGCCATAGCGGCGGGTCTCGCGCAGGACCGACGCCGGGCCGGAGAAGGCAATCCGGTACTCGGAGGGGCCGAGCCGGACAATGTCGTGCAACAACTTCGCTAATTTGGCGTAACGGATGATCGTCTTGAGGTCGCGGGTCGCTGTGACCGTCACGCTCTCGGCCCGGTAGAGGCAGGCCTGAAGCTGGGCGACGTTGTAGCGGGACAGGAAGGCCGCCGCATCCGGGTAGCCGGTGAATTCCTCAAGCGGCTGATAGGCCATGACGTCCGCGTAGAGACTCTGCTCGATCTCGCCCCACGGCGTGGCAAGCTCTTCGGCCAGTTGCCTTCTTGCCGCCTCTACTTCGTGCTCGAAGAGGCGATCGGGCACTTGGACGAGCGGATGGAGACGGGCGGCTCGGGAGAACACGTCCAATCGCAGCTTCGCGGCCTTGCCGGAAGGATCGGTCTGAAAGACGCCGGCGTCATCGAGCAACTTACAGAACGCCTCGATCCGGCGAACCGGGCAGTCAGGCTCGTCGGCGAAGATCTCCTCGACTTGCCGGTGCAGCGAGCGGCGCTGCTGGCCGATGCCCTCTCGATAGACCGCGAGCATCTTCTCGGCGTGATCGATGTAGTGCCGATGCGTCTTCTGCGTCAGGCGGTCGGGGACGACCCGGCCCGCCCTATACTCGACGATGGACTGTTCGCTCGTAAGCATCGCCTTTTCGCCTCTTGCGGGACCGCTCGACCTCTTTCGTATCCTCGCAGACCACCTCATAGAGCGTGGCCCTGCTGCTGCCGGACCTGCGCAGGACCCGCCCCAGCCGCTGGGTGGCCTGGCGCGTCGAGCCCTGCCCGCCAATGACCACGGCCACCTTCGCTTCGGGGACATCGACACCCTCATCGAGCACGCGATTGGCGACGAGGACGGTGAACTCGCCCTTGGCAAAGCCTTCGAGCACGGCCAGCCGCTCGCGTTTGCGCGTGTGGGACAGAATTGTCGGCACTAAGAATCGCTTGGAGACCTCGATCGCCATCGCATTCGAGCCGGCGAAGATAAGGGTCTGTTGACCCTGGTGGAGCCGGAAGATGTCTTCGAGCACGCGGAGCTTCTCGGCGGCGCGATCTTCGATAGACTGCTTGAGATAATACGCCTTCTGGGCATGGCGGGCCTGCGGGTCCTTGCCCGATTCCTTGCACAAGTCCTGCCACGTGTAGCCCGGCGTCTCCTTGCGGCGGGACGCGAGGAAGTGGCGGACGACCCGGCTGCATTGATCGTACGTCGCCTGCTCGCTATCATTCAACGCGACCGGAACGCGCACCACGTCAAAGTCGGCGAGCGTCGAGCCCCGCACAGTCTTGAACGGCAGATGATACGCGACCGGCCCGATGAGCCAGTCCAGGTCCGCGTCCAAGCCGTCTGACCGCTCCGGCGTGGCGGTCAGTCCCAGCCGCATTGTCGCCGTGCTGAGAATTGCGGCCTCGCGCCGGTATCGGCCCGGCAGGTGGTGCTCCTCATCAAAGATCAGCAATCCAAAACCCGCCCCCATCTTGTCCATGTGGATGCAGGCACTGTCGTAGGTGGTCACCGTGACCGGCCTGATGTCGAAGGTGTTGTCGCCAACGATCCCCGCGTCATACCCGAACGCTGCCAGGATGCGCCGCTGCCACTGATACATTAGATCGCGGACGGGCGCGACGACCAGAGTCGCCACCTGTGTCTGGGCCATTGCGGCAAAGGCCACTTCCGTCTTGCCGGTCCCGGTGGGCATGATGATCTGTCCGCGACGGCCGCCCTTGACCCAGGCTTCCAGCGCCTCCTTCTGCTCGGGCCGAAGCTCCGGCAGATCCGTCTTCGGCCACGAAACCCGAACCGGCGGCGGCACCTCATCCCGAAAGCACGCCCTGAATCGGCGCCCCATCGCCGTACGGACGGACGGGTAGCAGATCGCCTCACATCGCCAGGCGCCGACACGCGGGTCCCACTTCCACTGGGGCGCGTCGGCCGCCGCGGGCGACTCCTTGGGCTGCAAGCCCGCCAGCAGGAGCGTCCCGCGATCGAACGAGAGCGTGATTCGCTGTTGTTGTCCACTATCCATCATCAATGGCCATCATAACAAGACGGCCAGCTTCTCGCCACGCCCGCCGCAAACACCTTGCCACATTCTCCGGGTGGCAGCGTCAAGGGCGCAGCCCTTGGCGATGGCGGAGGATCAGGCCGTTGGCAAGCTGAGCATTTGCCGATACTCACGGCCCGTTGGGGACGCCGTCCCCAAACCCCGGAGATTTTGCGCTTTGGGCCAATAGCATGAGAGAAGGGCAACACAGAATGCACGATCTGTTGTTGGACAAGGCGTCATGTTTTCTTGCCATGCTGCTGGCGCAAAGCGACAAATCCCCGCCCGAAGGGGCGAATACGACTGGTCCTTCTTTCTTCCTGACATTTGATTTCCTGGCGGGCTGGGGGCATAATAATGGAAGAGGTACTGAGTCCAAGTGGATTGCAGCGACATCACGGCCTGCAGAGCCCAATGGCGGCCGAAATGAGACGACGGTGAGGTGTCTGGAAGGAAAGGACAGGGCGAGCGGAGGTGAAGAAGCCGAAGTTGGTATCTATCGCAGTGATTATCGGGGTTCTCGCAGGGCTCCTCTTGTTCTTCTGGCCGCTGCTGGGGCATCCCTGGGTATTCAGCAGATGTACGGACGTCGATATCAACAGCGGTGAAACCAGGGATGCGGTATATGTTCTTTGTCTCCGCGTGAAGAATGAGATTCAGGAGTCTGATCTGTCGCGTGAGGTCCACAGGCTCGGCATTGATATCCCGGCGATCCGCGTATGGAAGTGTGCGTTTGAGAGCTATCTTGTGGAAGGAAGATACATCGACTACTCCTATGGTGGCGTAGTTGCGACCTGTAGCCAGTTGCTGAGCGTTCTTAATCAGGCCAAGGCCCCAGATGAAGAGCGACGCGTTGCCCTGGAAATGCTCATGACGAGCTTGCGCACGGGAGATCCCCGCCAAGCAGAGAAGCAAACGTACTTACTGATCGATGAGATCGAAGACAAGCACGGCCTGGATGTTCTCGATCCGCAGTTCAAGGAGCATCTCAAGGAACTACGGAAGGAGCGACAGGCACAGCAAGCAGTTCCTTGAACGGGCGGAACGTGCTCCGATAGCCTTACACATCCGGAAGAACATCAGCAGAATCGAGGAGAACGACCATGAACGAACAATACGACCGCAGGAGTTTCCTGAGAGTCGGAGCAACGGCGACAGCGGCGTGGGCTATAGGCCGGGAGGCCCTTGCGGGCGATGCCTCTGGTGTCAAACCTATGGAGAAGGTTCGGATCGGACTGGTGGGCATCGGCGGGCGCGGGACGGTGCTGCTGAAGGTCCTGCTGGACCTGGAGGGGGTCGAGGTCAAGGCGGTCTGCGATATCATCGAAGATCGTGTCGTGAAGGCGCAGAACTTGGTGACCACCGCCGGACAGCCCAAGCCGACCGGCTACGCTCGCGGCGAGACCGACTTCAAACGCCTGTGCGAGACCGAGGATGTGGACCTCGTCATCAACGCGGTCCGGCCTTGGAAGTGGCACGTGCCGATCTCCGTGGCGGCCATGACGGCCGGCAAGCACGCGGCCACCGAGGTCCCTGCCGCCGAGACTATCGAGGAATGCTGGCAATTGGTCGAGACGGCGGAGAAAACGCATAAGTACTGCGTAATTCTGGAAAACTGCTGCTACTTCCGCAACGTGATGCTGGTCCAAAACATGCTGCGCAAGGGCCTGCTCGGTGAGCTGCGCCACTGCGAGGCAGGCTACCAGCACTACATCGCCGACCCCGCCACGGCGGGCCGCGTACGAGACGGTAAAGCCCGCTCGGCCAACGCCTATCCCACGCACCCCCTCGGGCCGGTCGCCCAATGGCTGGACATCAATCGCGGCAACCGCTTCGATTACCTCGTTTCCATGAGCGCCGACGGCACGCGGGGCAGCCGCGACGCCGACATCAACACCAGCCTCATCCGGACCGTCAACGGCCAGACGGTCACGCTCTACTACGACACGAAGCTGCCCCGGCCCTACGACCTGATCTATCGCGTGCAGGGCACCAAGGGCATCTACTCGGCCACCCTGGACCAGATCTACATCGAGGGCCGCAGCCCCAAGAGCGTCACCTGGGAGCCGATGGACGGTTACTATAAGGAATTCGAGAATCCGCTCTGGAAGGCCTGGGGCGAGAAGGCCCTCACTCGCGGCGGCCACGGCGGCGCCGATTGGATGACGCTCTACCGCCTGATCAAGGCCCTGCGGACCGGCACAGCCCCGGACATCGACGTCTACGACGCCGCCACCTGGAGCTGCATCACGGAACTGAGCGAGAAATCCGTCGCCCAACGCAGCAGTCCCCAGGACATCCCCGACTTCACCCGAGGCCGCTGGAAAACAACCCCGCCCATCGGGATCATTGGCGTGTAGGGACGTAACCAAAGAACCAACTCACACAGAGACGCAAAGACGCAAAGAAGATCGCTCCTGAAGTGTTCTCGGAGCTTCGTGGTTCTGTGCGAGATACAATCATTTTGTGCGTTTTGATGTTGACTTCTGCCCGGTTTTGCCTACAATTAAAATGAGAACTGTGGAAGGTGACCGCTTTGAGAGGCCCAAGAGAATTGTTGATTCAGGATTAGGAGGCCGAAATAGTCGAATAATTAACTCCAATAATATGATCGTAGCGTAGCTTCGGCTGCTGTCCGCATCGAAACTGGCAATTTCAATCTCAGGATGGCGCTTCGAGGCACGCCCCAAGCTGGGCGTGCCCGAAAGCGTTCCTGAGAGGGCATGCCAGTGCCTGATGCGGGGCGTGAGTAGGTCACGCCTCTTTAGTTTCCAGGCACGCCATCTCTTGAAGACGGTTTTCCTGCCTTCTTCCTTCATGCCAGTGATCGTGGACGGTACACCGAATCTAGCCTCATCGCCCTCCTCTTGGGCGGCGGTGAGTCAACTAAGAGTCTTGTTCGAGTTGAGGAGTACGAGCCATGATGCCGGGACACGCTGTGAGAGGCTTGTTATTGTGGAGAGTATCCTTCCCGCTGTTTTTCATTCTGACCGTCATCTTGTCATGCCCAGCGGCAGTAAACAGGGGCAAGCATGGCACGTTTGTCTTACTGGTGCTCTGGCTTGTGCTCATTATGCTCCTTTGCCTTGGGAGAGTCTTGGTTGTCAAGAGGCCAACAAAAGGGGTGCTTGTTCTCTTGGCTGCCTTTGCAGTGTTGCTGCTGCTGAGTCTCTGGGAGACCGCAGCACTTGCCAGAAGATATGACCTTGTCGGGAACGATAGATTCTCTTGGTACTCTGATCCGTCTCTCTTTTCGCTGTCAGCAGCGATAGCATGGCTTGTTCTCAGCCTTGCGACGCTGGTGTCCGCGTGGAAGCTCGAACCCATTGTTAGGGAGCTTCAACTGAAGACTTTCCCAATCGGCAACTACTGCCCACACTGCCTGATCGTCCAAGATGGGAACGTTTGCACAAAATGTGGGCGAGAACTTGTTAAGTCCGGATGGTGCGACACCTGTCGGGAACAGCTTCCGCGATCTCCTGGCAGTTCGTGTCCAACGCATTGGTCCACTCTGATGGCAGAACGGACGTTGAACTCAATAGAAGTCTTGATGCATATCAATACGCTCTATCCTGCGAAGTTCCCAATAGCGGGGAAATACTTGGACCTTGGTTTGTCGTTAGTCGGTAGCTGGATGGTCCTTGGAGGATGTAGCATCTTCGCGCAATCCCTCGCAGAAAGAGACGGACACATCCCCGGGATTGTCGTGTTGTTAGTATCGCTTGTTTTCGGGCTTTTGTTGCTGATCGTATCGAGACTGGCTCGCCGTTAAGAAACCCTTTGCGATAACACAATGACATAATTCGGCTTTCGATAAGGACAAACCACGATGAGAGACGCTGACGATACAACAAAAACTCAATTCGATGAAACCTCGTCTCCGGAAGAACTCATGGAAATCATCCACGTCGGGCCCCCGGATTACAGCGAACAAGCGGTAGTAGTGGCGAGAGACCTCTTGGACAAACTGGGGATTTCAACCAACGAGAGAGATGCGATCATCAAGAAGACCATTGGCATGAGAACAAAACGCCTGAATTACTTCTGGCGCGCTGTTATTGCTCTTTTAGGATTTCTGCTCATCCCCGGACTACTCGCACCTCTCCTGTTGGAGAGAATACGTTTTCGTAGGCCCGCGCTCTATGATGATATTTGGAGTTCTCTCCGACCAGGACTCATATTGGCCGGTTATGGCGCCCTGTCTGGCCTCGCCGAGAAGATCATCCGAGAGAGTGGCAGCATTCCCACATACGCGACCTACGGTTTTGGGGTACTGCTTGGCGTAATCGGGATAATCGTTGTCACGACTACCGTACATCTCTTTTTTGCACTCTTTGAGGATTGAGGGTTCCCATGGAGACCCCAAAAGGGCGGATACCAGGATGCAGGCGGTGATGTGTCTGGCGTCTATGAGCCCCAGGAGAGGGTTGGTTTCTTACCGGCATGGGCGCATTCGCGGAGATAGAGCTCGATCCCCTCCACGCCGAGGCGTAGCGTAGCCTGCTTCTTGAGACCCTTGGCGTAAAAGAATTCAAGAGATCATCCGCAGATTCCACAGATTCAGAAGAAACAAAAATCTGCGTAAATCGGCGAAATCTGTGGATTCATGCTCCGTGCCCTTGCCGATCTCTCTGCGGCAAAGAAGAAGATAACCTCACTGGACATTTATTGCTGTAAGCCATACCTGCGCCGGACCTCTTGGACATCGGTAGTCCTTCCGGCTTTGCTGTCAGCCAGACCCTGCTCGATCACCTGTCGAACGTAGATCTCTTCGATCAGGTCGTCCCATGTGGCGTTCTCCAGCATGCGGTTCACCAACTCGTGGGCCTCGTCTTTTCGCATCGGTTCCGCCATGACATTCTCCAGTAATCGTTCGCACCATCCATGATTCTATCGCAAGCCGAACGAGCCGGCAATCCCTTTCCCCGTTGGATGGATTCCCGCCTTCGCGGGAATGACAGGGCCGCATGGGCTGAAGCCCATCCTACAATCTCTGTGTCCTCGGTGCTCTCTGTGGCAGAATGGCGACGCGTGGTATGATGTCGGCGAATCAATGCTGTTGGATGGAGAATCACGATGGAGTATTCGGTTGGCCGAGTGGGTCGCGTGGTGGTGGCGCGGTTGTTCGAGGGCGAGGATTTGCATGTGTGCATCGACCAGATCGCGCGCGAGGCCCGGATTCGCTGTGCGGCGGTGCTGATCACGGGCGGATTCCGCACGGCCGACGTTGTGGTGGGCCCGGAGCAAGAGAAACCGCAGATCGTGCCGCGGTTTCAGGCGTTCGCCGGGCCGGGCGAGGTCCTCGGCGTCGGCACCCTCTATTGGGACGATGCGGGTCCGAAGCTGCATATTCACACCGCCATCGGCAAGGATGGCGAGAGCCTGATTGGCTGCCCCCGCCGGGACACGCGGACGTTCCTCATTCTGGAAGTGACGATCATTGAGATCGACGGGATCGAGGCGATGCGCCAATTCGATCCGCACAGCGGCATGAACCTGCTGCGGCTGAAAGAAGACCGCACGGCCTGACGAAGGGGATTTGCTGGGAAAGGACAATGGGATGAATCGACGCGAGTTTGTGAATCGCAGTCTGCTGGCGGGCGCATCGTTGTCTCTCGCTTCTGGGACGCTGTCGGCCGGGCAAGCTGCGCGAGGCCAAGTCATCGACGCGCATTGCCACGCGGGCCGGGGGCTCAACTATGGCAAGGATAACCCGCCGAGCGATCCCTGGACGACCTACAACGACCCGCAATGGACGCTCAAACGGATGGAGGAGGCGGGCATCGATCAGACCGTCATCTTCCCGATCAACAACACGACCTACCGCCAGGCCAATGAGGAGATCGCCGGCTACGTGCGGCAGTGGCCGACGAAATTCATCGGCTTCGCCAAGCACGATGCGAAGACGGAGGCGGGAGAGATCCGCGATCTGCTGCGGCATGAAGTCCGTCAGCTCGGGCTGCGAGGATTGAAGCTCCACGGCGTGCCGTCGCAGGAAATGGTGGAAGCCGCCACGGAGCTGGGAATCCCGATCCTCTTTCACCCGCCCAGCGTAGAGGCGAGCCTGGACGTGGTCCGCTCGCACCCGAAGGTGCCGTTCATCCTGGCCCACCTGGGCTGCTTCGCCTCGCAGAATTGGCGGGAGCACGTTCGGGCAATCGAGGCGGCCCGGCAGATCCCGAACCTGTATCTGGACACCTCGTCCGTTGTCTTCGTGGCGTACCTGGAACAGGCAGCGCGCGACCTGCCGGCCGAGAAGCTGATCTTCGGCTCCGATGGTCCGCTGGTGGACGCCCGGGTGGAGTTGTACAAAATCCGCCTGCTCAAGCTGCCCCCGGAGAAAGAGGCCCTGGTCCTCGCCGGCAACATCCGCCGCCTGCTCCGCCTGTAGGAATCCGCCCGCGCCGTCGGCCTTCCGGCGGTGAATTCAACGCGGCCGGGCACAGCGCGCACAGCGGCCTTTGCCGCTTTCGGCTTGACTTCTCGCGGCCTGGAGGACTACAATATGTGACAAGCAGCGGTTGATGGAAATCCGATCTGAGACGTCGAGAGGTGTATGTTGTTCCCGATGCCCCGAAAGATATACATAAGCCGACCTATGGCATCTCCACGCCTTTGGCCGGGACGATGGCCCCGGCGAAGCGGCGAATCTATTTGGCGTGTGGTGGAGACGCGGAAATCTCACGTTCGATCTTTTTGAAGGAGGACCGGTATGCGAAAGAAATCGATTTGCTGGGCGATGGTCGTGCTCTCGGGTCTGGTGGCTGTCCCTCCAGGGACTCATGCCCAGGTCGTCAACCTGGCGCTGAACCCGAGCTTCGAGGAGGATGAGGTGATTCTGAACGACCCGGCCTGGGACAAATGGGCCACCTGGGGCTATGACGCGGGCGTCAACAGCACCGTCCAAATGGATGAGAACGAGTTCATCGACGGGACCAGAAGCCTCCGGGTGCTGCCCAAAGGCGACACGAACTGGTATTTCATCGTTCTGAACATGCCCATTCCGCTCCAGGTGGGCAAGAAGTACACGTCCAGCTTCTGGGCCAAAGGTGAGGCGCCGCGTCCGGTCTCGGCCAAGATGAAGGCGACCGACAACTCCATCGACTGGTCGTTGACGGATTTTCGGATCACGACCGAGTGGGCGGAGTACTGGTTTACCGGCGCGGCCCTGAATGCCACGGCCAAGCTGGAGATCTGGTGCGGCGGCGTGGAAGTCCCCTTGTGGCTGGATTTCGTTTCCGTCTATGAGGGCGAGTACGTTCCCGGAATCGAGCCGTCGGGAGCGTCCAGCCCGGGCAAGGCCGCTCGTCCCAGTCCCGCCGACGGCGCCGTGATCGAGCCGACCCAGGTCGTGCTCATGTGGCGGCCGGGCAGTTTCGCCAAGCTCCACGATGTCTACTTCGGTGAGAACGCTGACGAGGTCCGTGCGGCGACCCGGGACAATACGAAGGTTTTTGTCGGCCGCCAGCCGATCGCGCTGCTGTCCGTCGGCACCACCGGCGGCCCCCGTCCCACGGGTCTCGTCCCCGGCCAGACCTACTACTGGCGCGTGGACGAGGTCAACGACGCCAACCCGGAGAGTCCCTGGAAGGGTGACGTCTGGAGCTTCCTGGTTCAACCGCTGACCGCCTGGAAGCCTTATCCCGCCAACGGGATGAAGAACGTCGATCCGAATCAGACGTTGAGCTGGCAGAAGGGCACGGGCACCCTGTTCCACACGGTCTACTTTGGCGAGAGCTTCGACGCGGTCAACAACGCCACAGCGGGCGGGTACCTGATCCTCAAGCCGCCCCATAATCCCGGCACCCTCAAGCTCGACACGACCTACTACTGGCGGGTCGATGAGTTCGTCCCCCCCACGACCCGAAAGGGCGAGGTCTGGAGCTTCACCACGCGTGGGACCGGGGGCGGCGTCAAAGCCCGGTACTTCAAGGGCAAGGACGTATCGGGCACTCCCGTGCTGACCCAAACCGAAGGCTCGATCGACCATAACTGGAGCGGCGGCGAGGTCGCGCCGGGCCTGTCCGACAACGTGTCGGCGCGCTGGACGGCCAATCTCGAGGCCCCCTTCACCGAGGCCTACACGTTCACCACGACTAGCGACGACGGCGTGCGACTGTGGCTCGACGGCCGGCTGATCATCGACAACTGGACGGACCACGGCACGGTGGACAATGCGGCCAAAGTGAATCTCGTCGTGGGCCAGATCTATTCCCTCCGCATGGAGTGGTATGACGGTACCGGCGGGGCCGTGGCCAGGCTGTCCTGGGAGAGCCCGTCGCTTCCGCGTCAGGTTGTCTCGCAGGGGTGGCTGCAGTTGCCGTTGCGGGCGGCAGGTCCGTCGCCGGCCCACGGGAGCCCTCATACCGACCAAGCGCCGGTCCTGAGCTGGATCGCCGGCGAGGAGGCGACGCACCACGACGTGTACTTCGGCGAAGACGCCAAAGCAGTGGCCAATGCCGACCCGAAGACCGCCAGTGTGTATCGCGGCCGCCAAGCCGTGGATGCGACCAGCTACGATCCCGGCGCCCTGGCGTGGGGCAAGACGTATTACTGGCGAGTAGACGAGATCAATACGGCCAACGCCGGCAGTCCCTGGAAGGGCGTCGTGTGGAGCTTCACGACGGCTGACTTCCTCCTCGTCGAGGACTTCGAGAGTTACACGGACGACGAGGGCAACCGCATCTACGAGACTTGGATCGACGGCTATACCAACAAGACCGGCTCCACGGTCGGCCACGCGGAGGCCCCCTTTGCCGAGCGGAGGATCGTCAACGGCGGCAGCCAGTCGATGCCTCTGGACTACAATAACGTGCAATCGCCCTTCTATAGCGAGACCGAGCGGACGTGGAGCCAGCCGCAGGACTGGACGGCCAGCGGCGTGGACACCCTGACCGTGTACTTCCGAGGCAAACGGAGCAACGGCCCGGAGAAGTTGTACGTGGCGCTTCAGGATAGCACCGGAAAAGTCGGCGTAGCGGTCCATCCGAATCCCGCCGCGACGGTCACGACCCAGTGGATGGCGTGGAATGTCCCGCTGCGCGACTTTGCAGGGGTGAATGCCGCCAGAATCAAGGCGATGTTCATCGGCCTGGGCGATCGGAACAGTCCGAAGAAGAGTGGCGCCGGTATAATCTACGTCGATGACATCCGGGTGACCAAGTCCAAACCGTAGGCCATGGAAGAACGTCGCCAGGCACCGGATGACGGCACGAATCATCAAGGGCTGCGTGTACTTGTCCGCAGCCCTTTTTGTTCATCCGGCCTGCCCTCGCATTGGCACGCGTGGCATTCTGTGTAATAAACGGCCCTGCCCACCGTCTACCGTGTGAAATGGAGATTCGACGGATGCAAAGAAATCGCGGTAGGGTCGTTGGTTTGCTGGTGTTCCTGATGTGTCTTTGGGGCTTGTGCACCGCGTCGGAGGCACACGACCTTCAGAATGAATTCCGAGCCGAGACCGGCATTTCCCCTGAGATGGGGCAGGTGATCGATGCGCATCGCCTCTCCATTGTCGAAAAGATCCGAAAGAACAAAATTCCGGGCATGGCGGTGGCCCTGGTGGACCGGGATCGCGTCCTTTGGGCCGCCGGCTTCGGGTACACGGATACCGACAAGAAGACGCCCGTGACGCCGGAGACGGTCTTCAGCATTCAGTCGATGTCCAAGACGTTCACTGCCACGGCGGTGCTGTTTGCCGTCCAGGACGGGTTGCTCGATCTGGATGCTCCGATCACCACGTACTTGCCCGAATTCACGGTCCAGAGCCGGTTCGAGGAGCACCCCGAGCGAAGAATGACCTTGCGGCACCTGTTGAGCCACACGGCCGGCTTCACGCACGAGGCCCCCGTCGGCAACAACTTCGATACGCCCTCCCCGTCTTTCGAAGAACACGTGCGCAGCATCTCGCAAACGTGGTTGAAGTTCCCGGTCGGCGCCAAGGTGAGCTACTCCAACCTCGGCGTCGATCTGGCGGGGTATGCTTTGCAGCGAGTCTCGAAGAAACCGCTGGCCCAGTACCTGCGGGAGAAGGTCTTCGATCCCTTGAGCATGCCGAACAGCTCGATGGATATGGACGCGATCAAAGCCAATGCCAATCGCGCCATCGGCCATACATCCGGGATCAAGAGGATTCCCGTCGAGGTCCCCATGGTCGCGGCGGGCGGCGTCTATGCGAACGCCGCGGAGCTGTGCCGGTTCGTTCAGTTCCACTTGAATCGCGGCCGGGTGGGCGGCATCCGCCTGCTGGACGAACAACTGCTCGACAGGATGTATGGACCGCCGAAAGGTCTGAGACTGGCCATCGGCCGGGGAGAGAAACACGACAGCTACCACCTGCTGCACGGCGGAGGAGGATTCGGTTTCCTGTCTTTAATGATCTGGTATCCTGAGTACGGGATCGGGGCGGTCGAGTTGACCGACTGTGCCGACCACGCGATACAGGGACAGATCTGCCATCAGCTTCTTGACGAGATCCTTCAAAAGGGCCTCGTGCACAAGACCGCCGAGACCCGTCCCGAGGTTGCGTCTTCGGCATCCCAACCCCCGGCTGGGCCCGAGCCGCCCTTCACACCGACACCGTACCAGGCCGAATGGGACAAGTACACGGGGATCTATCTCGCCATATGGAGCGGATACGAGTTCACCGCGCTCAGCCGCCTCGGCCGAGCCCTGGGAAAGGCCGGTCCTTCGTGGAAGGTCCAGCAGAAGAACGGCCATCTCAACCTGGGGGACGACGCACTGGAGGAATACCAGACCGGCCTGTTCTTCACGCCCTCCGGCGAGGCCCTGGATTTTCGCACCAGCCCGCCCACCTTCCGCAATATCAAGCTTGAGAAAACGAAATAGACCGGCGGATTCCCCCCGCGTCTCATGCGATTGGTCCCGACAAGCGACGCCCTGTTGGGCCTCTACCAGATTGCCAGGGGACGCCCCCCGTCGCGCCTGCAAATTCTCCTTTGTAGGGCGGAAGGAACGTGCTAAGATGGCCCTGCGGTGGGAGCGCCGCTGGGTCGGCGCCGGTTTGTGGCATCGGAAGAGGAGGCGGCCGCTGTTCGGCTGTGGCAACGCGGTTGTTCTGGCAGGAAAAGGAGTTAAGGCTATGAATTCGATTTGGGCGAAAATCGCGGGGATTGCCGTCGTCGCTGTCGTCGTGATCGTCGTGGCCGGCAGGTTCACATCCGATAAGCCGTCGTCATCGCCCACTTCAACACAAAGCGAGCGGAAGGAGAAGCCGAAGACGTTTTATGATGTGGCGGAGCGGGATAGGCAATTTGCCCAGGCGCCAAAGCCGGCGGAATCTGAGCCCGCTGAGCAACAGCCGTCCGTGGCCTCGCCGCCGGCGCCGCAGCCTCCTCAGCCGCCCGTGCAAGCTCCCGCCCAGAAGGCCGGTGGGGTCGTTCTGCCGAGCAGCATCACGCAGCCGACCACGCTGTACTTCAAGCCGCTCAGCGAAGAAGACGACATTGCGGCCCAGCAGCTCCTGCCGTGGGCGGCCGCCGGGCGAAGTATCGGCAGGCTTCCGATGGTGCAGTACGGCTTGATGCAGAAGGCCTGCCGGCAGATCGAAGAGCGATGGCCCGATAGCTCGTATGCCTTCCAGGCGAAGCGAATGCTCGAAGAGATCTCCGAACGATACGCGGCCAACTACAAGATCACGCCGCAGGAGTTGGATATCAGCAAGTTTCTCAAGCCGAGACAAGGAACGCAAGCTGTCAAAGTGGAGCCTCTACGACGATGACGACGACTGCCTGTGAGACGATCCCCGTGATTTCCATTGTCGCCGACTGCCTGCCCCAGGCGTGGGAGAAGGCCGTGCTGGCCGTGTGGGACCGGGGCTACGATGTCAGAACCCAGTACGACAAGCCCGATGACCCGCCGAGCAAGGATGCGACCGTGATGATCGCGGTGACGGACCCGTTCAACGAGCCTCGTATCCACAAGAACTTCCCCGGCGGCCCCGAGGAGTTGGAAGCCTACCGGCAGGAAGTGGTCCACGGCATTCACGACCACTGGATCGACCCGGCGGCGGGCAAGTGGACCTACACCTATCACGAGCGGCTGTTCGCCTATCGGCCCGTCGACGACCTCCGCAACCCGAAGGGCTCCAAGCCGTTCCGGGCGGTCAACCAGATTCAGTACATCATCGACTCCCTGTCCAAGGCCGATCACACCCGCCGGGCCCAGGCCGTCACGTGGATGCCCACCGCCGACCCGAGGACGGACGATCCGCCCTGTCTGCAACGGATTTGGTGCAGGCTCGTCGCCGACGAGGCGGGCGGGTGGATCCTGAACATGAACACGCACTGGCGAAGCCGGGACCTGTATAAGGCGTGGTTCATGAACGTCTACGCGCTGACTGACCTTCAGCAGACCATTGCGCGGGCGATCTCCGAAAAGCGGGGCGAGCCGGTCCGCGTGGGGCGGTACGTGGACATCAGCGACTCGCTGCACATCTACGGCAGCTACTTCAAAGAGGCCGCGATCGAAGTGGAGAAGATGCGAAGGACTCCCTTCTCGCAGCGGGCTTGGGAAAGCACCCACCCCGCTTTCGAGATGATGACGCAGGAGGCCAGAGAGAAGCTGGCCCGCGACCCCGACTGGTTCGCAAGGGCGAGAGGATGAGAAGTGTGAAGTTTGATGTTTGAAGTGTGAAGTTTGATTGTTGATTCCTGAATCACAAATCAAGAATCAAACTTCTCACTTCCCACGGTATCAGGAGTAGATAATGGCGATCATCGTGAACGGCGAAAGAATCGAAGATCAGGAAATCCGGCAGGAGGCCGAGCGCCTGCGGCCGAGCTATGAGCAGGTCTTTGCCGACAAGGACCCCGCCGAGCGGGAGGCCCAGATCACGGACTGGTCGAAGGAGAACGTCGTCGAGCGGGTCCTGCTTCGCCAGGAAGCGAAGAAGAACGGCGAGATCATCCCGGCCGACGACATCGAAGCGGCCTTTACCAGGCTCAAGCAGCAGTACGAGAAACCGGAGGACCTTTACAAGGAATTCAACGCCGTCACGGATGACAGCATCAAGGCGATGATCGAAGTCCAGATGAAGGTGGAGCGGAAGATCCAGGGCGTGTACGCGGCTGTGCCGGAGCCCTCGGAAGGCGAGATCCGCGAGTACTACGACCAGAACAAGGAGCGATTCACGACGGGCGAGCAGATTCGGATCGCCCACATCGTCAAATACGTCAACTGGCAGACCGACGAGGCCACCGCGCTCGACGCCATCACGCGGGCCCACCAGGAAATCGGCGGCGGCGCCCTGTTCGAGGCGGTCGTCCCCAAGCACACCGATTGTGCCGACAACGGCGGCGATCTCGGCTACGTCGTGCGGGGGCAACTGGTGGAGGAGTTCGAGGACGTGGCGTTCCATCTCAACGTCGGCCAGGTCAGCGACGTGTTCCGCACGCGGTTCGGCTTTCACATCGTCAAGCTCTACGACCGTCAGCCGCCGGCGATTTCACCGCTCAAGGCCATCCGCGGCCAGATCCTCGACGAAGTCAATGAGCAGAAAAGGGAGCAGGCCCTCGGCGACTATCTCGACGCGCTGCGGAGCAAGGCAACGGTGGAAGAAGTGTGAGGTTTCAAGTTTGAAGCGTGAAGTCGGAGATCGACGGTAGCCTTCGAACTTCACCCTTGACACTTCCAACTCGCTTTTGCTTTTCGCGGCTTTCATCGTAGACTTTAAGTGGCGGAAGGGCGAAAGCGGGAGGCACGGACGCCCGGGTCGTTCCTGAGTGACGCAAAGGGACCCGCGTCACGGGCGGGAGCGACAAGGTTGGACAGGAAAAAAAGACCCTGGGGCTGACCTGCATACGGTAACTCGGAATGGGAACACACGCACAACGACCTTCTTATGGGGGGGCTATGTGAGTTTCTTTCCGAGTTGGCCTCTGCGTCCCTGACGCGGAGGCCCTCTTTTTATACACCCGTTGCCTCTTGTCCCCCGGAGCCTGCCTCGGCACAGAAGCATCCGGCGGCAACATACCGCATTTTGCATTTGCATTCCCCTGGCACAAAACGGTACAATCTCTCCAGCAGATTTGGACAACCATGTTGTCATACGAAGGAGGAAAAACACATGTCCAGGAAAACCGTCCTAACGTATCTGGTGGTGTCGGCGGTACTTGCTCCGTGCGTGGTGCAGGGAGCGGACCCCATCGTCTATTACCCGTTCGACGATCTGGGCACCGCCGTGACCGATCAATCGGGCCGCGGCAACAACGGGACACCCAACGGGGGCGTCAAGCTCAACGACAAGGGGTATCTCGGCCAATGCTACGAATTCAACGGCACGGGCGCCTATGTCCAACTCCAAAGGCCCGTGCAGGACAGTTTCACCCTCACGGCGTGGGTCAAGGCGGACGTGGCGGGCCGGGCCGGCAACCAGGCCTATGAAGGCAGCGGCATCTTCTGGTCCGACGTCGCCGGCGTGGCCAACGATTTCGTCGTCGCCGCCCTCGGCACGAAGCTGTCCTTCTTCTGCGGGAACCCCGATCTGTCCGTGAATTCCAGTGGCGATATTGTCACCGGCGACTGGATGCATATCGCGGCGGTGCGTGACACGAAGGCCAGGACGATCAGCGTGTACATCGACGGCAAGCTCGATAACAGCATCTCCCATTCCAATGTCGGCTTGCTCAATGCCCAGCCCGTATTCGTGATCGGTGGAAACACGCTCGATGGGCGGTACTTCACCGGATTGATCGACGAAGTGAAGATCTACGACGTGGCCCTGACCGCGGCGGAGATCAAACCGATGGCCCCGCCCAAGCTCAAAGCCCGCAAGCCTATCCCTGCCGACGGGGCCGTGGGTGTCAACATGCCGCTGCTGCAATGGACCAAAGGTGAAACGGCATTGTTCCACAACGTCTACCTCGGCACGACTCCGCCGTTGACGGAGGCCAACCTGGTCGGGTCCCGGCAGTTCGTTGCCATGCTCTACTATATCCAGGGATTCCAGCCGGGTGCGACCTACTACTGGCGGGTGGATGAGGTAGACGCTGCCGGCACCGTCACCACGGGTGACGTCTGGAGTTTCGTGGCGCAGGCGCTGACGGCCTACTATCCCAACCCGGCGGACGGGGCCGCGGACGCCTCGCCGACCCCGGTTTTGACGTGGCTGCCGGGCCAGGCCGCCATCAAGCATCACCTGTACTTCGGCAGCAGCTCCGACGCGGTCACTCAAGGGGCGGCGAGTGCGGACAAAGGCGAGTTAACCGACGCGACCTTCACGCCGGGAGCCCTGGAGAGCCTGACCACCTACTACTGGCGTGTGGATGAGACCGTTGCCGGCGGTGGCGTCAAGACCGGCCCCGTGTGGCGGTTCACCACCTTCCTGCTCGTGGACGACTTCGAAACCTACACGGACGATATCAGCGCCAAAACCACGATCTTCGACACCTGGATCGACGGTTTGACCAACGGGCTGACGGGTTCCGTCGTCGGCAATCCCCAGGCCCCCTTCGCCGAGCAGAAGATCGTGCACGGCGGCAAGCAATCGATGCCGCTGGACTACAACAACGTCAAGACGCCTTTCTACAGCGAAGCCGAGCGGGAGTTTGCCCCCACGCAGGACTGGACGGCCAACGGCGCCAACGCGCTGGTTCTCTATGTCCGGGGAGCGTCAGCCAACAAGCCGGCCCCGCTCTACGTCGCCATCGAAGATGCCTCGAAGAAGACCGCAGCCGTCACTCATCCGGATCAGGCCATCGTAGCGACAACCAAATGGACCCAGTGGAAGATTCCGCTGAGCAGCTTCCCCGGCGTGAATCTGGCCAAAGTCAAGAAGATGTACATCGGCGTGGGCGACAAGAAGGCCCCCGTTGCAGGGGGCAGCGGCCGCATCTACATCGACGACATCCGCGTGACCAAGCCCTGAGCATTTACGATCTATGATTCACGGTTGGCGATTTGGGCGCGTCGCTGAGACAGTGTCAGGAATCGCCCAGTACTGAATAGCAAATAGTGGTTAGTAAACCCAAACAAGGAGAAACGCTATGTCTCGCAAATTCATTTGTCTTCTGTCGTTCGCTATGCTCCTGGGACTGGTCCCCGTGACGAACGCCGGCCTGGTCGGCTGGTGGCAGCTTGACGAAGGAACCGGCACGACGACGAAGGACTCCAGCGGCAATGGCAATGATGGCACCCTGCAAGGCGGCCCGACAGTTGTCGACGGACCATTTGGAAAAACGCTCGCCTTTGCCAACCAGCGCGTCGCTATCCCTGCTTCCAAATCGTTAACCGCCGACCTGTTCAAGGGACCGTTTACGGTGACTGCCTGGATTAACCCGAAGCGAACGGGCAACACGTGGCAGCAGATCTTTCGCGCGTGGAGAACGGCCGGCAACTCCAACGACACACTGTTCATCAACAACGATGGGCGGCTTTCCTGGCGTGGTCTCGTGAATGCCGCCTGGGCGGGAGGCATGTGTGAGACAGCCGCCGGGGTTGTTCCTGCCGACCAATGGACACACGTCGCCGTGACGGGGGATAAGACGAACTTCCGCATCTACGTCAACGGGGCCCTCTCCCAGACATCCGCCTGGCAGACCACCGATGGCTCGAACGCGACGTATTACCTTGGAGGCGATCCTGGAACTGCTGGTGAGTCCTATGCCGGCATGGCCGATGAGCTGCGCGTCTACGACGAGGCCTTGACGGTGGAAAAGATCAAAGCGATATGTGTCGGTGATTCCCCGTCCTTGGCGAAAGCGCAGAGTCCCAATCCGGCCGATGGGGCGCTGGCGGTCGCAATGCCGCTGCTCCAATGGAAACCGGGAATGGACGCTCTGCTGCACAGCGTCTATTTCGGCACGAGCCCGGACCTGACCGCCGCGAACCTGGTCGCCGCCCGCGTGCCTCTGACCCTCTACTACCACGTGGCCGGATTCCAGCCGGGGGTCACCTATTACTGGCGGGTGGACGAGATCGAAAAGGACGGCGTGACGGTCCACACCGGGGACGTCTGGAGTTTCACTACACAGGCCCTGACGGCCTACTATCCCAGCCCGGTGGATGGGGCCGCGGACGCCTCGCCGACCCCGGTTTTGACGTGGCTGCCGGGCCAGGCCGCCATCAAGCATCACCTGTACTTCGGCAGCAGCTCCGACGCGGTCACTCAAGGGGCGGCGAGTGCGGACAAAGGCGAGTTAACCGACGCGACCTTCACGCCGGGAGCCCTGGAGAGCCTGACCACCTACTACTGGCGTGTGGATGAGACCGTTGCCGGCGGTGGCGTCAAGACCGGCCCCGTGTGGCGGTTCACCACCTTCCTGCTCGTGGACGACTTCGAAACCTACACGGACGATATCAACGCCAAAACCACGATCTTCGACACCTGGATCGACGGTTTGACCAACG
>Ga0315286_10001072_pt1 | contig 24388 bp, 20 predicted proteins | sample YL17G10_0_MG_FD_205038 | JGI IMG/M metagenome (GOLD analysis project Ga0315286, IMG submission 205038) | Sediment microbial communities from Yellowstone Lake, YNP, Wyoming, USA - YL17G10_0 | ecosystem: Environmental > Aquatic > Freshwater > Lake > Sediment | place: USA: Wyoming | collected...
GGCCGGGCGCCCCGTCGCCGGGCGCCGGTTTCTTCCCGCGCGCCGCCGCCGGGGTCGGCCCCGCCGAGGTCCGCGAGCCCCTCGGCGCGGGGGAGCGGCCGCGCTTCGCCAACCTCTGGCAGCTGCACGACACCTACGTCCTCGCCCCGGTGAGCGGCGGCCTGGTGATCGTCGACCAGCACGCCGCCCACGAGCGCATCCTCTACGAGGAGGCGCTCGAGCGCATGCGCGGCCAGGCCGCCACCGCGCAGCAGATCCTCTTCTCCCAGATCATCGACCTGACGCGCGCCGAGTTCGAGCTGGTGGTGGACGTGCTCGAGCCGCTGTCGCGCCTGGGCTTCGACCTGGCGCCCATCAGCCCGCCGTCGGTGCTGCTGCGCGGCGTGCCGGCCGGCCTCTCCGGGCGCGACCCGGTGCAGCTCCTGCGCGATTTGCTCGACGGTATCGGCGAGGAGAGCGGCCGCCAGCTGCCCGACGACGAGCTCACCGACCGCCTCGCCAAATCGTACGCGTGCCACGCCGCCGTGCGCGCCGGCCAGCCCCTGAGCCTCGAGGAGATGAACCATCTCGTCGACCGGCTCTTCGCCACGTCGCTGCCCCACGGCGACCCGCACGGCCGGCCGAGCTTCGTGCGCGTCGATCTGCGCGAGCTGCACGCGCGCTTCGGACGCAGCACGCCGACGGACTGAGCCGCGTGGACGCCCTGGCGCTCGTCGGGCCCACGGGCACCGGCAAGACCGCCGTCGCGCTCGAGCTGGCGGCGCGCCTCGGGGCCGAGATCGTCTGCGGCGACTCGCGCCAGATCTTCCGCGGCCTCGACGTCGCCACCGGCAAGCCCAGCGCGGCCGAGCGCGACCGCTGTCCGCACCACCTCTTCGACTGGTTGGAAGTCACCGAGGCGCCGAGCGCGGGGCTCTACGCGCGGGCGGCCGCCCCGGCGCTGCGCGGCATCGTGCAGCGGGGCCGCGTGCCGCTGGTGGTGGGGGGCTCCGGGCTCTATCTGCGGGCCCTGGTCCGCGGGCTGGCGCCCGTCCCCGAGATCGCGCCCGAGGTGCGCGCCGCGGTGCGCCGCGAGCTGGAGGAGCGCGGGCCGGAGATCCTGCACGCCGCGCTGGCGGAGCTCGACCCGGAGCTGGCCGACCGTCTGGCGCCGCGCGACCGCCAGCGCGTCGCGCGCGGCCTCGAGGTGGCGCGCGCCACCGGCCGGCCGCTCTCCGCCTGGCTGCGCGACGAGCGCGCCGCGCGCCCCCCGGACTGCGGCGTGGAGGGCTGGCGGTTCGTCGGCCTCACCGATGACCGCCGGCGGCTCTACGAGCGGCTCGACCGCCGCGCCGAGCGGTTCTTCGAGCAGGGGCTCCTGGGCGAGGTCCACGCCTTCCTCGACGCCGGCGTGCCGCCGGACGCCCCCGGCCTGCGCAGCCTCGGCTACGCCCAGGCCGTCGCCCACGTGCTCCGCCGGCTGCCGTATGCCGAGGCCGTCGAGCGCACCCAGCGGGAGACGCGCCGCTACGCCAAGCGCCAGTGGACGTGGTGGCGGCAGGAGGGACCGCGCGTCGGGCTCGCCTGGGTCGACGCCCTCGATCGCGAATCGCCCGGCGCACTGGCGCGGAGCGTCGAGGAGCTCTGGCGGTCGCGGGCCGCCACGCCGGCGCCGGGGACGGGTCCCGGGGGAGCGCAGGGGAGCCCGCCGTAGGCGGGGCGGGGCGCGCCTTGACAGGAGCGCCCGCCCCGCCTACCGTGGGCCCACACGCAAAAGGGCGAGCGGGCATAACTCAGCGGTAGAGTGTCAGCTTCCCAAGCTGAAGGTCGCGGGTTCAAATCCCGTTGCCCGCTCCACCCATTTCGCTACGCGCCGCAGACTCCGGGATCCCATGCCGCTGCCTCTGGTCGCCATCGTCGGCCGCCCCAACGTGGGCAAGTCCTCCCTGTTCAACCGCGTCCTCGGCGAGCGGCTGGCGGTGGTGGACGACCGCCCCGGGGTGACCCGCGACCGCCACGTGGCGGTGGCCGAATGGTCGGGGCGCGACTTCTTCATCGTGGACACCGGCGGCTTCCTGCCCGCCGCCCGCGAGGGCCTCGACGCGGCGGTGCGCCGCCAGGCCGAGCTGGCCATCGAGCAGGCGGCCGTCGTGCTCATGATGGTGGACGCGTCCACCGGCCCCACCGATCTCGACGAGCACCTGGCGCGCCTCATCCGCCGCCGCGAAAAGGCGGCGCTCCTGGTCGTCAACAAGATGGACCGCCCCGGCCACGGCGACCCGCGCGCCGCCGAGTTCCACCAGCTCGGCCTGGGTGAGCCGTACTCCATCTCCGCCGCCCAGGGCTACGGCGTGGGCGACCTGCTCGACCGGCTGCTGGCGCTGCTGCCCGCCGACCCTGGCGCGAACGAGCCGCCGGGACTGCGCGTCGCCATCGTCGGCCGGCCCAACGTCGGCAAATCCTCGCTGGTCAACTCCCTGCTCGGCGAGGAGCGCATGGTGGTGCACTCCGAGCCGGGGACCACCGTGGACAGCGTGGACTCGCGCTTCCGCCGCGACGGCGAGGACTTCGTGCTCGTGGACACGGCCGGCTTGCGCCACCAGGCGCGCTTCGCCGACGACGCCGAGTTCTTCGCCACCCTGCGCTCGGCCCGCGCCATCGAGCGCGCCGAGGTGGTCACCGTCGTGGTCGAGGCCCCGGTGGGACTGCAGCGCCAGGATCTGCGGGTCATCGAGTCGGTGGTCGAAGCCGGCCGCCCGACGCTCATCGCCTACAACAAGTGGGACCTGATCGAGAGCAAGGAAGAGCGCTGGCTGGAGCTGGAGCGCCACTGCCGCGAGTTCCACCCGTGGCTGGCGCATCTGCCGGCGCTGCCGGTCTCGGCCCAGACGCGCTCCAACTTACGCCGCCTGCCGGGCGAGTGGCGGCAGCTGGGCGCGGAGGCGCGCCGCAGCATCCCGACCTCCGAGCTGAACCGCTGGCTCGCAGAGGTGCAGGCCGAGCGCCAGGCGCCCTCGACGCGGCTCGGCCGAGCGGCGCGCATCTACTACGCCACGCAGACCGGGACGCGGCCGCCGCGCTTCACCATCTTCGCTTCGCAGCCCGAGGCCATCCACGCCACCTACCAGCGCTTCCTGCTCAAGCGGCTGCGCGAGCGCTTCGGCTTCACCGGCACGCCGGTCAAGCTCGACGTGAAGAAGAGCAAGTGAGCGCCGCGCCCGCCGCCCTGCTGGTCCTCGCGCCGGCCTACCTGCTGGGCGCGCTGCCGTGGGGCCTGTGGGTCGGCTACGCGCGCGGCCTCGACGTGCGGCGGCACGGCAGCGGGAACCTCGGGGCCACCAACGTCTACCGCACCCTGGGCCCGCGCTACGGACTCCTGGTGCTGGCGCTCGACGCCGCCAAGGGGGCACTGGCCGTCGCCTGGCCGCACCTGGGCCCGTGGGGCGCGGCGTTCCCCGGCGGCGCCGAGTGGGCCGCGCTGGCGGCCGGGCTGGCGGCCATCGCCGGCCACGTGCTCACGGTCTTCGCGGGGTTCCGCGGCGGGCGGGGCGTGGCCACCACCGTGGGGGTGTTCCTGGCCCTGGCGCCGGCGGCGATGGGCCTCGGCCTCGCCGCTTTCCTGGTCGCTTTCGCCCTGACGCGCCGCGTCTCGGTCGGCTCGCTGGCGCTGGCGCTGGTCTACCCTCTCGGCATCGCCGGGACGGTGCACGGGCCCGGCCGTGGCAAGCTTCTGGCCGCCGGGCTGCTCGTGTCTGCGCTCATCGTCTACCGCCACGTGCCCAACATCCGGCGGCTGATCCGCGGCGAGGAGCCTCGCATCGCCCTGCGCGGCGGGGCGGGAGGCCCGTCCCGACGCGGGGAGGACCGGCCATGAGCGAGACGCGGGTCGCCGTTCTGGGCGCGGGCTCCTGGGGAACGGCCCTGGGCGCGCTGCTCGTCAAGGGCGGCGCCGACACGGTCCTGTGGACCGTGGAGGCCGAGGTCGCCGAGCGCATCACGAAGGCCCACGAGAACCCGAAGTACCTCCCGGGGATCCCGCTCCCCGCGCCGCTGCGCGCCACCTCCGACGCCCGCCAGGCGCTGGCCGGCGCCGGGGCCGTCGTGTGGGCCATCCCGCTGCGCTACCTGCGCGAGGTGGCCGAGCGCGTCGCCGCCGAGGTGCCGCCCGCCGCGGCCTGCGTCTCGGTGGCCAAGGGGCTGGAGCCGGGCACCCGCCTGCGCCCCACGCAGATCCTCGCGGAAACCGTCCCCGGCCGGCCGGTGGCCGCGCTGCTCGGCCCCAGCCTCGCCGAGGAGGTGGCGCGCGGCGTGCCTACCAGCGTGGCCGCCTGCGCCGCCGATCTCGAGGTGGCGCGGCGCGTGCAGAGGCTTTTCCACGCCGACAGCGTGCGCGTCTACACCAACGACGACCCGGTGGGCGCCGAGTACGCCGCCGCCCTCAAGAACGTCATGGCGGTGGCGGCGGGGCTCTCCGACGGGCTCGGCTTCGGGGACAACACCAAAGGGGCGCTGGTGACCCGCGGCCTGGCCGAGATGAGCCGCCTCGGCATCGCCCTGGGCGGTCGCCGCGAGACCTTCTTTGGATTGACAGGCGTGGGCGACCTGGTTACCACTTCTTTCAGCCGCAAGAGCCGCAACCGCCACGTCGGCGAGCAGGTGGGGCGCGGACGGGCGCTGGACGCAGTGCTCGGCGAGATGACGCAGGTCGCCGAGGGGGTCCCCGCCTCGCGGGTGGCGCTCGAGTTGGCGCGCGAGCGCGACGTCGAGGTGCCGATCATCGAGCAGGTGGTTGCCGTGCTTTTCGAGGGCAAGTCTCCGCGGGCGGCGCTGATGGATCTGCTGGCGCGCGACCCGCGCAGGGAGTGAGCGCAGCCGGCGCGCGCCGGCCCCGCCCGGGGGTGACCGCGTGAAAGCCAAGCCGACCAAGTCCGCCGCCAAGCCGAAGCTGTACCACTCCATCGGCGAGGTCAGCGCGGCGCTCGACGTGAAGGCCCACGTGGTCCGCTACTGGGAGACGCAGTTCGCCATGCTGCGCCCCAAGAAGAACCGCGCCGGCAACCGCATGTACCGCCCCGAGGACATCGAGCTGCTCAAGCGGATCAAGGAGCTGCTCTACACGCGGCGCTTCACCATCGAGGGGGCGCGCCAGCGCCTGACCGAGGACAAGAAGGCGGGTGCCGCGGGAGGTAAGCGGGTGGCGGTGGCCGCCGGCGCCGGCCCGGCGGGCGCCGCTCCCGGCGAAACCAAGTCGTCCGTGGAGGCCAAGGCGCCGCCGGCCGCCCCGGCCGACGGCGAGGCCGAGGCCCTGCGCTCGGCGCTGGCCGCGGCGGCGGCGCGCGAGAGCGCCCGCGCCGCGGTAGTGGCCGAGGTGCGCGATGCGCTGAAGGATCTGGCCCGCCAGCTGCGGGAGCGGGCCGACGCGGCGTCCCGGCCCGCGGAGACCTCGGTCTTCTGAGCCCATCATGGGGGGCTTGATGGAATACCCCCGACCGCCTAGCATTGCGACGGATCGCACCCCTCCTTTTGGCAGCCCACGTCGGGGCGTAGCGCAGCCTGGTAGCGCACTTGCATGGGGGGCAAGTGGTCGCTGGTTCGAATCCAGTCGCCCCGACCATCCTTACCGCACCGCCCCGGAGGCGACGCCCCGGGGCGGTCGCGTGACCGGGTCATGAGAGCATCGGCACAGCCCCTCATCCGCGACCTCTCGCAAGCCCTCGCCGGCATCGCCTACCGCGGCGGCGCGGCCCTGGCCTGCGGCCTGCCCGAGCCCGTCGCCCGCGGCACCGGGCGCCTGCTGGGGCTGCTGTGCTGGGCGGTCCAGCCCGGCCGCCGCTCCACCGTGGCCCGCAATCTGGAGCGCTTCGTTCCGGCGGCGCGCGGCGCCGCCGCCGCCCGGGCCCGTCGCGTCTACGGCAACTTCGGTGCGTCGGTCGCCGATACGCTGCGCCTGGCGCGCCTCGAGCCGGGCGAGCTCGGCCGCCGCGTGCGCTTCGACGGCCTCGAGCCGCTGGAGCGGGCCGCGCGGTGCGGGGGAGCCCTGCTGATCGCCGCGCACGCCGGCAACTGGGAGTGGGCAGGCGCCGCGCTGGCCGCCCGCGGCTGGGGCGTGGCCGCCTTGGCGCGCCCACACGGTGGTGCCGCGCAGCGTTTCTTCGACCGCCTCCGTGCCCGCTTCGGCGTGACGACCCGCGCCGGCCTCGCCGAGCTGACCGCCGGCGCCCCGCCGCTGGTCGCCGTCTTCTGCGACCGCGGCAGCCCGGGCCGCGGGGCCCGCGATCGCCGGCGCGCGGCGCGCGGCGCTCTCGCGCTCGCCGCGCGGCAGGGCTGGAGCGCGTTCCCGGCCGTGGCCCTGCGGGCCGCCTCGGGCTACGTGGTCGCCGTCGGCCCCGAGATCGCCCCCGAGCGGGCCCGGCAGCGGCGCCACGCCGCCGCCGCTCGCGCGATCGAGTTCCTCGATTCGCGCCTGGCGACCCGCCCCGAGGAGTGGTTCGCCTTCGAGCCCCTGGCGCCGGGGGGAGGCCCCCGGTGACCGGCGACCCCGGCGCCCGACCCGGCCGCTTCGCCGTGGTCGTGCCCGCCTACAACGCCGCCCGCCAGCTCGGCGCCGTGCTCGACCGGCTCCTGGAGATCGTGCCGGCCGCCGACGTGCGGGTCGTCGACGACGGCTCGTTCGACGCCACCGCCGACGTGGCCGAGCGCCGCGGCGTGCCCGTGCTGCGCCAGTCGCCCAACCAGGGCAAGGGCGCCGCCCTGCGGCGCGGCTTCACCGCCACGGCCGCCTACGACTGGGTGGCCACGCTCGATGCCGACGGCCAGCACGACCCGCGCGACCTGCCGCGCCTGCTCGCCGCGGCGGCCGGCGGCGACGTCGTGGTCGGCTGCCGCGACCTGGGCGGGCGCATGCCGGCGCATCGCCGCTTGGGCAATCGCCTCTCGTCGTGGGTGATCGGCGCCCTGGCGGGCCAGCCGGTGCCCGACAGCCAGTCGGGGTACCGCGTGCACAGCCGGCGCGCGCTCGACAGCGTGCTGCCCATGATCCACGGCGCCGGGGGCTACGTCTTCGAGACCGAGTTCCTGGTGCGCGCCGCCCGCCAGGGCTACCGGCTCGCCGCCGTCGCCATCCCCACCGTCTACGCCGACGAGCAGAGCCACTTCCGCCCGCTCGAGCAATTGCCGCGCTTCCTGTCGCTATTCGGCCGCCTGTTCTTCGAGGTGGTCACCGGCCGCGCGGCCCGCCGCCCGCCGCCCGCCTAGGAGAGGTTCGATGGTCATCCTGCTCACCAACGACGACGGCATCCGGGCACCGGCCCTGCGCGATCTGCGCGCCGCCCTGGCCGACCTCGGCCGCGTCGTCACCGTGGTCCCAGATCGCGACCAGAGCGCGACCAGCCACAGCCTGACGCTGAACCGGCCGTTCCGCATCGAGCGGCCCGAGCCCGACGTCTACGCGCTCGACGCCACGCCGACCGATTGCGTGGTGGTGGCCATGCACGGCCTCATCGACGAGCGGCCCGGCCTGGTGGTCTCCGGCATCAACCACGGGCCCAACATGGGTGAGGACGTCTTCTACTCGGGCACCGTAGCCGCCGCCATCGAGGGCGCGCTGCAGGGGCTGCCGTCGCTGGCCGTCTCCCTGGTGGCGAGCCGCTCGCGGGAGGTGGACTTCGCCCACCCGGCGCGCTTCACGCGCCGCCTGGTGGAGGCGGTGCTGGCGCGCGGCCTGCCGCCCAAGTCGCTGCTCAACGTCAACCTGCCGGTGGCGGCCGGGGGGCGCTACCGCGGCGTGCGCATCACCAAGCTCGGCAAGCGGGTCTACCGCGACACGCTGATCGAGAAGACCGACCCGCGCGGCCGGCCGTACTACTGGATCGGGGGCGACGAGCCGGTGTGGGAGGAGGAGGAAGACACCGACTTCACGGCGGTCAACCAGGGTTGCGCCTCGGTCACGCCGTTGATGCTCGACCTCACGGACTACCGGGCAATGACCGAGGTCCGGGCCTGGGATCTGGAGCCCTAGCGGCGGCGGGGGAGCAGGGCCGGCGGCCGGACCCGGCCGCTCCGGCCGCGCCCCGCGAGGCGCGGTTGGCAAGTCGGGGCGCGGTTTGCTAGACTGCGCCTCCGGACAATCGAAGAGGCGGCGTCCGCGGGCCAGCGCCCGCGAGCGCCGCGAGTCGGGGCGTAGCGCAGTCCGGTAGCGCACCTGGTTCGGGACCAGGGGGTCGGAGGTTCAAATCCTCTCGCCCCGACCACTCCTTCGCTCTCCCTCCTCTCCATGGCCCTCGCCGCGGCATGACCACCGAATCCCTCTTCGCCATCGTGCACGGCCGCGTCCAGGGCGTCGGCTACCGCTACTTCGTCCTGCGCCAGGCGAGCCAGCGCGGGCTCGCCGGCTACGCTCGTAATTTGGACGATGGCGCCGTCGAGGTGTACGCTGAGGGAGTCCGCGCCCGGCTGGAAGAACTGTGCGCGCAACTGGAGCGCGGCCCGGCCGGCGCGCGGGTGACGCAGGTGGACGCCCGCTACGGTCCGGCCCGCGGCGGGTGCGGCGGCTTCAGCGTCGGGTAGCCGCCCCGCCCACCGCCCCGCCCCGAACCCAGCGAGAGACGATGCTCGAGCTCACCGACACGTTCACCGCCGCCCTCGCGCATGCCGCCGGCGCGGCGCGCCGCAAGGGCGCGCTCCGCGCCGCCGAGCAGGAGGCGCTGGCCGGCCTGCCCGGCTTCGAGAGCGGCCGCTACCTCGCTTTCCTCGAGGAGCTGCGCGGCGCCGGCGTGGACGTGGAACCGGTGGAGGACGCAGAGGAGCTCGCCGCCGCCCCGGGCCCCGCCCTCGAGGCGATGCGCACCGAGGCGGCGCGGGCGCGGGGGCGCACCCACGACCTCGACCTGCTCGACCGCTACCTGGCCGACCTCAAGTTCTACCCGCCGCTGACGCCGGCCGAAGAGCTGGCGGCGGCCCGCGCCGCCCGCGCCGCCGACGCGGCCGGCCGGCGCCGGCTCATCCTCGGCAACCTGCGCCTCGTGGTCTTCATCGCGCGGCGCTACCGCAGCCGCGGGCTGCCCTTCCTCGACCTCATCAGCGAGGGTAATCTCGGGCTCATCACCGCCGCCGACCGCTTCGACCCCGAGCGCGGCTTCCGCTTCTCGACGTACGCCGGCTGGTGGATCCGGCAGGCCATCCTGCGCGGCATCGCCGAGCAGACGACGGCGGTGCGCGTGCCGGTGACCGTGCTGCAGCAGATGCGGCGCTACGTGCTCGAGGAGCGGCGCCTGCGCCACCGCCTGGGGCGCGAGCCGACGAGCTTCGAGATCGGCGGCGCGCTCGGGCTGGCGCCGTTCCAGACCGAGCGCCTGGCCGGGCTGATCCGCAACGTCCGCTCCCTCGACGACCTCGAGATGGGGGACGGGCCCGGCCGGCGGCGGCCCGAGGCGGTGCAAGCGGCGCTGCCGTCCATCGAGGAGATGGTCGAGCGCGAGCTGGACGGCGAGCGCCTGGAGCGCTACCTGCACCGGCTGTCGGCCCGCGAGGAGTTGATCCTGCGCGTGCGTTACGGTTTCCTCGACGGCGTGGCGCACACGCTGCAACAGACGGGGGACCGGCTGGGCATCACCCGCGAGCGCGTGCGCCAGATCGAACAGCGCTCGCTGCTCAAGCTGCGCCAGTGGATGGAGGAGCCGCGCACGGCCGCCGGCGACGCCGGCGAACGGCCGCGCTCGGCGGCGACGGACCAGGCCCGAGCCTGGAGGGAGGACGCATGAGCGCACCGTTGGGGGAGAGACCCGACTGGACCCGCTGGGTGCACGACGTGCCCGACTACCCGCAGCCCGGCGTGCTGTTCCGCGACCTCACGCCTTTGTGGGCGGACGGCGAGGCGTGGAAGCGGGCCGCCGACACGCTCGCGCGGCACGCCGCGCCGGAGGGCGTGCGCCCGCAGTTCGTCCTCGGCGTGGAAGCGCGCGGCTTCCTCGTCGCCCAGGCCCTGGCCGACCGCTGGGGAGCCGGCCTGCTGCTGGCCCGCAAGCCGGGCAAGCTGCCGCGGCGCTCCTACCGCCAGGACTACGAGCTGGAGTACGGCGAGGCCGGCCTCGAGGTGCACGAGGACCCGGTGCCGCCGGGAGCCCCCATCGTCATCGCCGACGACGTGCTGGCCACCGGCGGCACGGCCCGCGCCGCGCTGCGGCTGGCGGAGAACCTGGGCGGCGAGGTGGTGGGTTTCGCGTTCCTCGTGGAGATCGCCAGCCTGGCGGGGCGCCGGATGCTCGAGGACGTCCCCATCGCCAGCCTGATCGTCTACAAGGAGAGCGGCGAGGCCGAGAACCTCGGCTGAGCGACCGTGCGCCCCGGGCAAACGCCGGGACCCGCCGGGGCGGGAATCCGGCGGGTCCCGCGCCCGCGGGGCTCGGGGCCTACGCCGTGCGGCGCAGCTTGGACACCGGCTTGGGGGCGCTCACCGCCAGCTCGTCGGCGGCCGGCCCCACCTTGATCTGCTTGGCCGATCCGCACAACGCGTAGATGCGGATGTTGTTGCCGCCGCGGTCCACGGGGCTGAGCCAGAAGCCCTGCCGGCCGGCGGTGTAGGAGAGCGTGTAGCCGAGCAGCAGTTCGCCGTCCTTGAAGAGGATCGCCACGCGCTTGCCCTGAGTGAGGCCGGGGTCGATGGGACCGAATTGCCGCGCCTTCTCGTGCGACGGGTTGCCGACCAGGTCCTTGACGAAGAAGACCGCCTTGAGATCGGTCATCTTCACCGGGACCGTGTTGGCGCCGCCGCGCACCTGGATGTGGAACAGGGCGTGATCGGGGTAGAAGTCGGACGTGCTGCCCTTGACGACCGACCCGTTCAGGTAACGGGCCACCACGAGGTTCGACTGCGACATGCGACTCTCCTTGCCGCACTGCGGCTGCCGCGACGCGGGCGGGGACGGGTCGTACCGCCGTCCTCCCCGGCCGGCCTGGAGGCGGCTTCCCGCCGGGCTGGGACGCCTCCCCAATAGGGGATCGGCCGGTCGCCGCCGGGTCTTCACCCGTATCTCCGCCCGGGCGCAACCGGGGCCGTCCCGCGGCCCCAAAGCCAAGAGCCCCGGGGCCTTGCGGCTCCGGGGCTCGGATGCGCCTCGGCCGGGGGCTAGAAGAGGATCCCGAAAGTGACCGGGACGGCCTGGATGTCGCTGCTCCCCAGCGCGGGGCCGAGCCCGTCGTCGCCGACGAAGACGTCCTCGTAGCGCGCCTCGGCGAAGAAGTTGAGGCCCAGGAGCTTCACCTTCACGCCGACGCCGAACTCGAGGCCGAAGAAGCTGTCGTCGCTCTTCTGCGTCTCGCCGCCGACCTCGACCTCGGTGTCCGTCCAGTAGACGCCGCCGGTGCCCACCAGGTAGGGCTGCACCGGCCCGAGCTGCAGGATGTTCAGGGTCAGCCCGCCGGCCAGCGAGGTCACCTTGCAGGAGCCGCCGGTGACCGCGCCCGATTCCGTCGCGCCGAAGTCCTCGTAGGAAGCGACCCCGCGCAACCCGAACGGAAAGCCGATCACCGTGAAATCGCCCATGGCGCGCAGATGGAAGCCGGTGTCGAAGGCGTCCCCGAAGTCGCCGGTCGGCGGGCTGGGACCGCCCCCCGCGCCGATGTCCACCGGGCCGAGGGCCCACGCCGCCGTCGCGCCCGCGAATCCCGCCGCCAGCACCGCGATGCCCAGGATCGTCCGCTTCATGTCGTGGATCCCTCCGAAGGTTCGTGCGCCCGCCCGCCGTCGCCTGCCGCCGGGGGCTGGCCGGACAATGGCGAGGCCCGCTCTCCGAGTAAAGCCAAAAAACGCGGCCCGGGGCCGTTCCAGGCGCCCCGGGCCGAGATCGGCGACTGCCGACGGGACTACTTCAGGAGCTTCTCCATCTCGTCCATGACCTTGTTCATCTCGGCCATCGCCGCCGCGAAGGGCGCCGGGGTGGTCATGTCCACGCCCGCGTCCTTGAGCAGGTCGATGGGGTACTTCGACGAGCCGGAGGAGAGCATGGTCAGGTACGCGTCCCGCTTGGCCGCGCCCTTCTTCGCCTTGGCCTCGGCCAGGATGCCGTTGGCCAGCGACGAGGAGGCGACCAGGCTGGTGGCGTACTGGTAGACGTAGAAGTTGTAGTAGAAGTGCGGCACCGCCGCCCACTCGATGCCGTAGAGGTCGTCCACTTTGCAGACGCCCTGCGCATCGCCGTAGATCCCGCGCACGATGTCCAGGTAGACCGTCGACAGCTTCTCGCCGGTGAGCGGTTCGCCCTTCTCGAGCAGCTCGTGCATCTTGAGCTCGAACTCGGCGAACATGGTCTGGCGGAAGAGGGTGGTGCGCAGGGTCTCGAGCCGGCTGCCCAGCAGGAACAGGCGCGTGTCCTTGTCCTTGGTCTGCTGGAGCATGTGGTCGAGCAGCATCGCCTCGTTGAGCGTCGAGGCGACCTCGGCCACGAAGATCGAGTAGTCGGCGGTCACGTACGGCTGGTGCTCGGCCGAGAGATACGTGTGCAGCGAGTGGCCCGACTCGTGAGCCACGGTCGAGACCTCGTCGTAGAGGCCGGTGAAGTTCTGCAGCTGGTAGGGGTGCACGCCGTAGACCCCGGTGCTGTAAGCGCCGGAGCGTTTCCCGGTGGACGGGAACCAGTCCACCCAGCGGTCGTCGAAGCCCTTCTGCAGCGTCGCCACGTAGGCCGGCCCGAGCGGGGCGCAGCCCTTGACCACCATCTCCTGCGCCTGCTCCGGCGTGTACTTGAGGTCCACGCTCTTGACCAGCGGCGCGTAGAGGTCCTCGTAGCGCAGCTCGTCGAGGCCCATCATCTTCTGGCGCAGCTTCAGGTAGCGGTGCAGGGTCGGCAGGTTGGCGTGCACGTCGGAGATGAGCTGCGTGTAGACCTGCGTCGGCACGTTGTTGGCGAACAGCGACGCCTGCAGGCAGCTGTCGAACTTGCGCACTTCCTTGTTGAAGACGTGGGTCTTGACGCCGGCGTTGAGCATGGCGCCGTAGGTGCCCATGAAGCCCTTGTAGAGGTCGAAGTAGGCCTTGAAGACCGTCATGCGGTCGTCGCGGCCGGGTAGCTGGCGGTACTTCGAGTAGGCGGCGGCGTCGAGGCGCACGGCCTCGCCGGTGGAGAGCTTGACGGTGGGGAAGGGCAGCTCGGCGTTGCTGAAGACACCGCGGATCGAGCCGCCGGCGTCCATCAGGTCGCCGGCCTGCGCCGCCACCTTCTCCTCGGGAGCGCTCAGCGTGTGCGGCGCGTAGCGCAGGATCTCGTCGAGGAACATCCGGTAGGGCTTGAGGCGCGGCTCGGCGGCCACGAAGCCGTTCACCTGGTCGGCGCCGAGGGCGAGGATCTCGGGCCGCATGTAGGAGACGGCGGCGCCGTAGTCCACGAACAGCTGCCCGGCGACCTCGTTCAGCTCGACGTGCTTCTGGTCGCGAACGTCCTGGTCGCTGACCATGCTGGCGTAGACGCCGAGGCGCTGCAGGCCCTGCTCCACGTCCATGCGGGTGGAGAGCGCCGTGAAGAGCACGTCGGCCGACTCGCCGAGTTTGCCCTGGAACTTGGCCAGCCCGGGGATGCGCCCCTTGAGCTCCTGGCGGGCCTGCTGCCAGGCGTCCTCCGAGGGATACAGATCGGCGACGTTCCACTTGTACTTCTCGGCGATGGTGGCGCGCTCTTCGGCCAGGGCCGGGGCGGCCGCCAGGCTCGCCGCGACGAGCAGCAGGGCGAGATACCGCACAGCTTTCATGGGGACCTTCTCCTGTGGTTGGGCGGGGGCGCGCAGGGCCCGACGCCGCGAAAGTGAGGGATCGGGGGAATCCGATCGGTGCGCATTCTAGCACCGCAGGCCCTGGCGCCGGCGAGTCGGGGAAAAACACTTGCAAAATCGGGCTCCCGGCGGCGGCGACGCCAGGCCCGGGGCGCTCGCCGGCAGCGCGGCGCGTAGGACCTGCGTCATACTTCCGGCCCGCTGAGGGGCAGCGGGGCATGGCGAAGCGCCGGGCCCCCTCGGGAACCCGGCGCCTCTGGGCTGCGCTCGCGGGCCGATGCGTCCGCGGACGGCGACGCTAGCGGTACGCGCCCTTCACCGCGCCGAGCGTGGTCGGCACCGTCGGCACCGGGCCTTCGTGCGCCGTGATCGAGAAATCGTCGATGGCCAGCCCGTCGTCGGAGTTCGCCACGTCGAAGTCCGACCAGCGGATCCAGATGACCGCGGTGGGGGCCATGAGGATCCCGGAGACGCTCCCCGAGACGACCGCGCGGTTGGCGGCGGCGTTGCCGTCGAGCGCGCCCACGACTCCGGAGGTGATCGGCGACAGGAAGTCCAGCGCGGTCACGGCCGTCCAGGCGCCAGTCGTGAGGTCGGTGGCGTTCAGGCTGTACTCGAAGAAGATGCGATCGGGCTGGATGCGGGGCGTGGCCCCGAGGCGCCACTGCTCGCCGGTGAAGGTGATGTCGAGCATGGCGATGACGCCCCCGGTGTCGTTGCGGACGGCCGCGCCGATGTAGGGGATCAGGTTGCTGCTCCGCAGGCCGCCGAACGCGCGCTCGCCGCTGCCGGTGGCGCCGAAGCTGTAGGTATCGCCGGTCGTGAGCGACCCGGTCCCGGCCCGGTAGAACAGGTCCGCGTTCGCGCCGGTCTCGGCGAAGGCCCAACCGGTCGGAAGCGTGGAGCTCGTGCCCGAGCTGGCGAGCGTGTTGAAGTCCTCCGTCACCGGTACGCCGAAGCTGGGGATGCCGATCTGGGCACTGGCCGGCGAGACCAGGCCGGAGAGCATCGCGGCGGCCCCGAGGATCGAGATGACGAAGAAAGCCGGAGTAGCAGTTGCGCGCATGGTGTCCTCCGCGGACAGGGGGGAAGGGCATCTGGGGATGTCCAGAGGCTCTTCGAATGTAGGCCTCCCGCCCGCGCGACACAAGCGATAAGCTGCCCCAAGCGCACCGCGTCCGGGGTTCAGTCCTACGCAACGGCGCACGAGCCCGCAGCGAAGGGGCCCCGGCGTATGCCGGGGCCCCGGGGCGACAACCTGCGTTGCGCGGCTCCCCGCTACGGCTGGTCGACCCGCACCAGCCGCTGCGTCAGCACCTGGCCCAGCGCCTCCAGACGCACGAAGTACAGCCCCGCGCGCACACCGCGCCCGCCCGCGTCGCGCCCGTCCCACGACGCCGCCCACTCGCCCGCCGGCCGCGCCTCGTCCACCAGCATGCGCACCCGGCGGCCTTGCGCGTCGAACACCTCGAGCTTCACCCGCCCGTCCCGCGGCAGCGCGTAGCCGACTGTCGCCGGGCCCCGCGCCGGGTTCGGCGTCACCCGCGACAGCGCCAGCGCCGCCGGCAGCCCGCGCCCCGGCGCGTCCACCGTCCCCGCCGGGATCACCGTCGCGTACGCACTCGCGTTGCCGTGCGCGTCGTAGGCGCAGAGCTTGAAGATGCCCGGGTCGAGATGGGTGTCGTGGTAGCTCGTCTCCGTGCCCTCGTAGACCTGGTTCCCCGGCGACGGCGTGAACCCTGGCGTATCCCCGCGGTAGAGCCGGTAGCCCGCCAGGTCGCCCTCACCGTTGGCGCCCCAGTTGAGGAAGGAGCCCGTGCCCGTCACCCACGTGCCGTTGAACGGCGCCGGCGCCGCGGGCGCGAGGTTGTCCACCGAGTGACCGCCGACCGCCATGGACAGCCACGACAACCCCGCGTCGGTCTGGCTGCTCACCGCGACGTAGGTGAGCGGATTGGCCGCTGCCGTCGAATCAGCCGGCGTCGGCACCACGAAGCTGTAGCCCGGCAGGCCCACGGCCGGCACCTCACCGACCGGCTCCCAGTAGTGGATCGTCCCGTTGACCTGCGTGGTGTGCAGCGTCCGCCGCGGCTCGGCGGCGGGGGAGGAGAGAGCGCTCGCTGCGGCCGCTTCCAGGACCGCCGTCCCGCCCGCCAGCATCGCCTGCGCTGCCGCCGCCGGCACCTCGCGCCAGACGCGGTAGCTGGTGACCTCGCCGGCCGGCGGCATGTCCAGGTAGCTGGCGGTCCAGCTCACGCGCACCTGCCCGCCCTGGTCGTTGAGCACGTCCTTCGCGCTGATGACGTCAGGGTCCGGGCTGCCCAGACGCCCGTAGCGCGCCAACCGCTGCGCGTAGACTCGGGAGCCGGCGCCGCCGCGATTGTCGGTCCAGAAGAAGATCGCTCCCCCGGCGCCGTCGGTCACGCAGGAGATGCCGATCTTGTCGCTGAAGGCATCACTGACATCGCCGGGATAGTCCTGCCAACCGGGGGTGACGCCCCCGTCGAGAGCGATGGCCCCCGCATGGACGAAACCCCAGGTCCCGTCGGTGATGGAGGCGCCACAGACCAGACCCCCCATGCCGTCGGGCACGGCGCTCGCATGGGTGTAAGGGATCGGCGACGGATCGATGGGTACCGCCGGCTGCGCCCACTCGATCGCGGCGTTCTCCGTCAGCCGGGCGACGGCCACGAAGTACGCTGTCTGGATGACCGTGAGGCTGCACTTATAGACGAGATAGGCTCCACCCTGGCCGTCCGAGAGCAGCTGCAGCGGACTCTGGTTCACCATGTAGTTCTCGTTGGTCAGGCAGATGCCCGCCCCGTAGACCACGGTCCCGTTGCCCGAGTACCGGACGACGCAGGTCCTGGCGGTCGCGTTGTCCTCCCAGGCCGCGAAGACCCCGCCTTCGGCGTCCTCGACGATCCTGGGGACGTACTGGTTCCCCGCCGCGTGGCTGAAGAACGCGGACCACTGCACCGCCCCGGCCGCGGTAATCCGCCCCCCCGCGATGTCGAACGAGCCGTCGGCCGCATCCTCCAACGCGACGAAGACGCCGCCGCTCTTCGCCGGCGCGAGCACCAGGTTGCCCTGGACGGCGGTGGAGGAGCCGTGCAGGTTGAGGCCGTTCGCCGGCCAACCGCTGACCACGGAGCCGGAGCCGTGGACGTGGGTCAGATAGGCGTCGTAGTCGGTGCCGGTGATCACCGCGTGCCAGCCGGCGTAGAGGCTCTGGTCGGGGGCGACCCCGATCGAGGTGAGGATGTCGTCCTTGCTGGCCACCCCACCGATCCGGTTGCCGTTGGCGCTCCAGCCCGCGACGGGCGAGCCCGCTGCGTTCACCCGCAGGGCGTAGATGTCACTCGTGCCCGAGCGGTAGTCCTGCCAGACCACGTAGAAGCCACCCGCACCGTCGGCAACGACCTTGGGGCTGCTCTGATTCCCGGAATTCGTGCAGATCGGCTTCCCCGAGGTCCACGCGGGATCCATGGTGCCGTTCTGTAGCACGTGGTGCGCACGCAGGTTGATCCCCTCGACAGCGACGTTGATCAAGTCCTCGTAGACCACGAAGGCCCCGCCGTTGCCGTCCTCGGCCGCGGCCGGGTTCTGCGCCACGCCCGGCGTCGGAATCTGGAGATTCAGCGTGCTCTGGTAGGGCCACGCGGCGAGCGCCGGGGCGGCCAGGGAGAGGATGACGAGGACCGAGAGGGCGGAGAAAAGCACAACTCGACGCAACTGCATGGCGGCCTCCTGCGAGCGCGCTCTGTCGTCTGTCAATCGGATATTCGACGGCGCAGGGGCGCCTGGCTTCGACTAGCTGGCTTGATCCTCTGCGCCGCGGGGGAGGGGTCGCGCGGACCGCTCCCTTGACCGTGTATCAGCCTACACCCGGCGACTGCGCGGCCCAAGCGAGTTCCCTCGGCCGGACGGACCTTCCGGTTTGGTCACGCGCGACACGTCGTGTCGGTCACGCTGTCGGGTGGCGCCGCGACCGCGCGGCCTCGGTCTCGAGCGGCTGCCGATCTGGGGGCTGCTCCGAGCCGACGGCGGGATGGAGCCCGTCGGCCGCGCCCGTGCACCCATCCGGTTCCCGAGCCCGAACGCCAGCGAGGAAACGGCGCGATTCGCCTTGCCGGCCGGCGCGGGCGACCCTCAGTATCCCCGGTTCTGCTCTTCGCAGAGTCCCAGGCCGCACGATCGAGATCTCCCATGTCGGGAGCCCGCCCGCGGGCTCCCGGAGTAGGGTAGTGCGCATGAAGACCGCTATCGCCGCGGCCGTTTGCCTGTCCCTTTCCCTGGCCTCGCCCGCCCGCGGGCTGGCCACCCCGGTGGTCATCGACTTCGACACCGACCCCTTCGCTAGCGCCGTCGCCAGCGGGACCGCCGTCACCACCCTCTACTCGTCCCTCGGCGTGACTTTCACCCACGTGGGCCCCGGCGACTGCGGCGGGGGATCGGAGGTCTTCGCCAGCAGCAACTGCCTCAACAGCGGGCCGATCTCGGCGCCCAACGTGGTGACCGTCTGTCCGCGCGCGACCTGCTCGGCCATCAGCTCGAACCACCAGGGCTTCGGCCGCGCGAACCTCGCCCAGGCGGCGGACGAGGTGTGCATCGACCTGCTGCCCACGAACGACATCCAGACCATCCGGGTCAACACCTACCGGGCGGATGGGAGCCCCCTGGGGGTGGCCTTCGTGGGGGGAGGCGGCATCCACACCCAGTGCATGGAGGGCTTCGGCATCGGCATCCGTGCGATCGAGTTCTCGGGGGACGGGGAGTCCTTCGCCTGGTTCGACAACCTCAAGATCACCTTCTCGCCGGTGCCCACGCTGCCGCTGACCTTCGGGCGACTGAAGGCTTTCTACCGGTAGCCGCCGCCCGCCCCCAACGGCCCCCATGCGACCCCGGCACGACCGGGGCGGGAAACAGGGCCGACGCTGTGGCGCGCCGCCCGCTCAGGGAACCTGGCGCAGGGCCGCCAAGGCCCGCGCCGCCGCGGCCCTCTCGAACTCGGCGAGTCGCTCGGGCGTCGGACGCCCCGCGAGCAGCTGCGCCGCTTCGGCGAGCGTGGACTGCTCGACCTTCCGGTTGGCCGGCAGCCAGCCGGTCCCGTCGCGGTTGTCGAGCCGGCGCAGGTCGAGGTACTCGTGGCGGTCGGCGCCCTTCAGCGGGCGGAGCTGCTCCTGCAGCCGTCGCGCTTCCGCGTAGATCGGCGCGGCGGCCCCGGCGCTCAGTTCGGCGGGGGTGTCGCCCGCCGCCACCCAGAGCGGCACGGCGATCGAGCAGACCGGCTCGCCGAGGATGATCCAGAGCGTGGCGTAGCGCGGGTCCTCGCCCGGCTTCACGCCGTGGATGACCATGGCGCAGGCGGTCGCGCCGCGGTCGATGGTGCGCTCGGCGTGGATCCACTCCGGGCGATCGCTCGGCAGCTTCTTCCAATCTGCCGGATCGGGATGGCGCAGGAGGGCGTGGCCGAGGTCGCGGGCCGCCGTCTGCAGGACGAAGTCGTGCGTCAGCGTCCCGGCCGGGACGGCGCCGAAGAGCGCGCTCTCACGGTCGAAGCGCAGATAGCCCGCGCCCTCATCGGCCGCGCCGCTGCGGGAGAAGTTCGTGTTGAGGAGGCACTTCCCGGGAGACTCGGCGGCCTCGAGCCGCTTGTAGCCCTGATTGTGGGTCTCGAAGATGGCCGCGCCGCCCTGCGCGTCGATCACGCAGAAGTTCGTCTGGCAGCCGAGGCCGCCGCCGAGGTTGGCCCTCAGGTACTCCTCGAAGTCGTCGGCGGTGGCGCAGCGGCGCAGGGCGTCGGCCATGACGTGGCCTTCCAGGTCGGCCGATCCGCCCGCCGCCCCCGGCAGGTTGTAGGCCACGGAGTTGATGATCGCGAAGCCGGCTGCGTTGAGCCCGCCCCAGACGATGCGCCCGCTGGGCTGGCCGGCGTTGACGACCGCCAGGTAGTCGTAGGGCTTCTCCCGGACGAGCACGACCTTGTTGGAGAGCGAGTCGGTGTCCCGGTTCTTCCAGAGGACCGGCCGGCCGTCCGCGGTCGCCCCGCCGGTGATCACCGCCGTGGTGCACTCTTCGCGTTCTCCTGCGAGCGCCAGACCGCTCGTCAGTCCCGCGAGGACCAGGATCAGTAGGCTGCGGCCGATCTGCTTCATGATCGCTCCTCAGGACTCCGACGCGAGGGGGAAGCTGGACTGCTCCACGGAGGGCCCCGCCGGCTCGCCCGGCTTGGCCCGCGGCGCGGCAGTGTCCGCCTTCGCGACCGCCGGCGGCATCGGCGTCGGAGCGGGGGCCGGCTGGGCTGCCCCGGCCGTCGGCGCGGCGGCCCCGTTGGCGACGGGCGGCGCCGCCTCTTCCTCTTCGAGATACGTGTAGCCCGACAGCCCCTCGTCGTAGCGGCGCATCAAGAGCGCCGACTCCTCGAAGGTGAGCAGCCCCCGGCGCAGCGCCTCCTCGTTGGCCTGCCGCATCCGCTGCACGAGCTGGTGCTTCTGGTACTGCACGTAGCCCAGCACCTCGGTCACCGAGTCGCCCTCCACCACGTGGTCGATGCGGTAGCCGTTGGCGTCGAGCGCGATGTGCACGGCGTTGGTGTCGCCGAAGAGGTTGTGCAGGTCGCCGAGGATCTCCTGGTAGGCGCCCACCAGGAAGACCCCGATGTAGTAGGGCCGGCCGTCGAAGGCGTGCAACTCGAGCGAGTGCTTGACGTCGCGCAGATCGATGAACTGGTCCATCTTGCCGTCGGAGTCGCAGGTCAGGTCGGCGATCACCCCGCGGCGCGTGGGCCGCTCCTCCAGCCGATGCAGCGGCAAGGTCGGGAACAGCTGCTTGACGGCCCAGTGGTCGGGGACCGACTGGAAGACGGAGAAATTGCCGTAGTACGTATCGGCGAGACCCTTCTCCAGCCCTTCGAGGTCGTCGGGGACGTAATCGAGCTCGCGGATGATCTTGACGATGGCCTCGCAGCAGCCCCAGAACAGCTGCTCGACGCGGGCCCGGCCGCGCAGGTCGAGCAGGCCGACGTTGAACAGGTTCGCCGCCTCCTCTTTGAGCTGCAAGGCGTCGTGGTAGGCCTCCTGGAAGTTCTTGCGCGAGATCGACCGCCAGGTCTCGACCAGCTGCCGGATGACCGGCGGCTCCTTCTTGTCCACCCGCGGCGCGGCCTGGCCGGCCAGCACCTCGTTGACGTCCAGGATGTTGAAGACCAGCACCGAATGGTGGGCCACGAGCCCGCGGCCCGACTCGGTGATGATGTCGGGGTGCGGCACCCCGGCCGTCTCGCAGGCCTCCTGGATGGCGGCCACGACGTCGTTGGCGTACTCCTGCATGGTGTAGTTGGTGGACGACGGCCAGTTCGTGGACGAGCCGTCGTAGTCCACGCCCAGGCCGCCGCCGGCGTCCAGGAAGCGCAGTCCGGTGCCCGCCTTGGCGAGCTCGACGTAGATGCGGCCGGCCTCCTTCATGGCGTCCTTGACGGCGCGCACCGCGGAGATCTGTGAGCCGATGTGGAAGTGCAGGAGCTCGAGGCAGTCGAGCATCTGCTCGTCGCGCAGCTTGTCGACGAGCTGCACGATCTCGGTGGCGGTCAAGCCGAACTTGGAGCGGTCGCCGGTGGACTCGATCCACTTGCCGGCGCCCTTGGTGGTGAGCTTGGCGCGCACGCCGATGTGGGGCCGGATGCCCAGCCGACGCGCCACCTGCAGCAGCAGCTCGAGCTCGCGGTAGCGGTCGATGACCACGATCGGGTAGCGCCCCAGCTTCTGCGACAACAGCGCGGTCTCCATGTACTCGACGTCCTTGTAGCCGTTGAGCACGAGGAGGTTGTCGGGGTTATCGAGCAGCGCCAGCCCGGCCAGCAGCTCCGGCTTGGAGCCGGCCTCGAGCCCCAGTCCGAGGGGGCTGCCGAAGCGCACCAGCTCCTCGACCACCTGGTGCTGCTGGTTGACCTTGATGGGATAGACGCCGCGGTAGCGGCCCTGGTAGCCGTACTCGCGGATGGCATTGTCGAAGCAGCCGAACAGCGCGCGGATGCGGCTGTCGAGGATGTCCGAGAAGCGCATGAGCAGAGGCAGGCCGAGACCGCGGCGCTGCAGGTCGAGGACCAGATCGTAGAGGTCGACGCTCGGGCCTTCGGGGCCGGAGGGCGTCACCTCGACGTGCCCCGCGTCGTTGATGCAGAAGTAGCCGCTGGACCAGCCGGCGACGTTGTACAGGGCAGCCGAATCCTTCGTCGTCCAGGCGCGAATCTCTTTCAACGCTCCCCCTCCGAACACGCTGCCCTGGCCCGCCGCCCTGGCGATCCCGCGCCGCGATCCGCCGCCAGACTACAGGGGCCCGCCGGGCGATGCGAGCCAAACGTGCGGCCAGGCCGGGCGGCGCGTCTGGGGCGCGGGCGGGCAGTCGGGACCCGGCCGCCCGTGGCGGCCGCGAGCGGGTCGAGCCTCCGCGCCGGGCCAGGCGTGGTGGCGGGACACGCCCCGGGGCTTTGCGCCGAGGACCGCGCGCGCTATGGTTCTGCCACCGTGGCCCCGTAGCTCAGTTGGACAGAGCAGCGGTTTCCTAAACCGCGTGCCGCGTGTTCGAGTCACGCCGGGGCCACCAGCTTTCTCGACGAATCGGCGGCGGAAGTCGCCTCACCGCAGCACCAGGATCCTCCCCGTCGCCGTCTCGCCCGCGCCCTCAAGGCGCGCGAAGTAGAAGCCGCTCGCCACCGCGCGGCCGGCCGCGTCGCGCCCGTCCCAGCGGGCGACGTGCGTCCCCGCCGTCAGCGGGCCGCGCACCAGCTCGCGCACGCGCCGGCCGGAGAGGTCGAAGACCGCCAGCGTGACGTCCGCTGCCCGCGGCAAGGAGAACCGCAGCGCGGTGGGACCGGCCGACGGACTCGGCGCCACCCCGTCGATGCGAAGCGCGGCCGGCGGGCGGCTCTCCGCCGCCACCGTCAGGCCGTCGAGGGCGCGCCACGCGTTCACCTTGACGCCCATCGGGCGGTCGAAGGCGATGGGGTCCCCGGTGTCGATGAGACGCTGCCCGACCTGCTGCGGGGTCAGCCCCGGCGCATGCGCGCGCAGCAGCCCGCACACGCCCGCCACCAACGGACACGCCATCGAGGTGCCGTCCGCGTACATGTAAGGGTTCACTCCGTCCCAGCCGAAGTAGAGGTAGTAGATGAGCTGGGCCGTGAGGTCGAACGGGTAGTTGCGGCAGATGGTGGACCAGATTCCCGCGCCCGGCGCGGCCACGTCCACCCACACTCCGTAGCTGGAGAACCAGGCACGGGCGTCGGTGCTGTCGGTGGCGCCCACCGCGATGACGCCGACGCACGCCGCCGGGTAGCGCAGGGAGTCGCTGCTGTCGTTGCCCGCCGACGCCACGCACACCACGCCGGCGCTCACCGCTTCGTCCACCAGCGCCTGGAAGTACTCCGCGACCCCGGTGTCCGGCTTGGCGCCGAAGCTCATGGAGAGCACGTCGGGCCGCTTGTCGGCGGCGTACTGGAAGGCGGCGGTGATGGCATCCAGGCGCGTCTCGGCGTTGGTGTCCACGATCTTGAGCGGCATGACCTTGCAGCCCCAGCCGGCGCCCGCGATGCCGACGCCGTTGTGGGTGGCCGCCGCGGCGATGCCCGCCACGAAGGTGCCGTGGAAGCCCTCGTCGAGCCCGATCTCGTCGATCACGGCGTGCGGGTTCGGGTCGTTGTCGCCGTCGCCGAAGTCCCAGCCCTGCAGGTCGTCCACCAGGCCGTTGCCGTCGTCGTCGAGGCCGTTCAAGACCTCCCCAGGGTTGATCCAGATCTTGCTCGACAGGTCCGGGTGACCGGTGTCCACGCCGAGGTCCATGATGGCGATGGTCGTCGCGGCGCTGCCGTGCTCGAGGTCCCACGCCTCCGGTAGCTGGATGTCGCTGTCGTCCGGGTGGAAGATGGCCCACTGGAGACCGAGGTAGGGGTCGTTGGGCAGCGTCGCATCGAAGCTGACGCGGAAGTTGGGCACGGCGGCGCGCACCGCGCCGGTGGCGCGCAGGTCGCGGGCCGCGGCCGCCGCATCGAAGTCGGGCCGCCAGCTCGTCAGCTTGACGAAGCGGGTGCCGGAGGCCGCCGTGCCCGGCCGCCGGCCCGGCAGCTCGGCCGCGCTATCGAGCCCGTGGCGGGCCAGCACCGCGCCCAGCGCGAGGTCGGTCGCCGCCGGCCGGCCGTCGGCGGCCACGCGCAGGGGGCTCTGCGGCTCGAGAGCGACGAGCACCTCCCCGGGCGCGTAGCGCGGCCCGGCCTCCAAGGCAGGGTGGGGGAGGAGCCATGCCGCGGCGGCGGCGCGCGGCGGGGCCGCGTCTGCGATCCCGGGCCAGGCGCAGGCGGCGAGCAGGAACGGCAGCAAGAGACGTCGCATCGAGGTGCTCTCCCGTCGCGGCCGGGGTCTCCCCGTGGGCGCGGACAGGGGCAGCCATCCCGCCCGGGCGAGCATCGATTCTAGCACGCCGGCCCGGGACCCCGCGCCCTCCGGTTCCGCTTGCCCGCGCCTCCGCGAGTTGCTTGAATGCGGGCGTCACCGACAGCGGTTCCCCCAGCCAGGAGGTGTCATGAAGCAGGCCGCAGCGATCCTCCTCGTGTGCGCCGTCGCCGCCTTCGGCGCGGCCACCGCCGACGGCGCCGCCA